>Ga0247844_1001188_pt1 | contig 50013 bp, 43 predicted proteins | sample LaCtaG_FD_192421 | JGI IMG/M metagenome (GOLD analysis project Ga0247844, IMG submission 192421) | Freshwater microbial communities from meromictic Lake La Cruz, Castile-La Mancha, Spain - LaCruzMarch201714.5m_1 | ecosystem: Environmental > Aquatic > Freshwater > Lake | place: Spain: Castile-La... | reverse complement strand
GGCAAACTCACTGCGCACCCCGCTATGCGTCTTGGCGATCTTTCCCGTTTGCTCGAAAATGAAGGCTTGGGCGGCATGAAAAGCGGCGAGGTACGCATTGCGTCCCGCATCGTTGCTCAGTCCGATGTCGAGCGTCGCGCGAGCATGGGAGAGGCATTTACACGCCTTTTCCAAATAGCGGGCGGCTTCAGGCGTCACACATCGATTCCTTCAAGTCGAATTTCGTGCATCAAGGGAGTGCGTTCGTTGTAGGAACCCGCGCCAAACGGCAAAGCGTTAATCACCGCTCCTGTTTCATCCAGAATCTCCCCTTCGAGGGCGACGATTCGATCAATCTCGTTCCAGCGATCCCCCAGGTCTTTCAGAAACACCGCTACGTCATAATCCGAATCGGCTCGCGCATCCCCCCGTGCCCGTGAACCGTAGAGCACGACGCGCTCGATCCGTTCGCCATAAAGCGCTTGGAGCGCAGCGCGGAACTTGCTCAGGACCAGAGGATTTGCGGTTGCCATGCGCGGATTTTACCAAAAAACCGGTCTTTTCCGAAATCGACTGATGGCCGGAATCTGTGGGCGTTTGGTCCCGTCCGCGGCGGGCTTTGACATCATCCTAAACTGACGGTGGGCGCCGCAACTTGGGTGGCGCCAGGTGATCCGGAGCGGCTTGCGTCCAGGCCGGGGACTCGGTCGCAGGCTGAGGGGTAGGCTTGGATCGGGCTGGTCGGGGTCGCTTGGGTTTGAGATCGTTCAGTGCTAACGGCGACCGTCCCGGGTCTTGCTTTGGCTCGTCGAGCGGCAAGCGCCCTTGCGGATTGCGCTTGAACTCGAAGCGTAGTGCAGAGACCCGGCGGCCGGCTGTAGTTTCCCCGTAGTACGCAGGCTTGGCGGGGCAAGAACCGTGTCGACTTCTCGGCATTACGGGAATTAAGTATACTGTCCCCGGAGTTCCTGTCCCCGGAGTTCCCCGTGCGCAACGGGGTACCGGACGGGAGGCGCGTGGCCTGGAGTGCTCAACCAGGCCGCCGGCCGCGGCGCGGCATGCTGACTGCCTTGGGACGCTATCCGAGGGTTGCTTGCGGGAACGCCCGTCGATCGGCGCCGGATGAGACGGTGGTCTTTCCGTTGGCACCGGTGCGCAGCCCACACGGCTGAGTGCGTCCGGGCTCGGCGGCAAGGGGGCCGCGGGCGGGACTCACGACAGGGTGCGGATGGTCGGATGAGCGCCTGCACCCATCCTTCCGAAATTGCCACTAACCCCTTGTTACGTATCGACCCGGATGACCCCTACCCGGAGAGCGACGGAGCACCGATGGCGGAGAATACGCTGCAGTTTGATTGGATCGTCAAGATCAAGGAGAACCTGGAGATCCTGTTCGCGGATCGCGCCGATGTCTTCGTCGCCGGGGATCTCGTCTGGTACCCGGTGCCGGACCGGCGGCTCATCGGCCCCCTGGCACCGGACGCCATGATCGAGAGGAAATGTCAATGGCATAGCGCGTATGCTTGCGCTCCCCGGTGCGCACGAGGGCACCCTTGGCGACCAGGTCCTGGAGATCGCGGGTCGCGGTCGCGCGTGAGGTGCGGGCGATGGCGATATATTTTTCAGCACTCAGGCCCCCGACGAAACCCTCGGGTCCCGCGCGGAACAGGCGCGCGAGCACCTTTTCCTGGCGCACGTTCAATTGACCCCTGAGCCGGTCATACAGCTTGGCCTTGCCGATGACAAAAACGACCCGTGCCCGGGTATAATCGAGCGCATCCAACACGGTATGGGAGAAATACTCCAGCCAAGCGTCGATGCGATTGGCCTTGTTCGCCCGCTCCAGTGCGCCGTAATACGCCTTCTTGTGCCGCTCGATGGTGTGGGACAGCGCGATCAGGGTAGGTTTCCCGAGACCCTGCGCCAAGACCTTTTCCGCCATCGCACGGGCCATGCGCCCGTTGCCGTCCTCAAACGGGTGAATGGTCACGAACCAGAGATGGGCGATGCCCGCGCGCGTCAAGGTCGGCAGCGGGCTCGCGCCGGTCGGGGCGCTGCGGACGAGCCAGGCGACAAAGCGATCCATCTCGGCAGGCACCCGGTGCGCGGGCGGCGCCTCGAAATGGACCCGGGGTGCATAGACGGCCCCGGAGACCACCTGCATCGGCTCTTCGAGGGTGCGATAGCATCCGACATCACGCAGGTCCCGCCGCCCCGCCATCAGCATGACATGCCAGGCCCAGAGCAGATCATGCGTCACGGGAGCCTGAAATTGCCGATAGAGATCGACCATCAGCGCCGCCATCCCCGCCTCGGCCGGGGCGACACGACGCGAGTCCGCGGCCAGACCGAGTTCGCGCAAGAGGGAGGATTGCAGGCTGTCCCGGTCCAGAAACTCACCCTCGATGCGAGCGGTCATCAGCGCCTCGTCGCCGATCAGTTCGACCGTCAACCCTCCTCGCTCGGCCTCGTCCAGATGGACGAAGGCGCCGAAGAGGAGCCCAGACTCGTGCAGCAGGCGCGCCTCCAAGGGTGCGAGCCGCACACTGTCGTAGGCAAACTCAGGCCAGTCGGATTGTTGCCAGTTCCAGACCATGAGGCATAGAGGGAGCGGCTATCGCTCATCCAGGGGGTCAAGCGTGAGTCATAGACCCGGATCTTAACCTTTGGGCACGCGCGGGTGCCACCGCAACGGCGACCTGGCTGCTCGGGGCCTCGGGCTGGGACGAGCGGCATGGGGGCAGATCAGGCGCGCACGCTGCGGGGCAGCGGGGCGGTCAGTTGGGACGATGGTCGTGACTACTGGGAACGGATGCGCTTTCAGCAGGGTTCGCGTGCGTCTTGAGCCAGTCCTTCAGGGCATTGTCCATGCGCGTCTGCCAGCCGGGTCCGGCGGCGCGAAACGCGGCCAAGACCTCGGGGCTGAGCCGGATTGTCGTCGAGACCTTGGTCGAGGCCCGGTCGGGACCACGGCGGCGCACCGCCAAGGTCTCGCGCAGTTCGGGGAGTCCGTGGCTGGTGATAGCCCCCTTCCAGTACGCATCCACGGCCGCCGGATCATTGGGATCGTAGGGGCAATCCGGATCATCGACACGCTCCGGGGCCGCAGCCAGCGCCGCGGCCATCTGCTCAGGGCTGATGGATGGCTTGGAAGTAGCGTTGCGTTTCATGTTTGGTTCCAGCGCGGCAGGAAATGACATGGGGACCGTCAGGGCGATCGACCCACACCAGGTAGACCACCCGATCACGCAGCCAGCCAAGGCTTTGCAGTCGCTGCTCGCCGTAGGCCAGGCGCCGATCTTCCGCGGTGTGTATGAAGCCATCAAAGAGCGGCTCGCATGCGGCAAGGTCGATGCCATGGTTGGCAAGATTGGCCTGGCGCTTGACGGCGTCGAAGGTGATCACAGATCAACTGTAGTAACGCAACGCCTTGCAGTCAACCAATTTGTTACTACTTCACTTGGCTCGTGGCCTGACAAGATCGATCGGCGCATGTTCCGCGAGGAGACCGCAAGAACCAACAGCGGGATCACCAGAAGAGTAGTGCGGATGTTCATTTCGACTCCAATTTGCGTTTTTGGAAATAATCGCCGGTCTGGGAATCACCGGACACGGTGGTCTGATGATTTCGTCAGGCGGGAAGCGGGAGGTCGCGGGCCCCAACACCGCGGTGCCGGACAGATTTCCGCCGTACTGGACAGACGCCATCCGGCCTTGGTCATAGCTCCGCCGGCGGGCCTCGGGGCGCAGAGCGCCCGACACACGCGTGACACCGCTGGAGCGGTGTCACGAGAGGGCCGGGCGGGCGGACTTTTGATCAACGCCCTCCATCTGGTATCTGAACGGTCACAATCGCAGATCCCCAGTCGGCACCGCCAAACGCTCCCGAGTGGGCCTAGACCACGCCCGACAACCCGTCAACCCACGCGGATAAACTTCGTTCCTTCTGGGACGGTTAAGTGAAAAAGCGCGATGATTCAGGTGTGACGACCTGCGGGCGTGCTGCCCGGCGGCCTTGCTCATTATTCCGGCCATCGGTCTGTGCCGATGCAGGTCGTCCTTGCGGGCGAGCGCCTGACAGCGGGGCGGGCTGGTCGCCCTGAAGGGCGACCTACAACTGTCGGCGGCCGGGATAATGACCGCGCCTTGCACCCAGGCCCGCATCATCCCTCCCGCGCCTGGATCAGCGCGATGAAGGCCCCTTCCATATCCGGCTCCGGCTCGCCGGGCCGCGCCGCCTGGGCCTTGATCTGCGCCGGAGTGCCGAGTGCCAGCACCTCGCCGGCGGCCATGATGGCGAGGCGGTCGCAATACTCGGCCTCTTCCATGAAGTGGGTAGTGACCAGTACCGTCACGCCGCCCTCGGCCAGGGCGTTGATGCGCGTCCAGAATTCGCGCCTGGCGAGGGGGTCGACCCCGGAGGTGGGCTCATCAAGGAAGAGGATGTCCGGCTCGTGCAGCAGGGCGGCGGCCATGGCCAGGCGCTGTTTGTAGCCGAGCGGCAGGGTGCCGCTCTCCACCCCGGCCAAGTCCTTCAGATCGAATGCGTCCAGGGCCCAGGCGATACGCTCGGCGGCGCGCGCCCCGGTGAGCCCATAGGCGCGGGCGAAGAAGGCGAGGTTCTGACGGGCCGAGAGGTTGGCATAGAGCGAGAAGCGTTGCGCCATGTAGCCGATGCGCCCGCGCGCCCGGGCGGCGGCACGGCGCAGATCCAGCCCCGCCACCCGCACCTCGCCGCTACTCGGGGCCAACAGGCCGCAGAGCATCCGGAAGCTGGTGGTCTTGCCGGCCCCGTTGGCGCCCAGCAGACCGAAGACCTCCCCGGGGTGCACGGCGAAGCTCACCCGCTGCACCGCGACGAAGGCGCCGAAGCGCCGGGTCAGGTCCGTCACCACGATGGCGTCCCCGGTGAAGCCCGGGGTGACCCGCACCTGGGGCGCGGCGCTGGCCTCCCGGCCGCCCTGGAGCAGGGCGACGAAGGCGTCCTCGAAGCGCGGCGGCACCGGTTCGCAGGACACCGGTTCGGCGAGGGCCCGGGTGAGTGCGGCGCCGTCCAGCGACACCCCGGGCGCCGTCACCACCCGCACCGACTCCCCCTGGAGGACCGCATCCAGGACCCCGGGCAGGCGCGCCACCGCCGCCTGCAACCGCCGCCGGGTCGCCGGCGCGCCGGTCCCGCGGAAGGTGCGGCCGGTCAGCGGGGCGCTGAAGTGCTCGGGCGGCCCCTGGTCCACCACCCGCCCCTGGTGCAGCAGGATCACCTGGGCACAGCGCTGCGCCTCGTCCAGGTAGGCGGTGGAGAGCAGCACGCTCATCGACTCGGCGGCCACCAACTGGTAGACGATGGCCCAGAGTTCGCGGCGCGACACCGGGTCCACCCCCACCGTGGGCTCGTCGAGCAGCAGCAGGCGCGGCGGCTTGACCAGGGTGCAGGCGAGCCCGAGCTTCTGCTTCATGCCCCCGGAGAGTTGCCCCGCCAGGCGCGCGCCGAAGGGGCCGAGACCGGTCATCTCCATCAGCCGGGCGTAGCGGACCGGGCGCTCACCCGGCGGCACGCCCTGCAGGTCGGCATAGAGGTCGAGGTTTTCCCGCACACTCAGGTCCTCGTAGAGGCCGAAGCGCTGGGGCATGTAGCCGATCCGCGACTGCACCGCGAGGGCGTCGCGGGTCGCATCCAGACCCAGCACCTCGATGGTTCCCGCGTCCGGCGTCAGGAGCCCGGCGGCCAGGCGCATGAAGGTGGTCTTGCCGGCCCCGTCCGGGCCGATGAGCCCGGTCACCACCCCGGGGGTCAGGCTCAGGGTCACCTCCGCCAGCGCGCTCTGGGTGCGCTCCCCGGCCCGGAAGCGCTTGCACAGGCCGAGGGCGCGCAGCGGTGGATCAGCCATGGTGCTTGACCCGATCAGGCGACCGGGGCCTTGATCGGAACCGCGGCCGGCGGCGTTTGATCCGCACAGCGGACCCTACGGGCACGCACACTTTCAGTCAGGGCGAGGCGCGGGCAGCGCCGCCGCGGGCGCGCAGCCGGGCTCGCCCAGCGGGGCGGCCTTGAGGTCCAACTCCACCGTCACCGGCATCCCCTGGCGCAATTCGCCCGCCGGATTGCAGACATAGACCCGCGCCTGGTAGACCAGGTCCGCCCGCAACTCGGTGGTCTGGACCGTCTTGGGGGTGAACTCGGCGCTGGGGGCGATGTAGCCCACCCAACCCGGATAGGCTTTGCCGGGGAAGCTGTCGCTCGACACCCGCGCCGACAGCCCCGGCTTGACCCGCCCCAGGTCGGGCTCCGCCAGATAGACCCGCGCCCAGAGCGGCTCCGTGATCGTGATCGTATAGACCGGGCGTTCGGGCGTTGCCATGTCGCCCGCCTCCAGGATGCGGTTCTGCACGATGCCCCCGACGGGGGCGACCAGGGTCGCGAAGCTCAGATTCAATTGCGCATTCGCCGACTCCGCCTCCAGGGCGGCGAGTTGGGCGGCGGCGGCGGCGATGTCCTGCGCGCGACTGCCGGCCAGGCCCAGGTCCAGTGCCGCCTGGGCGGCATTGGCCTTGGCCGCGCCGCTCTGGGCCAGGGTCAGGGCGTCGTCATGGTCCTGGGGGGAGGCGAGCTTGCGCTGGTACAGGTCCTGGGCGCGGGCGGCGCGGCGGGCGGCATTGACCGACTCGGCCCGCGCCATCTCCAGGTCCGCCCGCAGCTTGGCGAGTTCCTCCGGGCGGGCGCCGGCGATGCGTTTGTCGAGTTCCGCCCGCTGCGCCTGCACCCGGGCCGCCGCGACCGCACGGACCTGGGCCAGGTGCCGATCATCGAGCCGCCCCAGGACCTGCCCCGGCACGACCCGCGCGCCCTCGCTCACCGCCAGTTCCGCGATCCGCCCGTTGACCTCGAAGGCCAGGTTCACCAGCCGCACGTCGATGTTGCCGTAGAGGGTGAGGCGCCCCGGGTCCGCGGCCCCGGCGGCACGCCCGCGCAGGACCCACCAGCCGCCCGCGCCCAGGGCCAGCAGCAAGAGCAGGATCAGTGGCTTTTTCATGCGCGCTCCGCCCCTCTAGAGACGGTTCTCCATGACCAGGAACCAGGGTCGCCGCGGGATCGGCTTCAACCGCCCCTGACCGTCCAGTTCCAGGGTGGTCCGCGACACCGAGTTGCGGACATTGCCGCCGACGACGCCCAGGCTCTGCCCGCTCTTGGCGACCACCAGGTCGCAGTGGGTGTTGGCGCCCTGGAGCGCCCGCGGGCTGACGTAGCCGTCGAAGCTCGCGGGGCGCGAGTCGCCGCGCGGGGCGCAGATCAGGTCACCCGGGTTGGGGCTATAGTCGCTCACCCGCCGCGGAATGAACCAGCGGCCGGGAAAGATGGCCTCATCGATGAGGCTGGCGAGATAGACCGAATGGGCGGTGGCCGGGGGAAACTGGTAGCCGGGCACCCCGGCGCCCTCCATCACCCAACTGATGAAAGCGGCCGACCAGGGCTGGCGGCAGTCCATCCCATTGAGCCCCGGCTTGCCGACGGCGCGCCAGTAACGGCTGACCCGCTCGCTGTAGATCTGGTTGTCGTCCTCCCAGTAACCGACATGGGGGATGCTCTCATCGGCCCCCTTGAAGACCACGGTCTGACGGCCGAAATACTCCCATTCGCCGAGCGCGCGGTTGACGATCGCCTGTTTGAGGGCCGGGTTGCGCGCCGGCGGCCCCCCGAGCGGGTGTCCGGCCCAGGTCAGGCGTTGGACGACCGGTTTCTCCGGCGCGCTCCCGCAGGCGCTTAAGACCAGGGTCAGGGCGAGGATCAGACCCAGCCTCGACCAGGCCGGGGTAGCGGATTGAATCGACAACGGAAGGAACTCCTAAAGATAAACCTGGAAAGAGCATTTGTTTCACGCAAAGACGCAAAGACGCAAGGTTTTTCAATGCGATATCTTTGTCGTACGGTTCACCCGGCAGGTGAGCCGTGCGATAGACCTATCGCTTTGAAACACTGTACTTCTTTGCGTCTTTGCGTCTTTGCGTGAAACAAATCCTTCTTCCAGGGTCAATGGTCGTGCCGCGCCCACTGGACCCGTGCGCGCAACCGCCGCGGGGTCAGCGGGGCGGCCGCCGGGCCTCGCGGAACCAGGGCCGATACTGCTCCATGCGCGCGCGCTGGTCCGCTGGGGCCTGGCGGCGGCAACTGGCGTAATCGGTGGTCTCAGGCGAGGCCCCCCAGCGCCGCTCGATGCAGTCGTTCGGGTTGTAGGCGACTTCCAGGCCCGCCCGGCGGGCATAGATGTCGCGCAGGCTCAGCCGCTGCGGCGTGCCGTCGCTGCGGATGTAGGTGACGAACTGCTGGTCCTGGCGCACCGCCTGCAGCCGCTCGATCCGCGCGGCGGCCTCCGCCGGGCGCTCCCCGCGCAGGGCATAGAGGTCGGGATAGCGGCGGATGCGCTCCGGCAGCCCGGCCAGCACATTGAGCGCGATCAGCAGGCGCATGTCCCGGGACGGGGTGGCGAAGTCCTCCCAGGGCCCGGTGGTCTCAAAGATCGCGGGACCGCTGGGCATGGGGATGGTGGTCCCCGGGTGGGCGCGTATGTAACTCTCCCCCTTTGCCACCGAGTCCACCCGGGTCTCGAGCTGCTCCATCAGGGCCTCCAGGGTCGCCTGCCAGGCCGCCTCGGGTTCGAGCCCCTGCGGGTTGATCTGGCGCTCCATGCGGGCATAGAAGTCGGCCGGCGCGAGCCGCGCCTGCTCCTCTGAGTAAGGCGGCAGGCCGGTGCCGCTCCCGAGCGCACTGTTGGACAGCAGGCGCAGCCCGCCGCCGGTGCGCACCAAGGGCCGGAAGGCCTTGAAGCCGGGTCCGGCACTCGGCGTGTCGGCGAATAGAAAGGTGCCCTCCCAGAAGCGCTTGCGCGCCACCGAGTTGTCCGGTTGGGCATCGACCGCGAGCAGGAGCCCGGGCTGCCCAGGACCCTGGTCGATCCACTTGACCAGCACCAGGACGTGTCCATAGGGGTCCGCGTAGAGAGTCCCGGGCCATAGCGCCGAACGCTGCAAGGGCACCGGGTAAAAGTCGGTCGCCTCATCGCGCAGCGCGGTACGTCCGCTGCCCGAGTGCACGTTGTCCATGACCCGCCGGCTCACCGCCCGGAACTCGGCAGCCGAGGCCGGGGCCCCGGCCAGGGCCGCGTCGATCACCGGCGACTGGCACCGCGGCGGGCTGGCACTGCTGCCGCGGCTACACTGACGGTAGGCGATGGGCAGGCCCAGCTTCCAGGCGAAATAGGCCCGCAGGATATACGGCAGGTCCGCGCAGTCGGGCTCGCTGGTGAGGCGGCTGTCCTCCCCTGCACCCAGGAAATCGAACAGGAAGTTGCGCTCCGGGTTGCGCAGTACCGGGGTCAGCGAGTCGTAACTCAGCGACTGCTCGGGCGGGGCCTCGAACAGGCGCTCGACCCAGGCCGAGTAGAGGGCGGTGGTCGCCAGATCCCAGTCACCGCGGCCAGGCGTCCCCGCCTCGCCCCCCCCGCCGACCAGGACCTCGGCACAGGCGGCGACCCGCCCATCGCGCAACGCCTCGATCCGGTAGGTCCCGGCCCGGGGCCTGGGAAGGCGCCCGCCCAGCCCCCAGGGCGGCCCCCCGGAGTCGACCGTGCGCAGCAGGGAGACCTGTCCGGCCGGGTCCGTGACCTGCAACTGATCCAGGGCCGCGTCGGTCGCGACCGCCAGGACCTCGAGCGGTCCACCGGGCTTGGGCCGCAGCGGGGCAATCCACACGCGGACCTGATCGTCCTGGCGACAGGCGGCGCTGGCCGCGGACGGCAGCAGGGACCCCGTGCAGGACAAGGCCATGACCAACAGAATGGGCAAACAATGACGCGGTGACATCGAAACCAATGCAATCCCAGATCAAAGGTCGCGGGAGTGTAGCCCGGACCGGCCACCCTGGCGACCAGGCATTGACCCAAGGGGGCGACGGGTCGCTTCGGCGCGTCCTTCAGGTCGGTCACCCTGGAAAGAGCAGTCAGCCGTCAGCCATCAGTGCATCAGCATCTTACGAGCCGTCTTGGAGCCCTAGGCGCCCACCCGACAGGTGATACACCGGGTGGTCATAAACTCTTGGAACGCAAAGCGAAATGCTGAAAGCTGATCGCTGACTACTCTTCTTCGGATCACCCGGCCACGGCAAAGCGCCGCCCCGCGCCGCCGGCCCCAAAGGCGCCATCTTTTTTCGCTATGTCAGTTGGTTATGTTATATGATTAATGACTTAGACGGCTCATTCGTGCAGGCACATCAGTCGACACCGATGATCCTGGAAAGAGCAGTCAGCCGTCAGCGATCAGCCGTCAGCCATAAGTGCATCAGCATCTTACGAGCCGTCTTGGAGCCGCAGGCGCCCACCCGACAGGTGATGCACCGGGTGGTCACAAACTCTTGAAATGCAAAGCTAAATGCTGAAAGCTGATCGCTGACTGCTCTTTTTAGGATGATTGATCCAGACCGCTTCGAGAGACGCAGACCGCAACCCCCGGCCGCATCCGGGGCCGACCGGTCTTGCTGCGACACCCCGGCGCACCCAGGTGCCCGGGACCTGACACCGGACCAACGCGGCACCAGGCCGGGGACTCCGACGCTATGACGCCTTTACCTTTCATAGACTTAGACTTTTCCGCCGCCGCTACCCAGGCCCCGGATTCGCCCCAGCACCGCTGGCTGATCCGGCACCCGGACGGGTCGGTCGCATCGCACTCCTTCAGCCCACCCGCACGCCGCGCCGAGATCGCGTCCTGGTATCCGGGCGCGGTGTGCGAGCCCGAGACCGAGACGCCAGTCCTGCCCTAAGCCCCTAGGGTCCGCCGTGCGGACCAGGCCGTGGATGGACAAGCGCGAGCGCAGTCCACCGAATCCGGCGCCACCGCTGGAGGACTGCGCTGCGCTTGTCCACCCTAGGATGCCGGGTGGCCGGAAGGATGGCCAAGGCCCACTCAGGCGGCTGCCGCGGCCTCATCGCGCCGCAATTCCTGATCGACGATGGCCGCCACCACCAGGTCGCCCCAGACATTGATGGCGGTGATGGGGTAATCGAAAAACCGGTCGACGACCAGATAGAGGGCCAGATAGGTCTGGGGCAGCCCCAGCAGGTCGAGCATGAAGGCCATCATGGCGATGCCCCCGCCGGGGATGCCGGCGGTGCCGGCGGACGAGGCCATGGTGAGCAGGACGATATAGGCCGCCTGCAGCGGGCTTAAGTCCGCGCCCGCCAACTGGGACATAAAGATCAGGAGGGTGGACTGGTACAGGCAGGAGCCGTCCATGTTGAGGCTCGCACCCAGCGGCAGGCTGAGGCTGGTGACCCGTTCACTGACCCCGAACGCCTCCAGGGCGCGCTTGGAGACCGGGAGGGTGGCATTGCTGGAGGCGGTCGACAGCGCCGTCACCAGCGGCGTGCGGCAGGCGACCACCAAGGGCCAGGGCGACCGCCGGGCGCGCGCCCGATAGAGTCCGGGCAGGATCAGGACCGCATGCACCAGCGCCGCCAGCCCCACCGCCCAGACGAAGGCGCGCAGTTGAAAGACCCCCGCCCAGTCCATGTCCGCGAGCCCGGTATAGACCAGTGCCGCCACGCCCACCGGGGCGAGCACCAGCACGGCATTCAGGGTCTGCATCAACAGGGCGTCCAGGGCCTGGGCGCCGCCGAGCAGGGTCGCCCGGTGGCCGGCCGCGATGCGCCGGGAGGCCAGGGCGGCCAGGACCGCAATGAACACAATATGCAGCACGTTGCCCCCCGCCAGGGAGACGAACATATTGGTGGGGATGAAGTTCGCGACCAGTGCGGACACATTGATCGCGGCCGTGTCGGGCGACACCGGCGGGAGATCGAGCAGGCCGACCGGCAGGTCGTGCGAGAACAGCAGGGCGAGCGTGGTCCCCAGGATCGCGGCCACCGAGGTCGTCAGCAGATAATAGCCGCCCGCCCGCCCGCCGATCTGTCGCAACGCCGTACTGCCGGCCAATGAGGCATAGATAGAAACCAGGATCAGCGGCAGGATCAGGAGTTTCAGCAGCGAGATGAAGATCTGCCCCAGCCAGGCGACATAGGGCGCCCCCGCAGGGAACAGCAGGGCCAGAGCGATCCCGAGCAGCAGGCCGACGGGGATGGAATAGAATTGGCGCAGGATCATAAGCTAACGATTCACTGATAAGCTAAACAAGTCGATTAGGGATGCCCTCGGCATCGTTGTCGTTGTCGTTGTCGTTGTCGAGATTATCGCAGCAAGCTGGATTCTTGCGCTCGCCTGATTGCCTCGCTTCTCCGATTACGATTACGATTACGATTACGACAACGACCACGACAACGATTGTCTTCGTGGTTCAACCTATTTCCGACTCGTTACTGCTATCCCCTTCAAGTCCACCCCAGCCGCCGCATATTGCGCTCGACCTCGTCCTGGTCACTGTAATAGGTCTTGCGGTCATTGCGGTCGATATAGCGCTCATGGCCCTTGCCGGCGATCAGGGCCACCCAGGGCTCGTCGTGCGGGCGCTCGTGAAGGAGATCGAAGAGGCGCGCGACGGCCGCGCGGCGGTCCACCAGCACCTCCCTGCCCTCCTGCGGCATCCCGGCGAGGATGTCGTCGATGATCCGCTGCGGGTCCTCATGGCGCGGATTGTCCGAGGTCAGAATCGTGTGGTCGGAGCGGCGCGCCGCCGCGGCACCCATGAGGGGACGTTTACCGCGGTCTCGATCGCCGCCGCAGCCGAACAGGGTCAAGACCCGATGGCTGGGGAAGCCGGCGCGAATCGCCGTCAGGATGGTCTCCAGGGCGTCCGGCGTGTGCGCGAAGTCGATGACGACGGTCCGGCTGCCGCTGGTCCGGCACTCGAAGCGCCCGTCGACCGGGCTTAAGTGCCGCCAGTCGTCACGCGCAACCGGGCCTAGCACCCCGTCGGCCAGGGCGCGGGCCAGGGCATAGTTACAGCGATTGTGCTCCAGGGCCAGGAAGGGCTTGGCGGTGATCGCCTCGGGGCTCAACGGCGCCGCGTCCAACACCTCGATCGGCACCCGCGACTGCCCGAGCCCAGCGAGGCGCCGGGCCACCTCCCGACTATTGCAATAGAGCCGGCCCCCGTCCTGGATCAGGTCCAGGATATGCGCCTTGGCGGCGAAATAGGCGGCCTCGTCCCCGTGATAATCCAGGTGGTCCTGAGTGAAATTGGTCCAGCCCGCGTTCATCAGCGGGAGACCCTGCACCCGCCCCTGATCCAGTGCGTGACTGCTGACCTCCATCACCACGCAATCGCAATTCTGCATCTGCGCGTGCAGCAGGCGGCGCAGCTCGATCTGCGGCGGCGAGGTAAAGCCGGTCGCCGCCAGCGGTGCACCGTCGAGCGACACCCCCAGGGTACCGACGCTGAGCACCCTCCGCCCATTGGCGGCGAGGATCGCCTCCAGATACTTGACGGTCGTGGTCTTGCCGTTGGTCCCGGTGACGCCGATGAAGCCCAGGCCGTCCGTTTTCAGGGGGTAGACGACATCGCAGAAACGCCCCACCACTGCTGGCCAGTCGCCGGGGCGCGTCACATAGATACCCTTGAAGGGCAGGCGCTCAAAGCAGTCGAGCATTTGGTTGGTGACCAGGACCGCGAAAGGACTGGTCGCCAGATAACGCTCGAACAACTCCGCATCACTGCGCCCGTCATCGAAGCGCTGAAAGAAGAGGATGGAGCCGGGGCCGCAGGCGTCCGCGCGCCACTGGATATCGGTAAGCATAGGCCCCCCGGGCGGCGCGTGCCGCCAGGCAAAGTCCAGGGTCGCAAGCAGGTGTGAGAGTGGGTCGGATGGCATAGCTGGGACCTGAGTCGATTGCCCATGGAAACGGAAATTATCGAGTGCCGCCGAGGCTTGTCGTTGTCGTTGTCGTTGTCGTAATCGAGATTATCGTAGCGACCCGGCCCGCAAGCGCCAAATTACAGCGCTTCTCCGAATTCGATTACGATTACGACAACGACAACGACAACGACAACGACCGCGACCGCGGGCGTAGGGTGGATAAGCGCAGCGCATCCACCATGAGCCCCGCCTACATCATACCCAACCAAGTCGGGAAGGCGATGGACAGGCCCGGCCAGTAGGTTACGACCATCAGGAAGGTCAGCATCGCCAGCAGCCAGGGCCAGACCGCGACGGTCAGCTCGGTGATCCCCATCTTGGTGATCCCGGATGCCACATAGAGATTCAGACCCACCGGCGGATGGCACATGCCGACCTCCATGTTCACCACCATGATGATCCCGAAGTGTACCGGGTCGATCCCGAGCTTCATCGCCACCGGAAAGAGGATGGGCGCGAAGATGAGCACGATCGAGGTGGGCTCCATGAAATTGCCGGCCGCGAGCAGCAGGATATTGACCGCCAGCAGGAAGGCGATCGGCCCCAGCCCCTGGGCCAGCATCCAATCGGCGAGCGACTGCGGGATGTTCTCGTTGGTCAGGATAAAGGAGAACATGACGGCGTTGGTGATGATATAGAGCAGCATCGCGCTCATGTTCGCCGATGTCAGCAGCACCCGCGGCACATCGGTGATGCGCATATCCTTATACACGAAAACGGCGATGATGAAGGCATAGACCGCGCTCATGGCCGCCGCCTCGGTCGCGGTGAAGAGCCCGGCATAGATGCCGCCCATCACGATCACAATCAGCAACAAGCCCCACAGCGAATCCCGAAAGGTCCGGAGCCGCAGGGCGAAGCTCGCCTTGGGCAGGCGCGGATAATTGAACTTGCGCGCCCGCCACCAGGTGACACCGCCCAGCACGCCGGCCAGTACCAGGCCGGGGACGACGCCGGCCATGAACATGGCGCCCACCGAGGTATTGGTCGCCACCGAATACATCACCATCACGATCGACGGCGGGATCAGGATACCCAGGGCCCCGGAGGTGGTGACGATGCCGGCCCCGAACTTATTGGGAAAGCCGGCCTTGAGCATCGCCGGCAGCAGGATGGAGCCGATGGCGACCACGGTCGCCGGGCTGGAGCCCGAGACCGCCGCGAAGAGCGCGCAGGCCGCCACCCCTGCCAGTCCGAGCCCGCCGTGCCAGTGCCCGACCATCGCCGAGGCGAAGGCGATCATCCGTCGCGCCACCCCGCCATGGGTGAGAAAGTTGCCGGCCAGGATGAAGAAGGGGATCGCCATGATCTCGAACTTCTCGATACCGGTGAAGAGCTTGAGCGCCACCGCCTCGAGCGGGACCTCGGTCATGGTGAAGAGGAAGGTCAGCACCGTCAGCCCGAGCGCGATGGAGATCGGCATCCCGGTCAGCATCAGGACCAGGAGCAGCCCGAAGATGATGGCGGCGCTCATGATTGACCGTCCTTGCGCCCGGTCGCGGTCGCGGTCGCGGTCGCGTCCGGGGTCGCATCGGGCGCCCCGGCTTCGCCCAGCGATTCATGCTTCAAGTCGCGATAGTGCAGGTTGTCGTCCAAGTCGTAGACATTGACATCGACCGGCACCGGCTTTTCCGCCAGACCCTCGACATGGCCGTGGTCGTGCTGCGGCAGCGCCCCGGTCCGGAAAAAGGCCCAGGCGACTTGCAGGAAGCGCAAGCACATCAGGCTCGAACCCAGCGGCACCGCCAGGTAGACGATCCAGGTCGGCCATTCGAGGTCGGGGGTGGTCGGGCCTTCCGGAAGCTCGCCCGTGTCCAGACCCGCGAGATTCAGCACGGCGTAGTGGGCACCGTTTTCCCAGACGAAACGGGCGCCCAGCGTCGCCACGATGGCCGTGAAGAGCGCGCCCGCGAGCAGCCCGAAGAGGATGACCTTGGCGCGACTGCGGTCCGCCAGGCGATTGACCATCACATCGACGCCGACATGGATGCCGGTGCGCACCCCGTAAGCGGCACCGAACTTGGCCATCCACACGAACATGATGATGCACAACTCCTGCGTCCACCCGAAGTTGAGCGACAGCAGCCAGTCCTGCACCACCGGGATGCTGAAGCCGGTGGCATACCGGTGGAGCACCGCCACGAACACGATTAACGTCGCGCCGCCCATGAGCACGACGACGAGCGATTCCTCGAGACGATCAAGTACTTTCATTTTTTAACCGCGTCCGGAGTGACAGTCATGGCATTGGGTGACCCCAGCCTCATCGCGCCCGGCAGCGCCCGTCGTGACGCGGTTAAAAAATGAAAGGAGTTAAACACTTAAACCGCGTCAGCGATGACGTCGCGCGGAACCGGCGAGCCTGAGGCCAGGCACTGAGCCCGCCGGCCGCATGGGACGCGGTTTAAAGAGAGTCGGGCTTGAAGCCGGTCGCCTGGTAGATGGACTCGATCAGTTCCTTGCCGACGCGCGATTCCATCGTCTTGTGGACCGGCACCAATTGCTTCTTGAAGGTCAGCTTCTCTTCATCGGTCGGCACATAGACGGCGGTCTTGCCGCTGGCGCGGATCCCCGCGAGCGCCTGGTCGTTCTCTTCCTGGGCAATCCGGTTCGCCAGTTCGGTCGCCTCCTTCATCGCCTGTTCGAGCTGGCCGCGGAGCTGCGTCGGCAGCCCTTCCCAGAATTTCTTGTTGACGATGACCGCATAGCCCAGATAGCCATGCTGCGTCACGATCATATCGCTTTGCACCTCGTACATCTTTTGGGTGTACATATTGGACGGCGGGTTCTCGGTACCATCCACCACCCCGGTGTCGAGCGCCTGATAGACCTCGGAGAAGGCCATGACCTGGGGCAGGGCGCCGAGCGCGCGCATCTGCTCGTCGAGCACCTTGGAGGACTGGATGCGGAACTTCTTGCCCTTCATGTCCGCCGGGGCCTTGATCGGGAACTTGGCCGAAAACGACTTGAAGCCGTTATCCCAGAAGGCCAGTCCGACGATGCCCTTGGGCTCCAGCTTCTTCAGGATCGCCGCGCCGATGGGACCCTGGGTCACCGTATGCAGGTCTTTATAGTCACCGAAGATATAGGGCAGATCGAAGGCCTCGAAATCCTTGACCCCGAGCGGTCCGAACTTGGCGAGCGAGGGCGCCAGCATCTGGACCGCGCCGATCTGAAGCGCCTCCAGTTCCTCCTTGTCCTTGTACAGGGCGCTGTTGGGGTAGACCTCCACCTTCACCTTGTCACCGGTCAGCTCGGCGGCACGCTTGGCGAAGAAGTCCGCCGCCTTGCCCTTGGGCGTATCCCCCGCGACCACATGGCTGAACTTGATGAGGATCGGCGGCTCCGCGGCCTGGACGACCAGGGCACAGAACAGGCACAGGAGTCCGAGGAGGATCGAACCTGGTTTCATGGTGGTCAGTCTCCGTCAGTCGTGGGGGTCGGTGGTTGCGGCAACCGCCGGTGAGCGGCAGTCGGCGGAGTTTGCACCAGAGCGCCCAAGTTGGCTAGATGCCTGGCGCGTTATCCGCGGCTGGCGCGCCCCACCCAGTTGCAGTCCTGGGACCGCCGAGTTGCACTCGGCGCCGGATCGCGATCACGTAGGGCGGAACGCCGCAGGCGGTTCCGCCTTTTGCGGTGGGGCAGCGGCGTATCGCCCTGCGGGCATCCGCCCTACGGCCCCCCTGGCGCCGCCCGCTTTCCGCACACGACCGCCGCCGTACTGTATACTTCGGCCAAGGATTCTGGAGTCACACCTGTTGCCCAAGAAGCGCCAACCCCCGGGAAGCCCGGGAGATATCGACGAGCGTCATTACCTGGACCTGCGGCGCGGCATCTTGCTCCAGCGAGTCGTTCGTCGCGACACACAGGGGCGCGTGACCCGCTACAGCCTGGCCTACATCGATCCGACCCTCTGTGCGGCAGACAATGGCCGGGTCTTGGGCTACGACAATCATCATGGGTATCACCATCGCCATTACATGGGCGAGGTGCAAGAGATGGAGTTCCAGAGCTATGAGCAGATCGAAAGCCGCTTCGAGTTTGAATTCCGCGCACTCTACGACGGCCGCCGTGACCGCCGACGCTGACCGGCACAAGGACCCAGGGCCGCGCGACGAGCCCCGGGATTTTGCCGCCACAACAACGGGCATCGGGACCGGAACAGTCGATGCATTCTTCGCGCGCGGCCAAGTGGTCGCCGCGGCCCTGGACGCCGGACAACCGGTCGCGAGCGGCGTCCGGCTGACGTTCGAGCATGCGCAAGACCTGGCCCGGTTCCTTGACACCCCGACGGCTGGCGTTTTTTCGCGCGATCCGTGAACGCCCGGGTCCGCGCGGTGACCTGGCCATCCGCCTGACGCGCTCGAGCGAGTCGCTGACCAAGGATCTTGGCCTCCTCGAGTCGGCCGGTCTGGTCACGGTGACCCGGGTTGCGAACCCCAGGCAGGGGCAGATAGATCTCATCGAGCCGGTCAGTCGGGGTGAAATACTGCTGGAGGCGCGGTTCTGATCGCCCCGATGGGGTCGGATACCGGATCGAGAAAAACGGCCACATCGGCGTCACTGTCATCGCGATAATCGCCCCGGGGCGCGTGAACCGAAAAGGACCAGTCCGCGCAACCGCTCACCAAAGCGCACCGCCCGGCGCTCACGAAACTCCGTGAGCACCGCTAGGGTCTGGGGATCGGGGGATGGTCACGAAGGCACGGCGGTTTCCTCCCTACAAGCCTTCCATGGCCGTTAGCCGCGACGCTCGGACAATCCGCGAGGCCTGGTCGCGGCTGAAGCCGCTCCCACAGCGTCGCTGCGCGACTTTCACGGTAGCCCTTGGACTCCCGGTAAAAGAGCGGGCCGATCCCTGGCAGCGACCGCCTCAGCCGCCGCGGACCGCGGCGGCGCGCTTGGGCTTGGCCGGCGCCGCGGGTTCCCGGCTGGCCTCGAAGGCGTCGTTGACGCGGTCGCGCAGTTCCTTGCCGGGCTTGAAATGGGGGACGTGCTTGCCGGCCAATGAGACCGCGTCGCCGGTCTTGGGGTTGCGGCCAATGCGCGGCGGGCGAAAATGCAGTGAAAAGCTGCCGAATCCGCGGATCTCGATCCGTTCACCGGTGGCCAGGGCCGCGCTCATGCGGTCGATGACCTTACGCACGGCCTCTTCCACGTCCTTGTAGGGCAGGTGGTCCTGCTCGGCGGCCAGCACGTCGATCAGCTCGGATTTCGTCATGGTGTCGATTCCTGATTAAGGGAAGGGGTCCGAGGAAAACCCATAGAGTTACACATGGAGTTACATTAGAGAAACCGGGGGGCCACGCGGCCCCCCAACCAAACCTACAGGAACCCGGCGCTCATCAGTCGCGCCCGGCCTCTTCCATCTGCTCCCTCAGGAGGTCACCCAGGGTCGTGGCGCCGCCGGAGATGTCGCGGGCATAGCCCTTGATCGCCGCCTGCTCCTCGTCCTGATCCTTGGCCTTGATGGAGAGCGAAATGGTGCGGTTCTTGCGATCCACGCCCATGAACTTGGCCTCGATCTCGTCGCCGAGCTTGAGCACGGCACGGGCATCCTCCACCCGATCGCGCGAGATCTCGGAGGCGCGCAGATAGCCCTCGACCCCGTCGCCCAGGGCGATGGTGGCACCCTTGGCGTCGATCTCGGTAATGGCACCGACCACGAAGCTGCCCTTCTCGTGGATGGCCACGAAGCTGGAGAAGGGGTCACGGTCGAGTTGCTTGACGCCGAGCGAGATCCGCTCGCGCTCCGGGTCCACGGAGAGGACCACCGTTTCAAGCTCATCGCCCTTCTTGTAGCGGCGCAGCGCCTGTTCGCCGGGCTCGTCCCAGGAGATGTCGGACAGGTGCACCAGGCCGTCGATCCCGCCGTCCAGGCCGATGAAGATGCCGAAGTCGGTGATCGACTTGATCTTGCCCGAAACGTGATCGCCCTTCTTGTGGGTGACACCGAACTCGTCCCAGGGGTTCATGGCGCACTGCTTGATGCCGAGCGAGATGCGGCGACGCTCCTCGTCGATATCCAGCACCATGACCTCCACCTCGTCGCCTAAGTTGACGACCTTGCTGGGGTGGATGTTCTTGTTGGTCCAGTCCATCTCGGATACGTGCACCAGGCCCTCGACGCCCTCTTCGATCTCCACGAAGCAGCCGTAATCGGCGATGTTCGTGACCTTGCCGAAGACCCGGGTGTGCTCGGGATAGCGCCGGGAGATATTGACCCAGGGGTCCTCGCCCATTTGCTTGAGACCGAGTGAGACCCGCTGGCGGTCGCGGTCGAACTTGAGGACCTTGACCTGGATCTCCTGGCCGATCTCCACCACCTCGGCGGGGTGCTTGACGCGCCGCCAGGCCATGTCGGTGATGTGCAGCAGGCCGTCGATCCCGCCCAGGTCCAGGAAGGCACCGTAGTCGGTCAGGTTCTTGACGACACCCGTGACCTCCTGACCCTCTTCCAGGTTCTTCAGCAGTTGGTCACGCTCGGCGCTGTATTCCTCTTCCACGACCGCGCGGCGGGAAACCACCACGTTGTTGCGCTTGCGGTCGAGCTTGATGACCTTGAATTCCTGCTCCTTGCCTTCCAGGTAGGTCGTATCGCGCACCGGGCGCACGTCCACCAGGGAGCCCGGAAGGAAGGCGCGCACGGTACCCAATTCGACCGTGAAGCCGCCCTTGACCTTGCCGTTGATCAGGCCCTTGACCGTATCGCCGGCCTCGAACGCCTTCTCCAGATAGTCCCAGGCCGCAAAGCGCTTGGCCTTCTCGCGCGACAACCGGGTGACACCGAAACCGTCCTCGACGGCATCCAGTGCGACCATCACCTCGTCGCCGACCGCCACTTCCAATTGGCCATCGGGCCCAATGAACTGGCTCTTCGGGATCACGCCCTCGGATTTCAATCCGGCATTGATCACCACGCTGTCGTTGGTGATCTCCACTACCGTCCCGGTGACGATGGTACCGGGCTGGAGTTGGGTGGCACTCAGACTTTGTTCAAATAAATCAGCAAAACTTTCGGTCATGGGAACCTGTTTACCTGGGGGAGGCGCGCTGTCCCGTCCCTTCCGGGGCGGGGGGTAAGTGGATGAAACATGGGGCCGGTGCTCACTGCGCCGACCCTTCCGATGGTACCCGGCCGAAGCGGGTACCGCTGCCAGACCGCCGCCGCTCTAGACGGCAGCGACCTGATGGAACTGATCAGGGAAGACGCGCCTCACCTCTTCCAGGACCAATTCAAATACGTCATCGATGCCAAGGCCGGTGGAATTGACCATCACCGCCCCCGCCGCCGCCCGCAGCGGTGCCACCGGCCGGTCGCGATCACGCGCGTCCCGTTGGCGGACGGCCTCCACGAGGTCGCCAAGACTAGCATCCAACCCCTTTCCTATCAACTGTTTATATCGGCGCCCCGCGCGCTCCTCCGGGCTCGCGTCGAGAAACACCTTGAGCCCCGCCCAGGGGAACACCAGGGTCCCCATGTCACGGCCGTCCGCCACCAGGCCGGGCGGGCGCGCCTGGCGCCGCTGCCAGTGGAGCAGCGCCGCGCGCACCCCCGGATGCACCGCCACCCGGGAGGCGGCCATGCCGGCCTCCTCGGTGCGGATCGCATCGCCTAGGTCCACCCCGTCCAACAGCACCAGCCCGGCGGCGAAACCGATATCGAGCGAGGCTGCGAGCGGCGCCAGGGCCGCGGCGTCGTCCAGGTCGATCCCGCGCCGCCCGGCCGCCAGGCCCAGCACCCGATACAGGGCCCCGCTGTCCAGGCAGTGCCAGCCCAGGTGCGCCGCCAGCCGCGCCGCCAGGGTTCCCTTGCCGGTCCCGGAAGGCCCGTCGATGGTGATCACCGGGACCGCGCCCTCCGGCGCCGCCATGGAACCCGTCATACCCAGGCCTCCTCGATCGGGAGCCCCACCGATGCCGCCAGCCGCGCAAACCCCGGAAAGGAGGTCTCCACATTGGCGCAGTCGCTAATCTGGATCGGCCCGGCGGCGCGCAGGCCCGCCATGGCAAAGGACATGGCGATGCGATGATCGCCGTGGGCCGCCACCGCGCCGGAGCCGATGGACCCGCCGACGATGCGGATCCCGTCCGGCCGTGCCTCCGCCTCGATCCCGAGCGTACACAGGCCCTCCGTCATGACCGCAATCCGATCGCTCTCCTTGACCCGCAACTCCTGCGCCCCCGTCAGCACCGTCTCACCGCACGCGCAGGCGGCGGCGATGAAGATGGCCGGGAACTCATCGATGGCCAGCGGCACCTGCTCCTCCGGGATGCGGATCCCCGTGAGCGGCGCGGCCCGCACCCGGATCTCCGCCACCGGCTCCCCCCCGGCGAGGCGCGCGTTCAGCAGTTCGATATCCGCCCCCATGGCGCGCAGGATGTTGATCACACCCAGGCGCGTCGGGTTGATACCGACCCCCGTGAGGGTCAGGTCTGAACCCGCCGCGATGCTCGCCCCAACCAGGAAAAAGGCGGCGGAAGACAGGTCCGCCGGGACCTGGAGCCGACCGCCGGTGAGGCGCCCTCCCCCGCTCAGGCACACCCGGGGACCAGCGCGCCGCACCGGATAGCCGAAGCCGGTCAACATCCGCTCCGTGTGGTCGCGGGTTGGCGCGGGCTCCGTGATGCAGGTCTCGCCCGCCGCATAGAGCCCGGCCAGCAGCAGGCTCGACTTCACCTGGGCACTGGCGACCGGCAGACAGTAGTCCAGGCCCGTCAGACCCGCCACCGGGAGGATACGCAACGGCGCCGTCCCGTCCGCGTTGGTCTCGATGTGCGCCCCCATGAGCCCCAGGGGTTCGGTCACCCGGCGCATCGGCCGACGCGATAGCGAGGCATCGCCCACCAGCGTCGTCGCAAAGGGCTGTCCGGCCAGGAGCCCCGACAGCAGGCGCATGGAGGTACCGGAGTTGCCCATATCGAGCGGCCCGTCCGCGGCCTGCAAGCCGGCAAGCCCCACCCCATGCACCAACACCAGGCCCGCGTCCGGCCCCGTGATCGCCACCCCCAGGCGGCGGAAGGCACCGAGCGTCGCCAGGGCATCAGCCCCCTCCAGAAAACCCTCGATGCGCGTCTCACCCTCCGCGATCGCCGCCAGCATGATTGCACGGTGCGAGATCGACTTGTCCCCCGGCACCCGCAAATGCCCGCGCAGGCCGCGCCCGGCGGCGGCGGGGGTGACCAGAAAGCGAAGGTCGGGCTGAGGATCCAAGAAGGCTCCGGGGGCTGGCGCGGTGGGGGAAGGCCCGGCATTCTAGCCCCCCGGGGGCGGTGGGTAAACCGCCAATTGCCCGATTCCGGTCCGATCGCACAAGGGGTTATCCGCCGGGCGCCACCGCAGATCGAGTCTTACCGTGAAAGTCAGGCCGGGCTCATCGGTGGTGGCCAGGTCCCGACGCGCTGTAACCACGTAGGGGCGGGTTTCAAACCCGCCCCTACGGCGGCTCGTTCATGCGCCGGGGTGTTCGAGACAGTACAAGGCCGTGACCCTGAAATTCGCGCGGCGACGCCGTGGGAGCGGCCTCCGGGCGCGCTGGGCGTCGCGCACGACGCGGCGTCGCAGGTTATCGTCGCGTCTCGTCGCGGCTGAAGCCGCTCCCACGGGTGACTTTCTGCGGTGTCAACCGGAATCCCGGCGTTCCGCGCTAGAATGCCCGGTCAAGGCCGCTGGACGGCCTCCGCGTACCCGCACGACCCCCGGAAGCACCGCACCATGGCGAACCACCAACCCATCACCAACAAGCAGCGCCGCTGGCTCAAGGGCGAGGCCCATGCACTCAAACCGGTGGTCATGATCGGCCAGGCCGGGCTCACGCAGGCCGTGCTGGCCGAATTGGACCTGGCGCTCAACCACCACGAACTGCTGAAGGTCAAGGTCAGCGCCGGGGACCGTGATCTGCGCGACGCGCTCATCGCGCCGCTGCTCGAGGGCACCGGGGCGACGCTCGTCACCCGCATCGGTAACATCGCCGTGCTCTACCGCGCCAATCCGCAGAAGGCCAGCCCGCTCGCCGTTCCGGCCGTCTGAGAAATAGCCCCCCGCGGAAGGCCGATGCCTTCGCGTGAACGTCGCGCAGCGACGCCTGTGGGAGCGGCTTCAGCCGCGACCGGCCGCACGCGGAACGCGGCGGCGGCGTTCGCCGCGCTTGGACTGCCCCGCCCGTTCCGTATACTGATGCACCTGTCTCCCCCGGGGCCGATCCCGCCGATTCGCCCCCGTGCTCGCCCTTTCCGGATCAAGAGGAATCGCCGTGCCCAAGAACCGTTCCGCGCTCCTGACCCTCGTGCTGCTTGGGGCGATCGGCCCCGGGGCCGCCTGGTCGACCCCGGACACCACCGCCGGGGAACCGGCGGCGGCCAAGGCCCAGACACCCGCTGACCTGCGCGCCCGGCTCATCGATCTGCGCAACCGCCAGCAGGCCGCCCCGAAAGACCCCGAGATCAGCTACCAACTCGGCGCCCTCTACCTGGACGCGGGTGACCCCAAGGCCGCGGAGGAACAGCTCAAACGCGCCATCGATGAGGAAACGACGGCCGCGGATGCCTGGGTCCTGCTCGGCCAGACCTGGCTGCTCCAGGACAAGTTCGTCGAGATCCAGGCCCAGATCCCGACCGACCAGATCCCGGACCCGGCGGCCAAGGCGGGGGTCGCGGTCCTCCAGGGCCTGGCCTGGCTGGCCAAGGACCGCCCGAACGACGCCCGCGCCAGTTTCCAGGAGGCCCTGACCCTGGAGCCCGACCTCTCCTCCGCCTACCTGGGGCTCGCGCGCGTCAGCATGGCCGAGGGCAATGGGGCCGCGGCGGCCGAGGCCCTGACCAGCGCGGCGGGCGGGGTGCGGCCGGACCAGGCCGAGATCGAGACCCTGCGCGGTGAGCTGGCCCAGGCCAACAAGGACCTGCCGGCCGCGGAGCGGGCCTTTCAGGCGGCCCTGGACGCCAAGCCCTATCAATACTGGCGCCGCCGTCAATTGGCCCACACCCAGGTCGCCCAGAACAAGCTGGACGCCGCCGACGCCAATCTCGCCGCCATCCTGGCCGCGCGCCCGCGTGACCTGGCCGCCACCTATCTGAGTGCCTTCAGTGCCTATCTGCGCGGCGACTACCAGCGCGCCTCCGACACCATCTCGCCGCTGCTGAAGGGTCAGGTCGAGGAGCCCGGGGCCCTCTTCGTCGCCGGCGCCGCGGCCTATCAGCTCGGCAACGACAACCAGGCGCGCGAGTTGCTGACGCTCTATCTGCCGCGTCAACCCGCGGATGCGACCGCCCGTGCGATACTCGCGGCCGCGCTGCTGCGGCTGGGGGAACCGAAGGAAGCGCTCGCGACCCTGAAACCGCTCCTGGACGCAAGCCCGGACGCCGGGGTACTCGCGCTGGCCGGTCAGGCCGCCACCCTGGGCGGGGAGCCCAAGGAGGCCGTGACCTACCTGGAGCGCGCGCTGGCCTTGAGCCCGCAGGATGCGGACCTCGCCAGCCTGCTGGGTGCCGCCCGGATCGCCGCGGGCGACCGCAAGGCCGGCATCGCGGAACTCGAGAAGGTCATCGCGGCCGGCGGGGACGGGCTGCAGGACACGGAACTGGCCCTGTTGCGCGAACGCCTCAAGGCCGGGGACCTGCCGGGACTGGTGACGGCCGCCGAACGCTTCACCAAACGCTATCCCAACAGCCCCGATGGCCCGCTCCTGCGGGGCATCGCGCTGGCCCGCACCGGGGCCCTCCCCGCGGCCAAGGCGTCCTTCGAGCAGGTGCTCAAGCTCAGCCCGAACAACCTGGACGCGCTGATCGGCCTGGCGGATGTCAGCCTGCGTCAGGGCGACCTCGCGGGTGCCGAGACCGCCATGGGGCGGGCCCTGGAACAGCGAAAGGGCGATCCCTTGCTGCTGCGTAATTTCGCCAACATTGCGCTCGCCGCCGGCAAGCCCGACCAGGCGGTTGCCCGCCTGGAGCAGGCGCGGCAGGCGGACCCCGGCAATCAGGCCCTGGTCACGCTCCTGGCGGCGGTCTATACCAGTGCCGGACGGCCGCTGGACGCCCTGCAGATCCTCGCCGACAAGGGTGACCCCAAGGACCCCGCGGTCCTCACCGAGCGCAGCCGGGCCGAGTTGCGGGCCGGGCGCGTCGCGGCGGCGGTCGCCGACGCAAGTGCCGTCATAGAGCTCCAGCCGGAGTCCGCGGACGCCTACCTGAACCTGGGCCGCGCGCTCGAACAGCAGCCGGACCTCGTGAAGGCGCAGGCCGCCTACGAGAAGGCCCGCACGTTGCGGCCGGATGACATGGCGGCGGCGGCCATCGGCATCGCGCGCACCAAGATGCTTGGTCTCGGGTCCGCGACCTCGGAGCAGACCGCAAAACAGGTCGCGGACCTGGTCGCGCGGACGCTCGAAGCACACCCGGCCGGGGCGGAGGCGACGCGCCTGCGGGCCCTGGTGTCGGTGGCAGCGGCCAAGCCCGAGCAGGCGATCCAATTGCTGGAACCGCTCCACGCTGTCGACCCGGACGCGGGCACCGTCTACCAACTGGCCATGAGCTATGTCCAAGCCAAGGACCCGCGGGGTGGCATTGCCGTTCTTAAACAGCATGTTGAACGTTATCCCAAGGACCTCGCCGTGCGCCTCGCGCTGGCCCGCTACTTGATGGCGGACAAGCAATACCCGGCCGCGGTCGCCGAACTCAACAAGCTCCTGGAGCAGGATTGGGGTCTCACCGATGCACAGATAGACCTCGCCGCCGCCCTGATCCAGGCGGGCCGTCCCCAAGAGGCCAAGACCCACCTGGCGGAGGCGGCCAAGGCGCGGCCAAAGGACGAGCGGGTCAAGCTGCTGCAACGGGCGGCCGAGCAGAAACCCGGTTCTGCCAAATAGCACCGACCCGGGGCGGCACCGGCGCGGACCGCGAGCCCGCGAGCATGGCCGCGGTCAAGCCGCATGGTCGGCCAAGGAGTGGTCCGACCTCGGCGGCAGAGAGTGTCAGCTTTTTTTACACTCCCCGGTATCCGGCCCCTGGCTATTCGTTATAACGTACTGATTATAAATATTTATGAAAAAGTGGCATGATTTCTGCTAATATCTCTGTAAGGGGCACCAACCGGTTTGCCTCGGGGCAAGGCGGTAAAGATGGATCAGGCTCCATCCTCGCCGTCCAAGCAGTATCAGTGCCACGCCATAATGGCCCTAAATTTAGCTGGAGTTTCTCATCATGCATCACTATTTCAAGACCGCCGCGGCGGGCGCAGCACTTGCCGCCGCCCTCGTAAGCAACTCCGCCTTAGGCGATTGGGCGGGCACGCTTGGGCAATTTATCTCGGCGGCCGGCACCGGCGGTATAACCGATGGTATCTACACCTACACATACACCGCCACCGACCTTCCTGCCGCCTCCTTCATCTTCATTACCGAAACGGAGAGCTTCGGATTTAAGAAGTCGAACTTCCAGGTGGCAAACCTCGCCGGTCTGACCAACCTCGCCGCCGCGACCTACAACATCGCCTACACGGTCGAACTCTACGCCGCCGCGCCGGCCTCCAACGATACCATCCGCTTCCAGCAGATCGGTCTGGGCGCGGACGTGAACTCCGGCCAAAACAACATCGGGACCCAGAAAAATATCGTGGGTCTGGCGACCGTCGTGGTCACGGCCCCGGACTTCAATGCGCAGCTCAATACCACGCCGACCTCGCTCGCGGCGACCGTCAACTGCGGCGTCTGCCGTAAATTCCAGGTGACCGACACCATCACGATGCAATACGTTGGCGGGTCGCCCCGCGGTATCGTCAACAGCGTCAGCAACTCCTACGACACCAAGCCGCTGGACGTGCCGGAACCGGCCACCCTGGCCCTCTTCGGTCTGGGCTTGGCTGGCCTGGGCGCCCGCAACCTGCGCCGCAAGAACAAGGCCGGCTGACACGGCAGCCTTCTTCAAGTTCAGCAAGCGCCGCACGATCGCGGCGCACGCGCAAGACGGCCCCAGACGGGGCCGTTTTTTTTTGCCCGCAGGAAAGGCCCGGTCGTTGCGCTGCGCCGAACCACGGCCGTTAAGTTAAGCGCCGCAGCCCAAGCGCCTGAAGTCCAAGGCTTCAGCCTTGGAGCGCGCCGCTGGCGCACGCCGGAGGATGTCGGGGTTCGTGCCTCACCCCCCCTACGGGCTACACTAAAACCCCGTGAACACCAGCTACACTTGGGACGAATCCAAGCGGCAGGCCAACCTCGCCAAGCACAAGCTGGACTTCCTGAGCGCCGGTCTGGTGCTGGAGAGTCCCTACTGCCTGGAGGTCGAGAGTACCCGCCGCGGGGAGCGCAGACGTCAGGCATTCGCCTATGTGTTCGACGTGTTGACTGTGCTCACCGTGGTGTATCTGCCCGGCACCGCTCCGCGCATCATCAGCTTCCGTCCTGCCCATCGCACTGAACGAGCGCTTTACCATGACTGGCTCGCACATGACTTCGATGACCCTTGAGGAGATGCGCGCGGCCTGTGCGCGCGGCGAGGACCGCTCCGACTGGGAGCAGGTCCGCCGCGAAGTCGGCGCTGGCGTCGAACCGGCGCCGGATGCCGAGTCGCCGGACGCCTCGGACTTGCTGCGGGCCGAGATCCAGATGCGGCGCCGGGGTCGGCCGCGCGCAAGCACCAAGGTCTTTGCGCCGGACGGGGCATGCGCCCCGTCCGGAGCCGTCCGGAGTCGCCGCCAACCCTGACGAGGCCCTGTCCGCAAGGTCCGAAACCTTCGGGACGGTGTTGCGCAAACGACGCGACGCCCGGCGTTCGGCCACGCGATGCTGCGCCTCGGCTTGACCCGCTGGTCTGAGCGGACTATCTTTCAAAGACGGCAACGACTATACCTTGACGCAAGCCAGGATCTACGCATGGTCGATGCAGCGCTGATTTCACAGGTGCGGAAACTGGACGTGGCAGATCGGATCGAACTGATCCGCACCGTTTGTGAGACGTTCGATGAACCGGATCTGGCCATTACGGAAGCAGAACAAGTCCTCTTGGACGCGCGCCTGGCCGATGCAGAAGAAAACCCCACGGACCAGAGCCCGTGGTCGGAGGTTCAGTCCCGGCTGTTGCGGCAGTTACCGTGAGCTGTCGCGTTGTCGTCCGACGCAATGCAGAGCTTGATCTGGTACCGCGTTCAAGACTCGGTGGTGACGGTCATTGCCTGCACCCATGCTAAACTCCACCCGGCCATGGCGCGCGCACGTCTCGCCGATCAGTGAGCCGCGCCGACCGGGGCGGCGGCGTCCTTGCGCCGGACGGGGCATGCGCCCCGTCCGCAACGCTTTCTCCGGTCGAACGGGTCTTGGTGCAGGGGCGGGAGGCGGCCCAACTCAAAGGTATCGGTTTCGGTGATCGCCAAGGCGTCCAGCCCGTGCCGCTTGCGCGCCTCGGGAATAAAGGCCGCTGGGCTCAAGCCTTGGGGCAACGGGAGCCGCCCCAAGGCGTGTTTGATGCCGATCTCCCAGGCCGACGCAGCGGAGACCAACACCTGGTGCTGCGGATCGGCAAGCAGGTCGGCAGCCACCGGCGACAGCCGGTGCCTGGCGGAGGCAATCCATACGAACACGCAGGTATCGACGATCAGCCTCACTGTGCCTGCCCCGTCGTCGGCGTCTGCGCCAAACCGTTGAAGGCGGCAGCCAGGCCGTCCGGCAGCGGCTCCCAAAAGGCGTCCGGCAATCCGTAACCCTCCTCCCGGGGCCCCTGACCCAGGGACCGCGGCACCGTACGGGGCGGCGCTATGGGGATCAACTCGGCGACCGGGACATTGCGCCGGGCGATCACGACCCGCTCCCCGCGCGCCACGGCGGCAAGATAGCCCGAGAGCTTGGCCTTGATTTCATGAACATTCACTTGGATCACGATGTGGTCCGATTGTTGGTTAGTCACTTGGTCATAACGCTAGCAGGTCAGCGGACACCTTGCTCCCCTGCTTGCGCGTGGGAGCCGACGGCGCTGAGCTTAACGGCATCGGGCGAATGCCGCGTCCGCCCGAAGCGTCCCCCGCGGGAGCGGCTTCAGCCGCGACGAGGCCAGGGCCGTTTGCGCGGTCGCGTCGCGGCTGAAGCCGCTCCCACCGGGTGCCGCCTTGCGCCGAACGGGGCATCGGGCCCGTCCGGAAGGGACAGACGACTCATGGACACGGTTGATCCTCAGGGTCGAGATAAACGAATCCGGGCCGAAGTCAGCAAGCGCCGCGGCGCATCGCGGCGCGCGCGTGAGATGGCCCCGGTTGGGGCCGTTTTTTTCCCGAAGGGCACCTGTATGTTCGACTCCGTCGGGGTCGGCACGCAAGGTAAGCCGAAACCGGGTACTCATGCTGGACGAGGCCTGCGCCCCGTCCGCAACGTTCTGTCCGGGCTCGCGAACCAGCACAAGGCTTTGGCGAAGGAATAAACCTCCGGGAGAAGTCCACGGCAGCTGCATCTTTCGTGCGTCCAAGCGCCGCCGACGTACCAAACCCCCGCGACGGTGGCAGGGGGCTTGCGGTATCATGCCGAGATGGGGCGAACGCCCCGTCTGGCCCGGGAGAAGTCCACGGCAGCTGCATCTTTCGTGCGTCCAAGCGCTGCCGACGTACCAAACCCCCGCGACGGTGGCGGGGGGCTTGCGGTATCATGCCAGCACCGACGGCAGGGCATAAAGTTGAACAATGTCAAGGTTTTTACAGGCTCGTCGGGCTTCGCTTGTCCGGCGCCTGGAAATTCTCAGAAAGCCATTGATATGAATGCCAATTATTCTCTAGCTCGGAAGTTGCCGCCGTGTTCAAGCACAAGCAGCCGCAGACGGTGTTTGCTGACCGGATGCCCCATCGGAGTGATCGTCGCCGTGAGAAAAGTCGCAATCGGCTTCGCCGCCATCACCGTCCTCGCCTACGGCGCCGCGAACGCGGTGACGATCGACACGTTTCAATCTGGCAGTGTTGATTTTACCGTGTACGGTCCGGTTGGTAACGTCGGCGACGTACTCAATACCGGGTTGCCAAGCACCGAGACCATTGGCGGCACCCGTTACGTGGAAGCTAATATCATCCAAGCCGATGACGGCACGGACGATAAGGTGGAGGTCCGTCGGCTCAGCGGGAGCGGCGCCGGCCTCTTCGACGTCGCCAACACCGTGGGGTCGGACTCGGTCGTGACGGTCGTGTGGGATCGGAACGGTGCTGGCCTCGGCGGGATCGATCTCACAACCAATGCCAATGGCCTATACATCAGCTTCCCGAGTAAGATCAATAACGCTCTGAAGTTGACATTCACTATCACAAATACCACCGAGCAGACGCGGACGGGCATCTTTAACTTCCCGGACAAATTCGCGGGACTCAATGATTTCCTGTCCTTCACGGACTTCGGGGGCACGGGCACCTTCACCAGCACCTCAGCGATCACCATGGAGATGAACTCCAGCGCGGGCTGGGATGCCCGACTCGACTTGATCGACACCCGCAATGAAGTGCCGATCCCTGGAACTCTGCTGCTGATGGGCATCGGTTTGGGTGCCCTCCTCCGTCGGATCAGGCCAGACTGGGGTTGGATGGGTCGGTTGGCTTGATCCCCACCAACAACTGCTAGGTCCCAGGCGGGGTGTCGAGAGACCTGCCCTATTCGGAACCGGGGTCGGATCGCCTCAGCCTCCCTATTGGACCGGCTCGGTTTCGTTTCCGGAGGAGATACAGGCCCACTCCGCGAGCACCGTGCAGGGCGACCGCTTGCCGGCCCGGCCCGTCTATCGTCTTGATCGCATCGACACTGCCCAGGAGCCGCCCCGATGACCAGCCGCCGATGGTCGAGCCCCGCCCTCCTCGTGATAGCGCTCGCCGCGCTGTCTGGCGGTGCCCCGGACGCACGCGCCGACCCCACCGCGGACGCTCGCCGCCAGTGGCAATCCGGGGATCTACGCACCGCCTTGCTGACCCTCAAGCAATCGCTCAAACAGGGTAACGACCCCGCCGCGCGCGCCCTGCTCGGGCAGGTCTACCTGGACCTGTCGTCCGGGGCGGCGGCCGAGGAAGAGTTCCAACGCGCCATCGCGCTAGGCGGTCTCGATCCGAGCGACTATCAGGCGGACTTGGCCCAGGCGCGGCTGATCCAAGGCAAGTACGCGGAACTCCTGGCAGTCCCGGCCGTCGGCTCACCGACAGACCCGCGCAAGCGCGCGGAATTGCTCGCCATCCGAGGCGAGGCTTGGCTTGCCCTGGGCAAGCCGGAGCAGGCCGGGCAGGAGTTTGACTTGGCCCTGCGTCTGCTCCCCGACCATCCCCGCACCCTGCTCGGTCTGGCCAGGCAAACGGCAAGCCAGGGGAATCTGACCCGGGCCGGTTCGCTGGTGGACCAGGCGCTCAAGGCCAACCCCGGGGACTCGGCAGCCTGGGCCGCCTTGGGCGAGTTGGCATTCAACGCCAACGAGCCGCAACGCGCGGAAGAAGCCTTCGGGAAGGCGATTGAGACCGCGCGCGCCACCTGGAGGCCGCTTTTTAAGCGCGCCATGGCGCGCCTGGAACTGGGGAAGCTAGCGGAGGCCAAGGCCGATATCGACCTGGCCAACCAACAGTTGCCCCAGTTCCCGGGCCTGAATTACGCCCGGGGCTTACTCTTGCTCAAGCAAGCAGAACCGGAGCCGGCCCTGGCGCAGTTCAATCTGTATCTCCCTTATCGCCCAGATGACCCCCGGGCGCTTTACCTGGCTGGGGTGGCACTCTTCCAACTTGAGCGCTACCAGGAGGCCGACGAGTATCTGACGCGCGCCTGCCGGGCCGCCCCGGACTCATCCACGGCGGCCACCCTGCTGGCGCGGGCGCGGCTCGCCCGCGGCGATCTCAAAGGCGCCGAGACGGCGCTACGCCCCTTCGCCGACCAACAATCCGTGAATCCGGACGTACTCAAGGTCCTGGGCGATGTCGTGACGCAAGACGGCCGGCCGGGCGAGGCCGAGGCCCTCCTGCGTCAGGCACTCGCCGCGCATCCGGACGATACGCAAACGCCGGTGAAGCTGGCCGCCGCCCTGTTGGCCGGCGGCGACCGCGACGCCGCGGAGCGGGAACTGGGCGCGCTGCTGGAGAAGAACCCCGCCGACGAGACGGCCCAGGTACTATTGGTCCGGCTGCTGCTGGCCAAACCCGATGCCGCAGCCGCCCGGACCCAGGCGCTGGCCTACCTGGCGGCGGTGCCGGACAGCCCGCGCGCCCAGGTCGCCCTGGGTCTCGCGAATCTCGCCCTGGGGGACGAGCCCGCGGCACGCCAGGCCTTCGCACACGCCCTGGAGATCAAGCCCGGGTTCGCCGATGCCGCCTTCAATCTCGCCACCCTGGAGCGGCGTGCCGGCCGGGTGGAGGCGGCCCGTGCGCTCTATGAGCAAGTGCTGGCGGTGGACCCGCGCCATGCCGACGCCACGCTGCTGCTGACCCAACTCGACGTGGACGCCGGCCACTCGGCGGCAGCGCTGGCCCGCGTCCGCGAGGCCGTGACCAGGGACCCCGCCAACCTCAACCTGCGGCTCAACCTGGCCCAGGGCTACCAGTCCGCGGGGCAGGCGCAGGAGGCCCTGCGGACCCTGCAGGACGCCCCGCCCGCGGCGGCGGACGACCCGCGACTGCTGCTGGCGCGCGGACGACTGGAACTCGCGGGTGGGCAGCCCTCCGTCGCCGCCACCACCCTGGAGGCCCTGGTGAACCGGCAACCCGGGGCGGCCGAGCCGCGGCTGCTGCTAGCCAACGCCTATGCGGCGGCCAGGCAGGCCGCACCCATGCAGGAACACCTGTTCGCCGGCCTGCACGCCGACCCGCGCTCGGCCCTGGTGGCTCCGACCCTACGGCACGTCTACCTCGCCCTTGATGATCTGGCGGCGAAGAGCGGGCTGGTCGGCCGTCTGGTGGACCTGGGGGTGGCCTTGGAGGGGGGCCTTGGGGTCGATGGCGGGGTGGATGGCGGGGCACCGCTGCCCGGGCTCGCGCTGCTCCAGGCACGCCTGAGCCTTGATGAGAAGGCCTATGGGGAAGCCCAGGAGCGGCTCGGCGCCTTGCTCCAGTCCCAGCCGCAGGACCGGGAGGTGCTGCTGCTGCTGCTCAGCGCCCAGGTCAAGGCACAGGCGCTGGAACCCGCCACCGCGACGGCCCAGACCTGGATCGCGGCCCACCCCGAGGACCTGGACGTCCGGCGCCTGCTGGCCCGGATTCACGACAAGCGGGGGCAGCAGGACGAGGCCATCGCCGTCTATGAGGCGCTGGTGCGGGCGCACCCGGACGACCTGGTGAGCAACAACAACCTGGCGATGCTGTTGCTGGAGCGGGACCCGGCCCGCGCGCTGGTCTACGCAGAGGCCGCCCAGCGCGCAGCCCCGGACGACCCCGCGGTGGGCGACACCCTGGGGCAGGCCCTGCTGGCCACGGGTGACGCCCGCGCCGCCGCGCGGGCCTTGGCCAAGGCCGCGCTCTTCGCCCCCAAGAACCCGACGATCGCCTTCCATCACGCGCGTGCCCTGATCGCCGCGGGTGAGCGCGAGCGGGCGCGCGCCGTGCTCCTGCCGGTCCTGGGACAACCCTTCCCTGAGGAGGAGGCGGCGCGTTCGCTGCTGGCGCAGACCTGGCAGTAAACGGCGCCCGCGCCCGCGCAGCCTGGTACGATGGATAGGGCGCGCGCGAACCTTGCAGACCGGGCACCGTGCTCAATCACGCCGCATCCACCAAGCGTCGCTGGTGGATGCGCTGCGCTTATCCACCCGAGCGATGCATACGCTGGTAGGGTAAGGTCCGGGAATCACCTCGGTGGCGACGCAAACCCCGGACTGCGGCTATCATCCCCCCTATGCCCAGCCTGCGCGAAAAGATGGCCCTGCACGGGTTCGAGTCGAACGACGACTACGAATTCCAGTTGCGTTGCCTGCTGGAAGGCCCGACCCGCGGGCTGCGCACCCTCAACATCGAGGGCGACTCCGAGCGGCGCAAGAGCGCCTTCGCCACCGCCCTGGCCCGGGCACTGGCATTCCCCCATCTGCTGTATCTCGACTTCACCGAGGCCCACCCGCCCCTGCCGGACGTGATACTGCCGCCCAGCCAGGACGAAATGGGCCGTGCCGAGCCGCCCATCGATCCCCTGGACCTCACCGTCAGCGAGGCCTGCGCCCAGAGCGAGGGCGAGCCCACGGTGCTGATCCTGGACCAATTGCAGGCTGCGGACTTCCGCGAGCACATCCGGCTGCACCGCTTCATCAACGACTGCTTCTGGGAGGTGCGCGGCGGGCGCTATTACGCCAACCCGCGTCACCTGCTGCTGTTCCTGATCTCGGAGTCACCCCTCTACCACTCGCTCCAGAAGGAGAGCTTCCGCGTCTGGGTCGGGCGGGTCTCCGAGCGCCAGGCCGAGTACCAACCGGCCGAGTTCGGCCTGGGTGCCGAGGCCGCGCCCCTGTTCGCCGCTATGGCGGACCTGTTCCGCGCCCTGGGCACCGCGCCCACCCGCAGCGAATTCGCGCACCTCCTGACCGATCTGCAACTGCATGTGCGCACCAGCGAGCACCTGTGCCTGAGCCTTTACGGCCGCGCCGAGGGGATCACGCGCGAAGCGCTCGCCGCCCCGGCCCTGAGCGCCCCGTTGAGCGCCGTGGTCGCGGCCGCCGCGGCGCTCCTCATCGCCGAGCACATCGAACTGCGCGGGGACTGAAGGGCAGACAGCGGGGCCTTGATCAGCGCCGGCCACGGACAACTGTCGGTCGCCCTGCCGGACGACCGGAGTCCGTGCCGTCGGCCAGTCGCCGCAGTGTCGACCTGGGCCTGCGCTCGTGGTAGAACAAAGCGGGTCATGATCGTCGTCGGGCCAAGCTGTTGGCGACGAGGTCGCTGGTCCGCACCGCGGACCCCAGGGACGAGCAGCCGCAAGGTCCCCGGTACGGACCGGTTGCCGCTGGCCGCAACGATGATCCTGGAACGAGCAGTTACGCCGCATCAACCCCACCGAGGAAGCCCTATGCTACCGATCACACGCACCCAGACCCGCGGCGCACCGCACCCCCAGGCCGGGGCCGAGTCCCCGCGGCAACCGCGGCCTGGCCGCTTGGCGCTGGCCCTGACGCTCGCCCTACTCCTGCCCGTCGGTGTCGAGGCCGCCGTCCAGACCGAGGCCGTCGAGTATCGTGACGGTGAGCAGGTCTTGACCGGCTACCTGGCCTACGACGACGCCGTGACGGGCAAGCGCCCCGGGGTCCTGGTCGCCCATGAGTGGTGGGGGCTCAACGATTACGCCAAACAGCGGACGCAGCAGCTCGCCCAACTCGGCTATGTCGCCTTTGCCGCGGACCTTTACGGGAACCATAAGGTGACGACCCACGCCAAGGACGCCGAGGGTTGGATGAAGCAGATCACCGCCAACGCGCAGGCCTGGCAGCGACGCGCCCTGGCGGGGCTCGACGCCTTGAAGGCGAGCGACAAGGTCGATGGGGAACGGCTGGCCGCGATCGGCTACTGCTTCGGCGGATCGACGGTCATGCAACTCGCGTACGCGGGTGCCGACCTGGATGGCGTGGTCAGCTTCCATGGGTCCCTGCCCCCCGCCGACGCGGTCGCGCAGCAACGGATCAAGCCCAGCGTCCTCATCGCCCATGGGGCGAAGGACCCGCTGGTCCCCCCGGAGCGGGTCGCGGCCTTCACGGCGGCGCTGGACGCCGCGGGGGCGGACTGGGAGCTGGCGACCTATGCCGGGGCCGAACATGCCTTCACCAATCCGGCGGCCGACAGTTTCGGGATCCCGGGGATCAAGTATGACGCCAAGGCGGATGCGCGTTCCTGGGCTCTGATGCAGGACTTCCTGCGGGAGGTCTTCGCCCGCTGAAACCGGCCCGCTGGTCGCCCTGAAGGGCGACCTACACTGCGGCGTCCGCCAGGGACAACACCAGGCGACAGCCGATGTCCCGGGCCGCCTCGCGCATCGGTGCCTGCGCCCGGGCGGCGGTCCGGGCCCGCAGCGGACCCGCATCGTAGGAGCCCCCGCGCAGGATGCGCGCCCCGTCCGTATCCGGGTTATTGCGACCATCGGCGGGGTCATAGGGATAGGGCTGGCAGCGGCTCAGGGTCCACTCCCAGACATTACCGGCCAGGTCCAGGACCCCGTCGGGGGTCGCACCCAGGGGAAAGATCCCGACCGCCGACAGATCCCCGATGCTGCCCTGGCAATTGGCATGAGCGGCGCTGAAGCCCTTGCCCCAGGGATAGACCCGTCCCCCGGGGCCACGCGCCGCCTGCGCCCACTCCGCCTCGGTCGGCAGGCGCAGCCCATAGCCGCTGGGCAAATGCATATAGCGCTTGCGCAACTGGGCATTGAGCCAGGCCGCGTAGGCGACCGCCTCGAACCAGCTGATACCCACCACCGGCCGATTCCCCTGGCGGCGTTGCTGCGACCAGCCCTCTGGTTCCCGCCGCCTCTGCTCATGACACCAGGCCCAACCCAGTGCGGTCCACCACTCCCGCCGCGCATAGCCCCCGGCCGCGATGAAGGCCTGAAACTGTGCCACGGTCATGGGATAACGGGCGATCCAGAAGCCGTAGTCCAGGTCCAGTGGCCGGTCACCGGCCGCCTCGTTGGCGTGCGCCCCATCCAGGTCCGCGGGGCCACTCAGCACCAGGCCCCCGTGCCTGACCCGCACCATGCCCAGGACCTTTTCCCGTTCACCGCGGAAGCGTACCGGCAGGTGCAGACCCCGCGGGTGGAACCGCGGGTCACCGAGCCGGGCCAGGGCCGCAGCCACGGCCACCCGCTCGCCCACCTGGAGGTGCCCGCCTTCCACCAGGGCCGCCAGCCGATAGCGCACCCGCTCCAGCGCACGGGTACCGGCCGCCGACTCGCCGGCCCGGGCCGCCCCCAGTTCCGCGGCGACCTCGCCCGCCAGCCAGATGCGCCGCCAGGCGGCGTCGTCCGCCGTGGCGTCCGCGGGGCACAGGCGCTCGATCAATTCAAGCGGACGCGCGCATTCGCGCTGATTCTGGATCAGGAAGCCGACCGCGTGCAGGGTGGTCTCCTGCCAATAGGCGCGATCGGCCGCCAGGGCGGCGACCTGTGCGGCAAAATCCGGGGCATGGGCCAGGTGACAGCCGGCCAGGTATTCGCGCAGGGCGCGATGCGGAAAGTCGAAGTACCCCGGACCTTCCTCGCGCAACAGCCCGGTGCGCTGCTTGATCAGGTCCAGAAAGGTCTGGGCCCACTCCGGGTCCCGACCCGCGTGCAGCCCTTGCAGCGACTCGAGCAGCTCGGTCTCGCCCAGACCGCCGACCCGGCCCTGCCCGTGGCCGTCCGGGTCCGTCCCTCGCTCGGCGCTGCACTGCACGCGCATGGCCAGGCGCTCGCAGAGCCGGATCAGGTCACAGCGCTCACGGCGCGCGTCGCGCAGCAGGTCGCTGAGCCGGGGCCCGTCCGCGCTATCTCCTTGCTCTCGATCCTGGGGGCCGTCCAGACGGGCGAGCAGGATCTCGATCGCCGCCTCGAAGACCCTGGCGCGCGCCTGCGGCAGGTCGCGGCGGTGCGTGAAAACCAGGGCCAGCAGGGTGAGCAACAGCGGATTGGCCGCCAGATGGGTGAGGTGGGCCGCCGTGAGCCCCTGCTGGAAGAGCACGGCCAGCCGCTCGGCCTCGGCACAGGGCAGGTCGCCGCAGGCACCCAGTTCCCGAAACCAGTCGGCAACGAAGCGTTCGATCCGTTCGCGATCGAAGGGGAGCAATGAGACGACCGGAAAGTCCGGCTCCGGCAAGCGCAACTCCGGCTGGTAATAGGACAGCAACCGGCTGCTGACGACATAACGACAGCCCGGCGCCCGTTCGCGGAAGGCCAGCAGGCTCGCACGCACCGCCGTGCGGACCCCCGGCGGTACCTCGTCCAGACCGTCCCACAGCATGAGAACGCGCCCGCCCCGCACCGCCGCCTCCAGCGTCCCCAGACAGAAACTCAGATTGCGCTCGGCCAACTCGTGGCGCACGAAGCCCCACACTGGCAGGTCGCCCGCCGCCTCGGCCCCGGTATGGTCCCCGGACTCGATCAGCCAGGTCGCGTAATCGCGCAGCCGCAGGAAGAACGGGAGACTGGACCACTCGCTCTGGGGCCAGTCCGGTAAGGCGACCCGGTCGCCGGTCGCCAGGGCTTGGGCCAGAAAGGCCAACAGGGTGGACTTGCCCGCCCCGGGCTCGCCCAGGATCACCAGGGAGCGCCGCAGGATGCTCGCCTCCACGGCGCTCAAGCGGCGCGCCCGGGCGCCGTCGGGGATGCGCTCCAGGTTCGGGTCGGGCTCCGGGAACGGGGGGGCACCGCCCTCCGCCGCCTCCGCCAGGACCTGCTCGGCCACGTCCGACGCCAGCATCAGGTCGGTCACCAAGGGGACATAGAGACGGCCGATCCCGGGTCCGGCACGCCCGTCCGCGATCCCGCGCAGGGGCAGGGAATAGGTGCGCAGGGCCGCCAGAGCGCGCAGGATATGCAGTTGCCGCTCCGGCACCTCGGAGCGGTCACCGACGAAGATGCCATTGATGAAACCCGGGGCGGCCCCGGCCGCAGCCCCACCACCGGCGGGGGCCCAGCGACCGCGTAACTGCGCCCGCAGGCGCGCGTCCAGGGCCTGGCCCCGCTCCGCCAGGACGCCGAGCTGGGCGCGCACCCGCAGTGAATCCGATTCGCTGTCCGCCGCCATCGGCGCATCCGCGTCCGCCCCCTCAGGCTTGTCTCGTTCGACCTTCACCGCTGCTTCCCACACGGGTCTCCCCCTCTTTCGATATACCGGACCTCGACCTGCCCTCAACCTAAAGAAGCCTAGCGCAATGCCCGACACCGCGATCCTCTGGTTCCGGCGCGACCTGCGCCTCGATGATAACCCGGCCCTGACCCGGGCCATGGCGGCGAGCGACCTGGTCCTGCCACTGTACATCCATGCCCCCGCCGAAGAGTCGCCCTGGGCCCCCGGTGCCGCCGCCCGCTGGTGGCTGCACGGGAGTCTGTCCGCGCTCGATCGCAGCCTGCGCGAACGCGGCAGCCGGCTCCTGATCGCCACCGGTGACAGCCGCGATACCCTGCTGCGCCTCTGCGCCCTGACCGGCGCCACCCGCGTCTACTGGAACCGGCTCTACGACCCGGCGACCCGCGCCCGTGACACCCGCATCAAGCTCGATCTGCGCGCGCGCGGTCTGCATTGCGAGAGCCACAATGCGCTGCTGCTGCGCGAGCCCTGGGAGCTGCTCAACACGACCGGCGGTCCCTACAAAGTGTACAGCGCTTTCTGGCGCAAGTCCTCGCTTGGCCTGGACCGCTTGGGTCGAGACGCCGCGCTGCCGGCCCCCGCCGACTGCAAACGGTCACCCACCATGGATGAGCCCGAACTGGTGCAGAGCGGGGTAGACGCCTTGGATCTCCTGCCCCGGATCCGCTGGGACCAGGGGCTCGCCGCGTCCTGGCAACCGGGGGAGTCGGCCGCCCTGGCGCGCGCCCGGCGCTTCATTGCCGGCGACGCCACCGGGGGCGTCGGCGGCGCTGGGCTCGTCGCGCTGGACGACTATGCGCAGGCCCGCGATCTGCCCGCCCGCCCCGGTACTTCCGGCCTGTCAGCCCACCTGCACTTCGGCGAGATTGGACCCCGGCGGCTGCTCGCCATGATCGAGGACGCGCACGGCTCGCTCGCGGCACCGGGTGCGGAGACCTTCGTGCGCGAGCTCGGCTGGCGGGAGTTCGCGCACCACCTGCTCTACCACTTCCCGCAGACCACGACCGAGCCCCTGGACCCGCGCTTCACCTGCTTCCCCTGGCGCACCGAAGGTACCGCGCCCCTGCTCGCCGCCTGGCAACGGGGCCGGACCGGGGTCCCGCTGGTGGACGCCGGGATGCGGGAGCTCTGGCGTACCGGCTGGATGCACAACCGGGTACGGATGGTGGTCGCCTCCTATCTCACCAAGAACCTGCGTCTGCCCTGGCAGGCCGGCGCCGCCTGGTTCTGGGACACCCTGGTCGACGCCGATCTCGCCGCCAACACCCTGGGCTGGCAATGGACCGCCGGCTGCGGGGCCGACGCCGCGCCCTATTTTCGCGTCTTCAACCCGGTCCGCCAAGGCGAGCGTTTCGATCCCCAGGGCGACTATGTGCGGCGCTGGTGCCCGGAAATCAGCCGGCTGCCGGACAAGTTCATCCACCAGCCCTGGACCGCCCCGGCGCCCATCCTGGCCGCCGCCGGCCTGACCCTGGGGCGCGACTATCCGCGGCCCCTGGTCGATCTCGCCGGCTCCCGCCTGGAGGCCCTGGCGGCCTTCGACCGCATCAAGGCACCTTGATCCCATGCTGCGGTATCTGATCACCGGCACCTTGCTGGGCCTGTCCGCCGGGCTCGCCCCGGGGCCGCTCCTGACGCTCGTCATTGCCGAGACCCTGCGCCACGGGGTCCGCGCGGGTATGAAGGTTGCGCTGGCGCCGCTGGTAACCGATCTCCCCTTGATCGCGGTGACCCTCTTCCTCTTGGCGAGGCTGGCGGACTTTCATTATATCCTGGGGCTCATCTCAGTCACCGGCGGCGCCTTCGTCCTCTTCCTGGGCTACGAGAACCTGAGTTCCCAAGGGTTGCGACTGGACGAGCAACAGCAGGCGCCCAGGTCCCTGACCAAGGGCCTGCTCGCCAATATCCTGAGCCCCTATCCTTATCTGTTCTGGTTCAGCGTCGGCGCCCCGCTCATGATCGAGGCCTATGCGTCCGGCCTGTTCGCCGCCCTGGCGTTCCTCTGCGCCTTCTATGTGTCGCTGGTCGGCTCGAAGATCCTGCTGGCAATCGCGGTCGGCCGCTCGCGGGCCTTCCTGACGGGCAAGCAGTACCTCTACAGCACCCGTCTGATTGGCTTCGTGTTATGCGTCCTGGCCGTCGGACTCTTTCGTGATGGGCTGAGATTGCTGGGGTTCTGGTGGGAATGACGCGGCCGCGCTCATTGAAACGGCGGCCTTGATCATAACTCCGGCCGCCCGGGCGGCGGTTGGCGCCCCGCTGTAGGTCGGCCTTCAGGCCGACCGGGGGCGCCGCGGTCGGCCTGAAGGCCGACCTACAATGGCGGCGACCGATGGCCTCGATCATGATCCCGGCCACTGTGCCGACGGCGAGGCGGCTGGTCCGCACAGCGGACCCTACGGCCCCGCGCCCGTAGGGTCCGCTGTGCGGACCAGCGAGGTCCCGTCCGGCAGGTTGATTGGAATCATGATCACGGCCTACCCGGGCAACTCATCGCGCACCCGCCCCGGCGGCCAACGCCACGAAACCCAGCGCCGATACAGCGGCACCCAGAAGCGATAGGTCGGCCCATCCCGCTCCAGGACCTCATCGTCCGCCAGGCGCTCCAGGCAGCGAAAGGTCCGCTCCCGGGGCAGGGTGAGCCGCGTCTCCAGCATGGCCGACTCGATCCCGTCGATATCCAACTGGCGCCGGTTGGTCTCATCCGTCGCCCAGGCGAGCGCGGCCAGCACCCGATGGGTGGCCGGGTCGCTGTCCTCCCAGTGGTTCTCGAAGGCGGCATTGGTCTCCAATTCCACCACCGCCCTCACCGCCCGGTCGAAGTCATTGGTATCGACATAGTCGCTGCGCTCCTCCCCGCGGCGCACCTGTTCATTGAAGGCATTGATCAGGTTGGCCCCGATCAGTTGCAGCAGCAAGGGCTGGCCGCGGGTCAGCCGATACGCATCCGCCAGGATGGCCGGGTCGTATTCCAGGATGCCGCGCGCCGGCTTCTCCAAGACCTCGGCGGACTCACCCGCGGTCAGATAGCTCACCGTGCGGAACTGGGCGGTATTGAACAGGATCGAGAAATAGTCCCGGCCCATGGCCTTGAGTCGGGTGGTCCCGCAGAAGAGCAGCACCGTCGGGTACTGCGGTTCCTGCATCAGCGCGCGCAGGAAGCCCGGCAGCAGGTCGCCCAGGCGACGTTCCGGGATCAGGTCCGCCTCGTCGAGCATCAGCAGGAAGCGTCGGGGGCCGAGCGGCCCGCGGGCGTCTTTGAGGAACACCTTGAAGGCGGCATAGGGCTCGGCCCGGTCCAGGTCCGGCGCGGGATGCTCCAGCAGGTCCGCCATCTGCCCGGCGGCCTCGCTCAGGAAGTCGTATTCGCTCCCGACCCCCTGCATATTAATGGCAATCGGCAGCAAACCGGTCCCCGGCAGGCCGTCACGGACCACCTTGTTCAACAGACTGGTCTTGCCGATGCGCCGCTGACCGACCAGGACGACCGCGGGCTTGCCGTCGGGTTGCAGCCAGAGACCGCGCAGCCAGTCGATCAGGTCGGTGCGACCCACGAATACGCGGTCGCTGCCCAGGCCCTCGCCGGTAACATAGGGCTGATAGTCCGGGATGCGATAGGGCCGACCCGCCGCGGCAATCTGGACCTGAAAGGCGAACGGGAGCGCAAAGGGATTGCCGTCCAGGTCTTCGGCGTCCAGGCGACCGGCGATGCGCACTGCACCCTCGGACGCGGCTTGGAAGTCGAGCCCCAGATCCGCCTCCTTACCGCCCTCCAGCAGGTCCAGACGCGCGTGGTCATGGACCCAGACGATGCCGGCGGTCGGCTCCAGCGCGAGCCGGACCGAGCGGGCCGGCTCGGCGCTGCGGTTGCAGACCCGCAGCTTCAGCCGCTGGTCCCCGCGGACGAAGCGGCCCCCCGGCGCCTCGACCGCGAGATTCAGCCATTCGCGGGCCTGACGCGCCTCCGCCTCGAGCAATGCGATCCAGTGGGCAGCCAGTTCAGACCCGATCCCCTTCCAGTAATCCGGCAGACCGTCCCAGGCGAGTTGACGCACGCGCTCGGCGCGCGACTCCAGCAGCCGACGCCTGGCGCTGGGGCTGGTTAGGGCGCGGTAGTCTTGGGCCAGGTTATCCAGTGCGTCGGTCAGATCACGGACCAGGCGCCAGCCGCCGGTTAGCCAGTCGTCCGGGCGGGGCTCGGTCGACAGGGTGGCGCCCGACCATTGCCGGACCTCGGTGGGGGCGGCGAGCCGGGCCAGGTGCTCCAGAAGATCATCGACTTCGCGCCATTGGGCATGGTTCGGGAGGGTGCTGAGCCGCTCCAGCGCATAGTCGATCCGCGCACCCAGCGGGCGCCCGCGGATCAATTCCAGCATCGGGCCATCTACCGCTGGAGGCCGGTCCCGGGCCGCACCCAATAGGCCAGTCAAGGCTGGGAACCAAGCACGTTTGCGGCCGATGTCGAGCAGCAGAGGCAAGTTGGCCTCGTTCTCCCCCAGTGCCGAGAGCGCGCCAATAGCGCAGGCTGCCGGACCTGTGGACTCCAGGCCCGCCAGCGTGACCGCGTTGGTCCCGGCGGCGACAGCCCCGCAGAAGGGCAGCGCGGTCCGCGGTTCGCCCGCAAGGACCCGGGCAGCGCGGCGTGCGGCAGCGAGTTGGAGGGTGCCAAACTGGACCTGCTGGATGGCATCCAGGGCCGCAGAGCAGCCTCGCTCGCGCCCCAGCCTCACAAGCCAGCCCCCTAGCCCCGGCAGCGGAAAGGCACAGGTCTGCCAGCGGAACGGAAGCGTGCTCCCGAGCCAATCCGGCGGCCTCATGGCCGCATCATCTCGCGGCGGTCTGAATTGCCGCAGTGCGACCAGGGCCGCGACGGGCCAGGCGGGTAGGCCGGTCAAGACCACGGGCGTCAGGGCAAGATAGAAGGCGAGTTGGTCGAGCTTTGCGTTCAGGCCGGCGGTGGCGGGACCGAACGTGTAGGCGGCCAGGGCCAGCGGCAGGCACAGCGCCCAGGGGAACCGGAGCCACAGCAACTGGCATTCTGTGGCGATCCGTTGGTCGCGCTTGGAGCGTCTCCTGGCAATACCGGTCCTGTGAGAGAGAAAAAGACCAGCCAAGGCCCCGACGGCAAGCGGCAGACAGAGACACAGTCCCCATTGGGCCATATCCGCCAAGTCCGCCCGCAGTACTAAGGCGAAGCCGACGATCGGCAACCCGATCACCAGCAGCAGCATGAACACCATTTGAAATATCAGTTTCAAAGGACCGCGCCAAGCCATCAGCGCAGATGCAATTAAACCTCCACCTACCACGAGAGCAACAGTGCCCAGCATTGAACTATCCAGCCAGACACCGACGAAGAATCCAAGTGCTGCGCCGATGATCACATAAGCGCTAAAGACAGCACCAGTGAGAGCAAGATCGACCGCGGAGCCGTCAGCGGCGGTAGCGGCAGCAGCGGTGAAGAAGACGACAGCGACGGCGATGGCGATGGCGCCAGCATTAACGTCAGCGACAGCGACAGCGACGGCGACAGGAACCGCGCCAGCGACAGCGACCGCACCAGTGGCAACCACAACGTTACCCATAAAGACCGGGGCAGCGGAAGCGACCAGAAATACCAGACTCAGAACCCAGACCGAGCTTAGGTCACCGGCCCATGCCCAGACCAAGACACCCATAAGCGCACCCCAAAGCGCACCCGCCGATACACCGGCGATCAGTTCCTCCCGCGGCGCCGCGTCGATTCGGTCGCACAAGTCCATCGGCCGCAGCCACAACTCCAAGGGCCAGAGCCAGAACCGCCGCAGGACATAGACGACCGTCTCGCGCCCGGTCATTGGTGATCGCCCCCGGTCTCACCCAGGTCGCCACCGAGCCCCTTCAATGCGCGATGGACCCGCCCGACCCGGCCCGCCCACTCCTCCAGCGTCTTGAAGACAGCGCCAGCGGCATCCCCGCCCTGCTTAATCCCCGCGAGCGCCTTCTCCATCGTAAGACCCGCAGGCATCAATCCCGGGATCAATTCGGCGAATGCTGCGCACAGCGGCCGGCCCGCGTCCGTCACCAACCCACGCAGTCGGAGGTCGCGGACCACGGGGTCCTGCGCCAACTCGGCCCCGGTGGCCGCCTGCATCAGCACGCGCCATTCCTCCTTGCCGTGCCGTTGCGTCCACAGGTCCTCCAGATAGTCCCGCAGCCCTTGGGCGATCCGGTCCCAGTTCGGGTCGTAGCCGCCGGCCCAGGCGCTCCAGAGGTCTGCCAGGACCAGTTGGATCAATGCGGGATGACCACCGGTGAGCGGCACGACTCCCTCGGTCCATTGCCCGTCCAGATCCGGCGGCAGGGGCCCCGGCAGACTGAGCCCGAGCGGCCCCAGGGCCAGCGCGCGCGCCTGGTCCTCGTCGAGCAGGCCGATGTACTGCGGAAAGCCGAAGATGTTCCAGAAGGACGACTCATCGATCCGGTGCTCCCGACACAGTTCCTTGAGCGGCCGGCGGCTGGAGATCAGGTAGCCGAAGCGGTATTCCGGCCGCTCGCCCAGGGCGCGCAGGTTGCTGAAGAAGTCCGCATTGAACGGCTCGGCGCCCGTGATGCGCTCCAACTCGTCCAGCAGCAGGACGAAGCGCAGGCCGGCGCGCGCCAGGGGGCGGATGAAATCGCGCATACCCGCGTAGTCCCGGACCTCGCCCTGGGTCTTGCCTTTGGCGGCCGGCTTGGGACTGGGCGCGTGGGCGGTTGCGTCCAGTGCGCCCAGAATGGCCAGGTGCAGGCCGCCAAAGAAGCGCTCAGGGCAGGCCTGGCCCCAGTCCTGGGTGGTCGCGTGGATGCACACCAGGTCCGGCTCGGCGGCGAGCGCCTGCCAGACCTGGTTCAGAAACGATGACTTGCCGAAGCGCCGCTCCCCGAGCACCGAGACGCTGCCCGGCTTGTCCGGCCGGCGCAGGACGCCCAGGGTCTCCGCCAGTTCACGCTCGCGGCCGAAGAAGACCGGGGAGTCGGGCGGCAGCGAGTGCCCGGTGACATAGGGATTCTGTCCCGGGACTATGCGCGCGAGGCGCTCCGCCTGGCTTGCGAGTCCGGGATGATCCGCGCGGCCCAGTTGGGCCTTGAAGTCCGCCATGCTCCGCTCCGTTGGTGGGGGTCGGTGACGGCTGGATTAAAGCACCTATCGGGGTCAGGGGAGAAGAGGCGCGATTGTCTGACGTTCAGCCTTTCTCGTTCGCGGCGCGCACCGTCTCCTGATAGACCGCTTCGCTCAACCAAAAGCCGGCCTGTGAACGCAAGGCATCCAAGCTCGGACGGACGGCCAACAAGAACCCGCACTCCTTTGCGCGGAGCAGGACGCCGACGACCCCCATGGTCCGCAGACCCATGCGCTGGGCTCGATGCCGACCGTCACGTTCGTCCATCAAGACCAACGTTGCGCCGATCTCCAGACCCAGGGCGATGGTTTCCGACTCCCCCGCATCGAGATCCTGGCTCAACGCCAACACCAGCGAGCGGTTTTCGATGCGGTGACACTCGACCCAGGGCGCCGCGGCAACCTCTGCCCGGCCAGGCCAATCATGCCCGCCCGCTTCCAGTTCCAGCCGCACGGCCTCGGCGATATGCAGCCGCCCAAACAGGCGCTCCAGCAGTCCCATCGCTCCGATCGCGGCGAGGTTGGTCAGTGGTGAGGTATTGCTGACGACGCCAGTCATGACCCTGCCTGCCGCAGCTCGCTCAAGACGGCGAGGTCTTCAGCGAGGTCCGACTCATCGTAATGCGGCGGGATGCGCCGGGAGCCCAGCAGTTGACGGAAATCCCAGAGCGACAGGCCGGCCAGTTCTCGCGCCTTGCCGATGGACAGGCGCCGCTGGGCGTAGAGCGTCAGGGCCAGCTCCTGCTTGACCTCCTGCACCGACAACCGTGCGGAGTCCAGAACATCTAGCGGAATCTCGATGTGGGCTAAGGCCATGAGCGACTCCTGGTGGATCGTGTGGGGTCATAGACTTCTGCGGAGTATACCCGCGGACCAGGAAGATTCAGTACCGAGACGCGGCCGAGATTCTCCGGTCGCCGCAGGACGCCCTGCGGTCTCCGCCGGTTCGCGCTCGCCGCCGAAAAAGCCCGGGGAGTCGGGCGGCAGTGAGCGCCCGGTCACCTGGGGCAACTGCGTTGCGCTCGTCGCCGAGCGGCGCATGTCTACAGGGCTACTTTCCAAGGGGCATCCCGTTCTGTCACCCGAGAAGGGGCTACAATGCCTGATCGGAGGTGTATTCACATGCGATCGACCATCGTACTCGACGACGAACCGCTGGCGGAGGCGTTCAAGGTCTCGGAGGCCAAGACCAAGCGCCAGCTTATCCATGAGGCACTCCGGGAGTTGGTCGCCCAACGGCGGCGGATGGACCTGCGGGAACTTCGCGGCAGTGACGGCATCACCCCGAAATTCGATCACAAGGCACTGCGGCAGGGTTGAGGACCGGAGCGAATGAGAAATAGAGTAATCGGCCAATTCGCAACCGCGCTGTTCTGCGCCCTCTTCTGCCGGTTGGTCGACGCGACCTGTTTTGAGACCGACAACCCGGCGAGCGCCTGCCGCTATCCGGCCGGCGACGCCTGGTGTGGCAGGAACGGTGGCGGCGCCCTATACGCCTACAAAGATGGCTGTGTCGACGAGCAGGAGCCGACCGAAGCGCCGGTGACGACCCGCCCGTCGGCACCCATTGGCCCCTGGAAACCGGTGGCCGTCTGGGACTGCGAGCGGGCGAGAACGCCCGTCGAGCGCCTCATCTGCGCCACCCCGCAGGTGCGGGCACAAGATGCCAGGATGGGTGCGCTCTATGCTGAATTGCGGGCGCGCGGCCTGGCGCCGGAACAGATGCAGAAGGCCTGGCTGACGAGACAACGCGCGGTCTGCGACACGGTTGACTGTCTGCGTGCTGTCTATGCCGAGCGAATCCGTCAGCTTGAAAATCTATTGGCGACCGGCACTGCACCGGCGCTCCCCGTGGCGCCAGCCGCTCCCGCACCGCCAAAGACGACTGCACCGGCAACCACCAGCTATCCGGCCGCGGCCAGACCCGCGAATGGTGAACCTGAGATCGCATCTGCAACGACGGCAGGGACCTTCACGCCGGTCGTCAGTGAACCGAGGTCCTTCCCCGAGTCGGCCATACCACAGTTGCCGCCCCCAGAGGCGTATTCACCAGTCGACACGGGCGCATCGCCGGCCTCGCCAAAGGGCAAAGCGAATGGACTCTGGATTGCGGTGTTGGCGTTGGTACTGGCCATGGCCTTTGGGCTGTTCGCCTGGCTGCGTCGTCCACGCACCGGCGCCACGCAACAGCCCTATAGCCGTCTGCTTGCGGCGGTACGGCACCATGGCGCCCCAGGCCAAGCGCGCGCCCACGGTGAATCGCTGCGCCTGGATGCCGAGACCCTCGCTCGCCTCAGCCGACTGCGCCGCCCTGATGAGTCGGTGGCAGGGGTCTTGTCGCGCGCACTCGCGGCCTTGGAGACAGCGCCGGACCCGGCCGGGCCGGTGACTCCCCAACGGCTGGACACCCTGGAAGCGCGTCTGGAACGATTGGAGGGCCGCACGGGCGCCGGCTGAGGTGTCGGCGTCTTGAAACTCGGGCCATTGCCGGAGTCACTGCTGGAAAGCTTGACGCCATCCAGCGCCGCTCGGCCGCAGGAGAATGCGGCGCGGTCGTGGCGGACCGGCTCAAAGAAAGCGATCTTCATCCCAGCCCCGTAGGTCGGGTTAGGCGCGCCTCGTACGGTACCCGTTACGCTCAGACACGTGCGGCGCGCCGTAACCCGACGCGACGGCGCCGGGGGTCGAGGGTCGGGTTACGCTGCGCTAACCCGACCTACGTCGTCACCTGACCAAGGCGCGTTACCGCGCCCCCCGCAACCGCGGGTCGAAGGCGTCGCGCACCACGTCGGCGAATAGGTTGGCGGCCAGGACCAGGGTGAACATGAAGAGGAAGGCGGCGGCCAGCGACCACCAGACCACCGGATCACGGGCCAATTCGAGGCGGGCGCTGTTGATCATGTTGCCCCAACTGTTCATGGTCGGGTCTACGCCGATATTCACATAGGACAGCACCGCCTCGGCGAGCACCAGGCCACTGAAGTCCAGCACCAGGGTGATCATGACGATGTGCAGTACGTTGGGCAGGATGTGCCGCCCCAGGATGGCGAAATGGCCGACCCCGAGCGCGGCGCCGGCCTGCACATAGTCCGCCTCGCGCAGTTTCAGGGCCTCACCACGCAGCAGTCGGCAGAGCCCGGTCCAACTGGTGACGCCCAGGATCAGGCACAGGAACAGCAGGCGCAGGTCCGCGCGCTCCACCAGGCTCTCGAACTGGTCCGCGTTGTTCGCCATATAGACCTGGAGCATCAGGATGGCGGCGGCGATGAGCAGGACCCCGGGGATCGCATTCAGTGTGGTATAGAGATACTGGATGAC
>Ga0247844_1001186_pt1 | contig 50092 bp, 33 predicted proteins | sample LaCtaG_FD_192421 | JGI IMG/M metagenome (GOLD analysis project Ga0247844, IMG submission 192421) | Freshwater microbial communities from meromictic Lake La Cruz, Castile-La Mancha, Spain - LaCruzMarch201714.5m_1 | ecosystem: Environmental > Aquatic > Freshwater > Lake | place: Spain: Castile-La... | reverse complement strand
TTGACTCCATGTATTCGAGTATACCCAATCAGCAAGCGCAGCCGTAAGCCCCAAAGTCCTCACCGCAACCAAACTTTTAAGCTATGAAAACTCAAACGTTCCTCCAGAACACGGGACTGCTTATGGTCTTGTTTTGCCTACAACTCCAAGACGTTCAGGCCAACAACGCCTATCCGGGCGACTCTGCCACTCTCTGGATACAACCCTGGATAGAATCGGCTTTTTCGGAGCTCGAGCTGTTGGAACGTGAACACTTCGACCGCAGCGAGCCCCTCCGGATGCGCCTCTACGAAGTGGACAATGCCCTCGCCGAACCCCGCAACCGAACTCCCGAATGTGGCTTTCAATTCCTTTGGGAAAAAATCCAATTGGAAGAAACGCTTCAAGGCATTGAACAAGAACACGAAATCAAACTGCTCAAACTCCGATACCGCAAGAGCATCGAAATCGTGAAAATGCTCTACGAAAAAGTACTCAGCATGGATCACCATCTGAGCAGCCTCAAAGCACAACAGGGCCTCTCCAACCTGTCCAACCCGCACAACTACCCCGAATTCAAAGAAACCAAGGGAATCATCGAAGACCGCATGAAAAAGAAATTTAACTTCCAGATGCCCGCACTTTTTCAAACCAACCCCTTCCTATCGGCAGCGTTTTCGATCGTAGGACTGGCTGTGGGCGGTGGAGAAGACAAAGAGAAGAAGCAGAGTATTGACAAAATTGCCTGTGTGCTTGATTTCACGGTGCGGATGCACGCAGACCTCAACGTGATCTACTACGAAACGGGCTATCTCCTCGATGCCAACCTGACACTTAAAAAAGAGTGCGAAACCCTGTTTTCAGATTGTTCCCGACAAGTGGGCTACACCATCCCGCTCGTCAGTTGCCGCGACGGCGACGATTGGGAACGGCTCTATGCAATGCTCGACAACTATGTCAACAAGGCCCTCGGCGAAACCGCCAACTCCACTACCCCGGCGGGCAGCGCCGCCACGACTTTATCACTCCCCCCCGACCCTCGCCTACTCGCCCGTGCTACCACCAACCTTCAGTTTTCAATTGATCGTGTGGGTCTTTTTATTGAAAAATACAGCAATTTCGTAGGCCAAGGTGGTGAATATTACAAGAAATTCTCCAAGATAGCGGGCAGCTATGAAAATGAAAAGACCTGTGCCCGTTCGCTTCCAGATCAATTCAAAAAACTTAAATCCGACATTGACGAAACGCTCGACAAATTTAATAGCGCCTATAAAATGCCCGAAGTGCAAGGCTCAAAACTCAAAGACATGCTCTATGGAACGTCTTCCGATTAAACCTTGACAAAACGAAATGACATCTCCGACGAAGGAGGTAGGTGTCACCTCGGTTTCGCAAAACTTTCAACCATCATGAAATACATCCTACCCATTCTCTTCATCCTCGCCAGTGTGCGCATGAGCGCACAAAACCCTATTTTTTTTGATCCAGAACACGATCCTGTGGCTGTGCGCACCGATACCACAATTCAGCTTTTGGTCAGTGAATATGTACTCACCAAATCCGTCAAAGCCCGAATGGGCCCTGACTGCCAAGTGCTGAAAACGTATAAGCATCGGTCGCCCAAGGGCACTGAAAGCTTGATTTTTGAAGGGATTTATTTGGCCAAAAATGGGCTGCATTTCACGCTCTCCGTACCCCTGGTGCCCGATCCCCAAGGCCGGTTTTATTATACTTCCTCACAGTCCATTGTGTGTTCTGCTCCCGGCTGCAACAATTGTAGCATAGATAACGGCAACTGCGTTGGCTGTTGTTCCAATGCCAACGGGAGTGCTGTGGCACTGCCCACACCGCTCCTGAAAGTCCAAACAAACATCGAGTAACACATTATGAAAATCCACTTCCTACTCTGTTTTGGTTTATGGGCACAGCTTTGTTTTGCGCAAGCAGCCAAGTCGCCTGAAGACGGGTTTTTCGACCCTGCAAGCGACCCTGTGGCCAGTATGGATCGTGGTCGTCTGCGTCCGATAGTCGGCGAGGAAGTGCTCGTTCGATCTTTATCCGACAAGCTTCCCCGGGTAGGAACCATAGAAAAAGTGGATTGTCAAAAAATCGAAGGCTATTGGTGGCTCACGCTCGAAAGCCGTCATGCAGAAGACATGGAGCAATCCGTTTTTGTAGCCCTGCGGCTCAAACCCGATTCGAACGGTGATTATTTCGCGGATTCGTATTGGACGAGCTGCACGGGAGAAGGCTGCGGCGGCTGCGATTTCAAACTTCAGATGGATGGATGTTTTTGCCGCTTCGACAGGCCTGGAGAGCCCGGCACCCCCGGGGCCTGTTACCAAACCACCAGCGATGAGCCACTTTTAGTGAAAGTACCCTTGAAAAAGTAGACGTTGGACTTTGGACTTTGGACGTTGGACTGCTGGACTTTGGACGTTGGACGTTTGACTTTGGACCGTTGATCCTTAAAGCGCAAGACCCATTTCAAAATAAGTCAATTTTCAACCCATGAAAGCATGTCAAAATCTGTACACGATATAAAAATCCTCGTCTCCGTCGAACTGGGTAATCCCGCTGCGGAATGTGCTCATTTTGGCATCTGCTCTGTGGCTGTGTTGTCGCCCAAACAATGGGCGGCTTTCAAGTCTCGGCATATACGCCATGTAAAAGCAGTGCTATCGGTTAGCCCTGCTGGCAGTCTGCGTTTTGAATTTCCCCTGGAAAGCATGCGGGCAGACACTCGGGCTCAATTTTTCCCGTCGGAAGGGTTTCGGGTAGACGGTTCCACGGTATTGCCCCGCAGGACCCTCAGTTTGCTAAGGATTCCGCCGAGCGCAATCATTATGCCCGGTTTGTACGCTTTGAGCCTGTTGGCCGATACCTTGGTTGTTGAATTGGCACTTCAATGATTCCAGGTACAGCCCTTTCCCAACGTCGTTAGAAAAGGCCAAAGAAAAATCGCGCTTTACACAAGCTGTCATACTTTCGCCGCCAATTAAATGAAGTCAATGTGGGTAATGTGTTTGAATGTGGTCAATGTGACCAACCCAGCACATTGACCACATTAACCTCATTTGACATTGACCACATTTAAAAAGTATGCAAGATAAAATCCTCATCATCGGCGCAGGCGGCCAAATCGGCGCCGTACTCACCGAAGCACTCCGCGAAGCCCACGGTGCCGACAACGTCATCGCTACCGACCTCCGCCCTTTAGAAAATCAAAGCGGCCCTTCCGAAATCCTCGACGCACTCGACGGCAACGCCCTGGCCGAACTGGTGAAAAAATACCACGCCACACAGATTTACCACTTGGCTGCCATCCTATCTGCTACGGGCGAAAAAAATCCAATGTGGGCCTGGGATGTGAATATGCGCAGCTTGTTCAATGTGCTAGAAGTCAGCCGGGAACAGCAATTGTCAAAGGTGTATTTTCCTTCCTCCATTGCCGTTTTTGGCCTGCAAGCCGCCCCAGCCATGACGCCCCAATACACGGTTTTGATTCCCGAAACGGTATACGGCATCAGTAAAGTGGCGGGAGAAAATTGGGCCAATTACTATTACAGTCGCTACGGACTGGATGTACGCTCGCTGCGTTACCCCGGCATCATCGGCTATCAAAGTATGCCCGGCGGTGGCACCACAGATTATGCCGTGGACATCTACCACTACGCCGTGCAAGGCAAAGCCTACGAGTGTTTCCTCCGCGCTGATACCCCCCTGCCGATGCTTTATATGCCCGATGCCATCCGCGCGACCCTCCAACTGATGGATGCGCCGGCCAACAGCCTCTCGGTACGCACGAGTTATAACCTGGCGGGTATGACCTTCAACCCTGGGGAAATCACCGCCAGCATTCAAAAAGAAGTGCCTGATTTCCGGGTAAGTTACAAACCCGATTTCCGCCAAGCCATTGCAGATTCCTGGCCAGCTTCTATTGACGACTCAGCGGCGCGCAAGGACTGGGGCTGGAAACCGGAATTTGATCTGGATGGGATGACGCGGGATATGTTGCTGCATTTGCGGGAGCAATATGGCTTGGAAAAATGAGCATCAATTTAGAATTAGCCGTACCCTAATATGAAAAAGAAACAATCTTTTTTTCTTGACAACAGGCCTTTCATTTACATATTTTCGGGACTGCTTGGATATGCATTCGGAATATGGCTTGTTTTTAGCGGACTGAAGTTGGAAACCGCCATGGTAGAGTTGAATGAAAATGGGCGCTTACAGCTCACTGAAGAGCATCACGCTGTTCAGAATGGATCGAACGATCAAATCGTCGATTCATTAAAAGGTTCTATGAATTGGCATCCGGCCTATCTGAAATGGGGGCTATTTATGGGACTTTTAACGGCTTTTTCCGGTGCAATATTGGTTTCTGCCCTTTTGCTTAATATAGAAATTATATTAAACTTTTCACTCTGGAAAAATCAATTTCACATTTTAATCTTTTCCTCCGCTATCGCTTTTGCAGTATTTTTTCTAAAATGTATTCTGCCAGCTGCAACGGATAAAGTGCTTATACCACAAGAAATATTCAGTAACCTAAATTTACTAGCCGATACGAGTTTGAAAAAAATAGAATGGGTTTCCTATCCTATTATTTTTTCTGGCATTCTTTGTTTATCAGGTTTGTTTTTACTTAATCTGGCAATTGTAGATAGAAACTTTCAGAAAAGTACTGACGAAGATGTTGAAACAGGTCGGCAAACGGAACTACAAAGGTACTTTCGTTTTTTTTCCACCTCGCTCAGCATTCTGATTACTGGAGGTATGATAACAAGTTCATTGCTTCGGGATGTGGTATATTCAGTAGTTGTCCCGTTAAACAAAGAGGTCGTTGAATCTCCAGAATGGAAAGCCCTTGCACCCTCAGAATTCATTCTAATTTATGGTCTGAATCTAGTAGTTATCCTTACAGCAGTTCTGGTTCCTTCCTTCTTTTATATCCATCGCTCCGGGCAATTGGCATTGTTCAGAATTCAATCAGATCCATCAAATGAAGGTGCTCAGCTGGCAAAACAGTTTGCCCCCCAAAGAATGTTGCTTCAGAAATTGAGGTTGGCAAGTTTAATTCTCATGCCCTTTTTGGCCCTTTTTGTGAGCAGGTTACTGGATATCCTTGCCAGACAGTTGGATTGATTGCTAATTGTGCGGTCATCTCGGACTTTGGTCATTTATCGCGCAAATTTTATTTCACAAACAAACCCAAATGCGCTACATTTCGACGTTTTTCAAAACAAAACGAATGTACCATGACAACGAAAGCGCTGGTTTTGATCCTCCTCCTGTTTTGCATCCATGCATTATCTGCTCAGGACAAACATTTGATTGACAGCCTTTATCGCGCTTTTCACGCAGAAAAGGATCCCACTAAAAAAATTGACCTCCTCTACGACATCGCCAATGAACAGGACGATGCAGGCAATCCTGAGGACGGCTTTCGATATGCCGACAGCTTGGAACTGCTTTCCAAAGCCGCCCGATACACAAAAGGGCTTGCCAGGTCCTACGACATACGTGGTTGGTCGCTTGGGCAGAAAGGCGAATTTGCAGCCTCGCTCCCGATTTTTCATCAACAACTGGCCATATTCACCGAAATTAACGACTTGGAAGGGCAGGGACGGGCACTCAACAATATAGGCACCGCTTGGCATGACATGGAGGTCAACGATTCGGCCATCGTCTATTACTTGCGCAGCATAGACATCAAGGAACGGTTGGGCAACATGGGCGATGTGGCCACAGGTTTGGCAAACATCGCCAACATTTACAGCGATATGGAAGCCCACGACAAGGCCATTGGTATGCTACAACGGGCCTTGCGCATCCGCCGAGAACTGGGCGAAGAGAAACGCACTATGTTTACCCTCAACAATTTAGCTGTGGCCTACGGCAAAAAAGGAGATGCCGAAAAATCAATTGCATACGCCGACACGGGCATTGTGGTGGCTTTAAAATATAACAACAAAATGGTAGCGGGAGTCATATGTGGTGGCATGGGACATGTGCTGAACGATCAAAAGCGCTACGCTGAAAGCATTTCCTGGTGTGAGCGGTCCCTGGCTTATCTAACAGAGGTAAATCGGGTGGCCAACATGGTATACCCACTTTGCAACATGGCCGCCGCCTACATCGGCCTTGGTCAGTACGCCAAAGGTTTGGAAGTGAACAACCGTGGTTGGGCCATCATGCAAAAACTCAACCTCCAGGAGCCTCTCGACCCCTATCATGAAAATTTTGCCAACGCCTACGCCGGGTTGGGGGACTTCAAAAATGCCTATCAGTGGCACAAAATATACTTTGCCCGGATAGACTCGATCACCCAAAATGACAATCTCAACAAGATCGCCCATATAGAGACCAAATACAATCTAGCTAAAAAAGACCAGGAAATCAGCGAACAACGTGCTGAAAACTTCCGTCAGCGCGTGGCTTTAATTACCCTGTTGGCCTCGCTCCTTGCAGCAGCAGCCCTGGGCTACCTTTTCTACAACCGTTTCCGATTGCGCAAAAAAGCCGAACTCGACGCTGCCATCATCCGAGAACAAAAACTCGGGCTGAGTGCCGTCATCGAAGCTCAAGAGGCTGAACGCAAACGCATCGCCCGCGACCTGCATGACGGCATCGCGCAGGAACTCGTGGCCTTGAAACTTGGCTTCGACGCGCTGGGCAGGAGAATAGGGAAAATTGTCCCGGAGGAATCGCAACGTTTTGCTGAGCTGGGTGAACAACTGGACAACTCCTGCACCGAAGTCCGCAGTATTGCCCATGTCATGTCGCCACCCGTGCTCGAACAACAGGGCCTGGCACCCAGTCTCGAACTCCTGCTCCGGCACACGTTGCAACACGCAGGGGTGGAGGCGAAATTTAATGCCCACGACTTGCCGCTACAACTGGATGACAAGACTGAAATCGGGCTCTACCGCATAACACAAGAACTTTTGAACAACATCGTGAAACACGCCCGGGCCGCCAAAGTCGTGATTGAATTATTCCAATCGGACAACCAGTTGGTGCTTCGTGTGGAAGACGACGGCATGGGCTTTGATTTTGAAACCGCCCGCTCGCACGGCACCATGGGTGTTTTGAACATTTTGAGCCGGGTAAGCACGCTGGGTGGGGATTTTTTGTCGGAAAGGAAATTGCCACATGGCACGGTAGCGATGGTCAGGGTGCCAGTTTGAGGGCTGAAATCCAAGCCGATCATCAATTCTTGATAATCATTATCTTTGTCCAAAATTGTATGCTATATGGGAGATACACTAATTGCCGAACCAGTGGCCGAGCGCCTCTTTACGGTGGAAGAATGGCTGGAGTTCGAGAAGCGCTCTGAAATCCGCCACGAATTTTATTTTGGTCAACTTATACCCATGCCTGGAGAAGCAAAAGATGCCAATCGCATCGCAAAAAATTTCGTCAAAAAATTAGACGATGAACTGTTGAGTAAAGGCTTTGAAACCTTTTCTCACGATATAAAAGCCGAAGTCCTTCCCAATGGCATTTACCGCTATCCTGACCTGGTAGTGGCGCCCTTGGTGGACGACGAGCACGATTACATCGTCAAGCACCCGGTCTTATTGCTTGAGGTGGCTTCTACTGAGTCCGCTTACCGCGACCGGGTGAAAAAGCGCAAAGAATATCATCAGGTCGCTTACTTGTGGTATTACATGATCGTATCACAAGACGAAATATCCGTGGAGCTGCACCAGCGAAACGAGGACAGCACTTGGGACATCCAGTATTTCACCGAAGCCGATGACGAAATTGCGCTACCTCGTTTGGGCGTTTCGCTGAAAGTTTCTGACCTCTACGCAAGGATAAAACTGTAACGGTGAATATCAAAATTCTCCTCGCCGACGACCACCAATTGGTTCGTAAAGGTTTCCGGGCCTTGCTCGAAGAACTCGATTTCGTTGAAGTTGTGGGTGAGGCTGCCAATGGCAAAGAAGCCATCTCCCTGCTCCGCAACGGAGCAAAGCCCAATGTGGCGCTGCTCGACTACGAAATGCCGCAGATGAACGGACTTGAAGCCACCGAGGAAATTAAGCGCGACTTTTTAGGCGTTAAGGTCATCATGCTCACCATGTTACAAAGCAAAGACCTTATTGAAGAGGCCGTAAAAAAAGGCGTAAGCGGGTTTCTTTTCAAAAACACCTCCCTGGAGGAACTCAGCGATGCCATCCAGCGCGTCGCATCCGGCGACACTTACTTTAGCAGCGACGTGACGCTCACCCTGCTCAAGCCCGCCCACAATCCTGACGCGCCGCTCCTGGCCCTGCTCTCCAGCCGTGAAATGGAGATTATCAAACTTGTTGCCCAGGGACTCAGCAGCACCGAAATTGGCCAGCAACTGTTTATCAGTCCGCGCACCGTGGATACGCACCGCAACAACATTATCCAGAAGCTGGAGTTGAATGGGATAGCGGGGTTGGTGCAATTTGCGGTGCGGAATAAGCTGGTTTGATTGGCTCAATGTGGGTGGTCATTCTGCTTCTAGTATTTTACGCCTGCATAGCGGGAATAAAGTCCACTTCAAAAGACAATGGCATACAGTGTTTCACCCCGGAACCTGCCATCGAAAAAAAGAAGCTGGCCTTTATTCATTTCAACCACACCAGCCCGCTGCTTTGGGATAAGCAGGCTCAAAAAGAACTCTTTCAGGCCGGATTTTCATTGGCAGGAGAAGGCATGGTGATTGGTTTGTGAGACCAATTGCGTATTTGTAGGTTCGATTATTTGTGGATTTGGTTATTCCGGCACCCAAGTTTAGTCACTCGAATAACCAAATCCATCATTAACCAAATCACCGCCCTCCTCCGCCAAGGCTTCGGCGGGTAAAAAATACGCAGATCTGCGTAGCCCATTTACGCAGACCTGCGCGTGACTGCCACCCGGCAGTGCCCCCACCTTTGTATCAACGGAACAAACAAAATCACTAATAAAACGGATTCTGCGTAATCCGCCCGCTGGTCAGGTCAATTTCTGTTTGCGGAATCGGAAGCAACTCGTGTTTTCCGGTTGTAAAATTTGTTTTGCCAACAGCCTTCATAACATCTCCCGCACGCCCCCAGCGCAGCAGGTCAAACCAGCGTTGTTGTTCCATGGCCAGTTCTATGCGGCGTTCTTTGTAGATCTTTTCGCGCAGCTGGGTTTTATCGGTCACGGTCACATCCGGCAAAATGAAGCCGTTGGTGCCACGTGCCCTTTTACGCACTTGATTGAGCAAGGGAAGGGCTTCAGACGATTTGTCTAATTCATTTTTGGCTTCGGCAGCCAGCAACAAAATATCCGAGTACCGAATTACCCGAATATTCCCCGGACCGTTGTCCTGCAAACCAGGGTGGGAAGGCACCCATGCCTTTTGGTTGAAACGTTCGTTGATGATTTCGATGTTGTCTTGCACCTGTGTCAAGCCGTCAGGAAGAATCTCGCCCACATAGATGACGGTGGCTTCGCGGCGTGGGTCGCCATTTTCGTAGGAAGTCACGAGGTTGTCCGAAGGCCGGTTGAAGCCCCAGCCAAGGTTGGGGACACCCCGCACGCCTTGCACCATGTTGAAGGGCGAAGAGCCTGGCCCTGCTGCCTGTTGGGTTTGCAAGGCCACTGCTTGAAGTTCAAAAACCGATTCCGTACCGTTTTCGCCAATGGGCAAAAAGTTGTCAGCATACTTGGGCAACAAACTGTATTGGGTGGAATTGATGATGTCCATGCACTGCGTTTCTGCCTTAGCCCATTCCTTTTTTATCATGTACAATTTGGCAAGCAAACCTCTCGCGGAGCCTTTGGTTACCCGGCCCAAATCTGCCGAGGCGTATTCATTTTTTTCCTTCAAACCGGCAAGCGCATCGATCAGATCGGCCTCAATTTGTGCGTACACTTCCTCGCGTGGCCGACGGGTTTGAGCATAATACTCTTCACCTTGTAAAGTCCTTGTAATGAGCGGTAAATCGCCAAACCATTGCACCAGCAGGTAATAACTGTAGGCCCTCAGGAACTTGCACTCGCCGATCAATCGGTCGCGAAGTGCCGCGTCCATTTCTATATTTGGAATGTTTTCAATGGCAATATTGGCACGTGCTATAGCTCGGTAGTAACCTTTATACACGGGTGCAACAAAAGGATTGGTGGCATCCAACGTAAAATTATCGAGGTCGCTCATCAACGGCGCGTCGTTGGCCGTGGAGCCTTTGTCGGCATCGTCGCTCAAAACGTCGGTGCAGGCGATGTAAGGAAGTGCAATGCAGTCGAAATTGCGAAATTGCTCGTACACGGCATTGGTGGCCTGTTCGGCCTGTTCTGCGGTTTTGAAAAATTCCTCGAAAACCTGTTCGCCAGGCGGCTTGCGATCAAGAAAATCTTTTTGGCAATTGGTGGCCGAAAGCAGCAAAAAAGCCGCTGCGATGAATGATTTGAATGGTGTGCTCATGATCATTTTATTTTTTCCAGACCTCGTAGGTTTTAAAAACCTACGAGGTCTAAGTGGTTGATATTTAGAAAGTAACGTCTAATCCGACCAACATGGTCTTGGCCATCGGATAACTCAGGTAATCAATGCCAGCCCTGAACTGGCTGTCGTTCGGGAATTCCGGCGTGTAACCAGAAAAGGCCTGTTTGGTCCAAAGGTTGGTGCCACTGGCATAAAAACGAGCGCGGCTCATGCCAATTTGAGAAACCCAGCGCTTCGGCAATGAGTAGCCTAATACTACACTCCGCAAGCGGAAAAAGGCGCCGTCTTCCACCAGAAAGTCGGACATTCTATAGTTGTGGCCGCCGTTGGTGACGCGGGGCACGGAATTACTGGTGCCTTCTCCTGTCCAGCGGTTTTCGTACCACAGTGTTTCCCAGTTGGGTGTATCGAAGCGTGCCACGGCTTTGGCATTCACGACTTTATTGCCTTTTACTCCGAAAAAGTCGGCAGCGATATCAATTCCAAACGCTTCGAGGCCAGCCGAAAACCCGTAGGTCAGGGTTGGGATGGGGCTTCCGAGATAAGTGCGGTCGGAAGCGTCGAGTTTGCCATCGCCATTGAGGTCAGTAAAACGGAAATCGCCCGGTTTTTCACTGCCAAACTTCGGAAGTGTAGCGAGTTCCTCTTCATTTTGGAAAACCCCAGCCACTTTGTAGCCGTAAAATGCCCCGATAGGCGAGCCGATTGTAGTACGGGTAGCAAAGTCGCCCTGCCCGGTTTGGGCATCGAATATTTCTGATTTGCCTTCGTTAATTTTGACCACTTTGTTGTCGACTGGAGATAGGATAAGGCCCAGATTATAAGAGATCTTGCCCTTTGTTTCGCGCCATTGCAGGGTAAAATCCCAGCCAGTATTTTCTACTTGCGCGGCATTTACAACCGGGAAACTTCCCGATCCTACATAATCAGGGATCGGCAGCGTACTCAAAATATCATAAGTGAAGCGTTGGTACCAATCAATTTCGGCATTCAGCCTTCCCTTGAACAGCGCAAACTCCAAGCCCACATCAGTCTGTCGGGTTGTTTCCCAACGTACGTCAGCATTCGCGTAATTGACCAGTGTGGCGCCAGGTTGGATGGTATCACCAAATGCGCTGTACAATTCGTCAGAAATAATACCGAGCGAAGGATAAGTCTGTGTTTTGTCGTTGCCGGTGATCCCCCAGGAAGCACGTAGTTTGAGTCGGTTAAATATCTTTTGACCGCGCATGAACGGTTCCTCCGCGATATTCCATCCTAAAGCCACAGAAGGGTAGTATCCCCAGCGGTTGTTTTTAGGAAAACGTGAGGAGCCATCCGCCCGTAAGGAGGTGGTGAGCAGGTAGCGATCGAATAAAACGACATTGGCACGAGCGAGGTAACTCATCATGGCCCATTCGAATTTTGTATCGCCGTTGGGCTGAAGCAGATCGTTGACGATGTTGCGTCTGCCGTAGTTATATTCCTGTACCGACTGTCCAGCCAGCAGATTGAGCCGAAGGTCTTCCCATTCCTTGTTGTAGTTAACGGTATTTTCCCAGAGCCAGGTACGCTCACGGGTGGTATCGCGCGCGGTGCGCTCCAAATTATTGAGCTGCGAAGAGGTCACCATAAAGACGGGTTCAAAATAGTAAAACCGTTCCTCCCGGCTGTCAAAACCGAAGTTGGTTTTAAAGGTAAAATCCTTCAAAAAAGTCCAACTTGCATAGGTGGTGCCCACCCAGCGATTCACACGGGTATTCTGATCGCTTTTGTAAAACAAGTCGGCAGCGGGATTGCCGATAGATTGGCCAAACTTGGTTGGATCTGAAAATTTGCCTGTGCTGTCTTTTTCAGCAAAAACAGGCGGTATTCGATACGCCCCGCCCAGTACACCGCCACCGGTACTTTTCCGCAGATCGGCTGAGTAAGCCAGGTTCGTGCCGATTTTTATGTTTTTAAAGAGGTCGTATTCGCCGTTGAACCGCCCTGTGTAGCGTTCAAAGCCCGTATTTTCTAATATGCCCTGCTGGTTGAAATAGTTACCAGCCACATTGTAATTAAGCTTTTTCCAAATACCGTTTACACTCAGTTGCGCATTGGCAATAGGTGCCTCGCGAAAAATCACGTCCTGCCAATCGGTTCCTGCGCCCAGCGCATTGGGATCAGGGAAAGTGCTCGTATTGCCTTGTAATTCGTTGTACATCTGCGCAAATTGGGAAGCATTGGCAAGCGGGAGCTTTTTGGCAATCTGTTGGGTGCCATAGTAGCTGCCAAACGATACCGTCGCTTTTTTGCCCACGGTGCCGCGTTTGGTGCTGATGATAATGACTCCGTTAGAACCCCGGTTGCCATAAATGGCGGTGGCCGAAGCATCTTTTAACACCTCAATGCTGGCCACATCCTGAGGATTGAGGAAGGAGATATCTTCGAGTATCATCCCGTCGACGACATAAATGGGACTGGCGTTGTTGAAAGTACCGGTTCCCCGAATTCGGACGGTAGCGCCCCTTCCTGGTTCACCGCTGGCCGGAGATACATATACGCCTGCTATTTTACCCTGCAAGGCTTGCTCCACCGAGGCTACGGGAATGCGTTCAATGTCCTTCGCTTTTACCGTTCCAACGGAGCCTGTCAGATCGCTTTTGCGCTGAACGCCATAGCCAACCACAACGATTTCTTCCAGTAAACCCTCGGCTTCGGCGAGCGAAATATCCACTGCGCTGCGGCCTGCCAGCGGTACATCCAATGACGTGTACCCTGTGTAATTCACCGTCAGCACAGCGTCGGGCTTGGTTACATTGAGTGTAAAATTCCCCTCAAAGTCGGTGATGGCACCGTTGGTCGTGCCTTTTTCCAGCACGGAAGCCCCAATGATGGCTTCTCCACTGGCCGAATTCGTGACACTCCCGGTGATACGGGTCTGGGTGAATGCCGAACTTGCCAACAGGCAAATTAGCAGCCCCAACAGAATGATTTTTTTGTTAAACTGCTTCATACTGAATGGTTTGAATGATTGATCGGATAGAATGAATTTTAATTTTTCGCCCGCTTCCAAACCTCGTAGGTTTTTAAAACCTACGAGGTTTCAATCGCGATTGTTATAACCTTACTTTTATCTTCTTGACCTCCTCCGAATTCCCCCCCACCATAATTTCATACTCACCTGGCTCTCTCCCGAATGTCATATCCTGGCGGTAAAAACTCAGGTCTTTTTCAGTAAGATTGAACTTCAGTTCCTTCGATTCGCCGGGTTGCAGCATGATTTTTTGGAAGCCTTTCAATTCTTTCACCGGGCGTGTCACGGAGCCAATAAGGTCGCGGACATATAACTGCGCCACTTCTTCGCCTGGAAGTTTTCCGGTGTTGGTTACGCTGACGGCCACGGTCAGTAGTGCATTGGGCGAGTCAGGCGGTGACTTCAAGTCACCGCCTGACTTGAGTTCCACTTTTGGCTCGCTGTAACTGAACGTCGTATAACTTAGCCCAAAACCAAAAGGCCACAGCGGCGCATTGGATTGGTCAATATATTTACCCGTCCACTTTGAATTCGGGTCGAACGGGCGTCCCGTGTTTTTGTAGTTGTAATAAATCGGCACCTGCCCGACGGAGCGCGGGAAGGTCATGGGCAATTTACCTGAAGGGTTGTAGGCTCCGTACAGCACATCCGCAATGGCGTTACCGGCTTCGGTGCCCAGCCACCAGGTTTCCAGGATCGCGGTGGCTTTTTCAGCAATTTGTGGGATGGCGAGCGGGCGACCATTCATCAGCACGACGACCACGGGTTTGCCGGTTTTACAAAGTTCCAGTACCAGTTCTTCCTGAACGCCGGGCAAGCCGAGCTCCGTACGCGCGGCGGCTTCCCCGCTCATTATGGCTTTTTCACCAACCGCTACGACAATCACATCGGATTGCTCTGCGGCGCGTATGGCTGCGGCGAAACCAGATTTGTCGGCGCCTTCAAAATCGCAACCCAGCACCTGTGTAATGTTCACCGATTGAACATTAGCCATGCCCTCGCGCAAGCTCACACAGTCGTTTGCATTCCCCGCCCCGCTCCAGTTGGCAATCAGCTCACTTTTATTGTCACCCAATGGGCCAATGAGTGCAATCTTTTGGCCTTGTTTCAAGGGTAATGTCTGCTGCTCATTTTTCAGCAATACGATAGATTTTCGAGCGACTTCGCGGGCTGCAGCACGATGTTCCGGGGCAAGCAGGGTCTTTTTTTCCCGTTCTGTGTTGCAAAATTTGTAGGGGTCTTCAAACAGCCCCAATTCAACTTTGAGCCGCAGTATCCGGCGCACAGATTCGTTAATTTGCGCTTGTGTAATTTTCCCTTCTCCCAGAGATTGCTTCAAATGCTGCTGATAAACACCCCCCTGCATATCCATGTCCACCCCGGCATTGAGGGCAAGTTCGCCAGCCTCTTTTTCATCGGCCACTACACCGTGAAGCACCATTTCGTTGATGGTGGTATAGTCAGTCACGACAAAACCCTGAAAGCCCCATTCTTTGCGTAAGATATTGTCCAACAGATATTTACTCCCGGAGGCGGGCACTCCATCGTAGTCGTTGAACGAGGTCATCACCGTAGCGGCGCCCGCTTTTACTGCCGCTTCGTAAGGGGGCAGGTAATATTCCCGGAAGTAGCGTTCGCTCATGTCCACCGTGTTGTATTCGCGACCGGCGATTGGGGCGCCATAGCCAGCAAAGTGTTTTACGCAAGCGAGCACGGCATTGGAGTCGCCGAGTTTTTCCCCTTGAAAACCGCGCACGCGGGCTTCCGCGATACGGCAGCCTAGCCAAGTGTCTTCACCGCCGCCTTCCATCACGCGGCCCCAACGTGGATCGCGGCTGATGTCGACCATTGGAGCGAAGGTCCAATGGAGCCCGGCCGCGGCGGCTTCGGTTGCGGAAACTCTGGCGGATTTTTCAATGGCTTCCAAATCCCAGCTGGCAGCTTCGCCGAGCGGGATTGGGAAAATGGTTTTGTAGCCGTGAATCACGTCGTAACCAAAAAGCAGGGGGATTTTCAGGCGCGTTTCCTCGACCGCAATTTTTTGGAGTTCGCGGACGAACCCGGTGGTGTGGGCGTTGAATAAATTGCCACAGGCGCCGCTGCGTATGTCGTTTTTGTAGCCCTCCCGGATGGTAGGGCCCGTGCTACCCCAGTCTGTGGTATAGAGGGAGAGTTGCCCGATTTTTTCTTCGAGGGTCATTAGATTCAGCAGGGTGTTCACCCGGATATCAACGCCTCTGGCAGTACGATAGATTTGGGCAGACACCGGGTTTAAAAACCAAATGCCAAGCATAAACAATACAGTGGTAAGAAGTCTGAAATGGGTCATTGTTTGCGTGAAGTAGATTTGATCTTGAAGTTTCTTTGGGTTAAAATGTGTATTTTTGTCCACCAAAAATTTTTGTGTCATGAAAGAAGATGTTTTAAGCACTGCTACCCATCCGATGACCGTCGAGGAATATCTGGATTTTGAGGAGCGGTCTGAAATTCGCCACGAATTCATCAATAACCAATTGATTCCTATGCCCGGAACTACTGACTATCACAATCAAATTTGCCAAAACTTATCCTTTTTACTTCGAATGCTGCTAAAAATGCAAGGGTTTCGCATTTTTGTGGAGGGGGTTAAAGTCCAAATCACCCACCATCGGGATTATACGTATCCTGATGTTTTTGTGACTTCTGACCCAAGGGATTTGGAAGACCGTTATATCAAAAAACACCCCGCTGTCATCTTTGAGGTCATGTCCAAAACTTCGCGCATCGAAGATTCTACTGACAAATTCATCCGTTACAAAAACATCGAATCGCTTCGAAACTATATCCTCGTAGATTCTGAAAAACAACTCGTTGAAGTCCGTGTAAAACTCGAAAATGGCGATTGGGAATCTGAAACTTACTTGCCTGCAAACGCTCGCTTCCCTGTGCCCACTTTAGGTATTGAGTTGTCATTTGAGGGCGTTTACGAGGGCGTGCTGTAACCCGGAACGCTGTTCCGGGGTGATGTTTTCCCGAAACAGCGTTCCGGGGTACAACAGCGTTCCGGGTTACTTCCGCTGTGCAAAAAGCCACTCCAACACCGCCGGATTGTAGTACGTCACATTCCAGATATCGTGGTACATCGTTGAATATTCGGTGTATTTCACCTTCCCGCCTATCTTTTCCAAAGCCTCTACAATTTGCCGTGAACAACGAGGAAAGGCTACATCATCCAGCCCTCCATGGAATACCCAGAGCGGTATATTTTTGATTGTATCAGCATAACGCGGATCGCCTCCGCCACAGATGGGCAGTCCGGCAGCAAACAAATCGGGACGCCGCATCAGCAGGTCAAAGGTGCCAAAACCGCCCATGCTCAATCCCGTGATATACACCCGTTTTGGGTCAATATCCGGGTGATTCTTCAGCATTTTTTCCACCAATTCAAGCACTTGGCGACCTGGGACAGTGGGTGCTTCTTGATATAGCGTTTGCCAATCTTTGCTGCTGCCGCCCCAACGTATATCGGGCGGGCATTGGGGAACCAGCAGGTAATGCGGGTACTTTTCGCGCACCCATTTTTCGCAAAAAGCATGTACGCCGTTGCGCATTTGCTCATGGTTTTGGGTGCCTCGCTCACCAGAGCCGTGCAGGAAAATGACGAGGGGGAAGTTGGATTTTGGACGTTGGACGTTGGACGCTGGACGCTGGACATTGGATGCGGCCTGCCAGGGAGTCATTAGTTGGTAGGGCAGTGTGTTTCCTGTGTTGTCCTTGTAGATCGCTCGTTGAAAAAAACCGGGCGGATCCAGCGGAATGGCTGGATTGAACATGGCTTTTTCACCGTCGGCAAAAGATATGCCCTCAGGTAATTTCTGAACCTTTGGTTTTTCAAGCCAAGCGCCTGTGAATCCGGCCCGTTTCAAGCCCTGAACGATATAGGGATTACGTTTCATCAAATCCCAGAGAAAACCTGATCGGTGGTTTTCGATCATCAATACGATGGGGCCCTGGTCAATACCGAGGTAATCTTTATCCACCCAAAAAGGCAAACCCGGTTGGGCCTTAGGAGATCGGTTTATTTCTGTGAAGGTCTCGTTGTAACCATCAAAAAAACCATATTGGCCCACTGGCCAGCGGTTCCACATCGCTTCGAGGGTGGGTAGACAAACTTCCGGCGCAAAGGGCAGCGAACTGATGGCAGCCGTGGGGGCAATCGTACCATCATCTTCCTGATAGTCAATGGCTACGCCGCGTGCGCCATAACCGGGACAAAAGATTTTTTTACCCTCATGAAGCATGTCTGCATCGGGGCCATCGCCTGCAGTGAGTCCCCAGATATTGGGGCCATAACCTTTAAATTTTCCTGGATTTTCAATGCCATATTGTCGTTGTGCAAGGGTAGCACGGCGAGAATTTTCAAAATAATCAAAGCCCGCTTTCTTCATGTAGGGGTCCTGAATGCCCCGAAAATCAATCCAGCAATGGCTGTATTGGTGGCCGAACAGCGGGCCAAAATTCACATGGTCTTGGCCTTGAAACTCAGCACGGAAATAGGGTTCGCACCATTTTTCCCAGGTTTTGGTCGGGATAGGGTGCGTGGGTGAACCGAGCGCCATGATGTTCAAAATCATGGCCTCGTTGTAGCCGCGCCAATCGGCGGCGAGAAATCCGTCGCGTTCCGGGAACCAACCCATGCTGAGTCGGCTTTGTTCATTCAAAAACCAGTCGAATTCTACGCGGCGAAATAAGTAATCGGCAGTCTTGCGGATGTCCGCTTCGGTCGGAATGTCTTGGTCAAAATAGGTCATGCACGACAATACACCTGCCATCAGCAAGCCGGTGTCGATGCTTGAAAGTTCTACTGTTTTGTATCGGAGTGCGGTCTGTGTGTCCAGGAAATGATAAAACCAACCGCGATAGCCAGCCACACCACTGGCCTCCGGGCCTTGGGGCAAATTTTTTAGGAATTGAAGGGTCTTAAGCACTCGTTCCGCCGCCTGGGCGCGGGTAATCCAGCCTCGTTCTGCGCCCACCAAATAAGCCGAAAGACCAAATCCTGTGGCCGCGATACTGGAAAACTCTTCGGTTGGGTATCGGTCTGGAACTTGAAAATTGGTTTTATGCGCCAGTTCCCAAAAGAAAAGAAAATGCCGTTTTTGCACCTCATCAAGGCTAAATGGCGGTTTTTCTGCACCGACGTGAACAGAAGGTTTCTGTGCCGAAACTGCATAGCAAGCCAGCAGCACGAGCAGCAAAATAAGGGGGGATTTTTTCATAGCAATGGTTCGGCAAAAAATGAGGTGAAAGGCTGTATTGTAGCGGTGGTACGGCCTTCAGGCCGTCGGGAGAAGGGGCTTTTAAGCCCCTGAAGCTTTATTCTGCGCTGTAAACAGCGCATTTCCCGACGGCCTAAAGGCCATGCCACCACCACGGTTTATCAGACTAAACTCATTTTTTGACAAACTTCGCCTTGCCTACCAGCGCACCGGAGCGGTCGAAACCGTTCAGCAAGTACATACCAGCAGGGAATTGTGTTACATCAAGATCGGTATTGGTATCACCGGAGGTGTTTGCTACTGCAACCCGGCGACCCATCAGGTCAAATACTTCGAGGCGCGAAACACCTGCCATATTTTCGACCATCAAATAGTCTGCAGTTGGATTCGGAGACACCCGCATAGGAGCAGCATCCGCAGGGCTGAGGGTACTCACGGAGCCACACTTGCCATCGCCGATTACAATATCGTCGAAGTACGAGGTTACGTCTGTACCCGTAGCATCAATGGTGAGGTCGAAAAACAACGTGATCCGACGGTATTCGCCATTATCTGGAACCACCGAAAAGTCGAAGGTAAGTTCTTCCCACTGGTTAATCAAGGTATTGGCTACGGGTAATTCGAAGGCAGGAGCACCCGTCTGAGAGCCTTCTACTTTCACTGCAAAGTTGCCAATGTGATCCATGTGGACTTTCGCTTTCACCGTTTTAACTCCCTTCCAATCAATCGGAGACTCCAAGTTAGGGTTGGAGTACATCCCTGCGAAAGGTGCGCCATCGCTTGCTTTTACGAATTTGCCCACCTTGCTGCTGGTGTTGATACCCGATGCATTTGGATTGTCAATTACTTCAAACTGGTAGCCCTCTGTTTCCAGGTGGCCATTGGCGAAATAAGTGTAATTCAGGGTAGTAGGAGCAGCCTCGTGATCTACGATACAACCATTGTAGCCAGCACGTGCCCAACGGATATTGTCAAAGAAATAAGTGCCACCACCGGTTGCACTAAGTACATTGGTGAAAATAACCAGTTTGTTGTTTTGTGAGCCGGCCGCGCCGCTAAAATCAATATCGAACTTGTACCATTTGTTGCCCTCGGGCAGGGTGTCAAAAACCTCGAACTGCTGGCCGCCTTCGAGCTTGAACAGGAACGGCACATTGTCTGATGGCGCCCATACCTGCAGGGAAAGGTGGTTGTAAACACTCAAATCTGGTGGTGCAGGAAACTCGATTCCAATACCTGCAAACTCGGTGCCGCCACCGCTCGGGTCAGTGTATTCTCCAACCTTGAGCGAGCCGTTTTCAGGTGTAAGGTGTGGGTTGTTCACTACCTGGAGGTCGCTGGCGCCATAGAAGATCTGGACGTAGTTACGCTGGCATTCGTAGTCGTCAATGATGTTCAACACCGGCACAACGCCGGCGCAGGGATCAATGGTAACGAGCGTCTGCCGCAGGTTGTCAAAGTACCAGATTTGACCCGCATTGGCCGTGCCAGCATTAAAAATGATACGGACTTCGCTAAAATCTGTGATTCCACTAAACGCTGAAAAGTCGAAACTGAGCGTCTCCCATTCGCCGGGTGTTGTGATGGTTGCCTCTGCTTCTTTGTTCCCATCAATAGGGGAGCTAAGAATCAACGTGACGGTACCTCCACCTTGTGGGCTGAGCACATCCAAATTGAACTGGCCATAAATAGACAGGTCAAAATTGTTCAGTGAAATACCCTGCAAGGTTGAAAATGCAGAAGAGCCTTTGGTGTAGCAGCCCACCTGCGTGGAGTTGTTCACGGCGTTAGGGGCAGGGTTGTTCACCGGACCTTGGAACGAGCCATGAATCGGTTCGTTTTGATCCAGTGCCTGCCAGCCGAGGTGAATGCCGTCTTGGAAATCTTCAAGTGGTGGCGCCGTTGCGGGAGCAGCGAGTTTTATGTTGTCGATGTGGTAAACATCACCAGGTTCGCCAGGTACGCCGGCATTGAAGAAAATGACAAACTTCTTGTGGCCCTTGCCAATTTGACTACTGAAGTCCACGGTATAGGTTACCCATTTATTGAGTTCTGTCACTTGTGTACCTACTTCCAGAGGCGCGTTCGGGCCGCCTTCGAGTTTGATGAGGAGGTTGCCTGTCTTAGGCGCCCACACCTGGCAGGAGAAAACGTTGCGTACCGTGAGGTCAAGCGGGTTTTCGTAATCAATCTGGATATTGGAATATTCCGTTCCTGGGCCACTTGGGTCGTCGAATCTGCCCACTTTAGAGGAGTTGTTGTCACCCGTTGGGGCAGGGTTGGCTACCACGGAGAAGGCGCTCCAATCGCCCGTGTAAGTCGCGTTGCGGTTACACTCGAAGTCGTCGATGATGTCTGGATCAGGTGTGTCGTTGGGACAAGGATTGGGCACAGCACACACATTGTCAAAGTAATAGGTGTCACCGCTGGTTTCTACACCCGGATCGAAAAACATAACTATTTTACTCAACCCTGTGTTGGCTGCCTGAGCGCTGAAGTCAAAGGTGTAGGTTTGCCAAGCACCTGTGACCGCAATGTTCTTAATGACCTCAAAACCGCCACCGGAGCCTTCGAGTTTGAACAGAATTTGGGTTGGCGCTGTAGCAAGCACATCAATTTTGAACTGGTTGTACACCGAAAGATCAAAAGAGGCTCCGTTGTCGGCCAAAATCAAAGAATAAGCGTGCACATTTGACTTCACATACTGGGCACAGTTGGCGCTGTTGTTAATAGCGTTTGGCGTAGGGTTTGCTACCGGGGCGGTCAAAACGCCGTCAAGCCCCAGGAAATTCAGGCCGGGGCCTTCAAAGTCAGCGTAACAAACCTGTGCCTTCTCTGCCCGGATGTCGTCGAAGTAATAGGTCTTGTCGTCGCCCAACACAAAGGAGTTAAACGACACCAAAATCGTTTTCAGGTTGGTGTATCCAGCGCCCGCAGAAAGGTCGAAAGTGTACTCTACCCATTGGTTGGCTACCGTGATATCAATGATCTTTTCTACCGCCGGGCCGCCGGGGCCTTCCAGTTTCAGGAGGGCTTTGCAGGGCGCTGTGGGCGACCAAATTTTCATTTTGAATTGGTTGAACTCGCTGATGTCCAACGTCGAAGGGAAGGTGTACAATGCAAAGCTGAAGTCAACAGTTGGTGAGTTCGTATACGAGCCTACCCATGCGCTGGTGTTTGCGCCGCTTTGGTCGGGATTTGCGATGGCACCGTTGTAGATGCCGTTCAGGCCTATCCATGCGAGGTCGGGCGTACCGCCTTCAAAGTCCTCGTAAGTGACCTGGGCACTCGTGCCCAGGATGCCGAAAATCAAAAGCAAAGCTGTGGTAATGAAATTTTTCATAAGCACTTCTTTTATAATTGGTTATGTGTGAAAATGATTTAGTTACGATGATTGATCCTATGTTTTTAGCCACTAATTACACAAATTTCCACAAAATGAGAATTAGTGCAAATTCGTGCAATTAGTGGCCAAAAAGGTGCAGTATCCAGCTACTATTCTGCCACCATTTTGTTTGACCAGATTACACCTTCCTGGTTTTTAATTTCCACAAAAAATACCCCGCGTGGCAGGTTCTCAAGTCGAAATTTTTCCTGAAAAACACCCGCTGCCATCTCCTTGTCTCTTAACAGCGTTTGCAGCAACTTACCTTCCCTATCCACGATTTGTGCTGTCAGTTTTTGTTTCTCCAAAATAGAAAACTCGAGGTTCAGCACCCCTCCACTCGCAGACACCGGATTTGGGAAAATCAACACGTCAAACCCGTTTTTTTCAATAAATGCTTCTTCCGCTGGCGAGCTATCTGCCTGAAAGCCAATGGCTAGCAGCGCTGGTTCAATTTCTGGATTTTGCATAAAAAGTTGCCAGAGCAAGCCTGTGCGATGGTTTTCAATCATCGCCACTATGGGGCCTTGGTCAATGGCCAGATACGAACCTGCAAACCAGTTTTGATCGAGATTGAAGGCATCGTAAAAGCCGTAAGGGCCCCACAAGCGTTCGCCTTGTACCCGATAAAAGTGTCGGAGCGCAGCTAAGCCTTCCTGTGGGACGTACGGCATACTGGCCAGGGCGGCAGTGGGGGCAACCGTACCATCATCGCTAGATGGATAAATATCATGCGCCGAATAACCATTCGGCCCGTCGCAGGCAGTGAGACCCCAGCAATCTGCAGAGTACCCCAAGTGATGTTCCGGGTTGGCGACGGAGTAAGCGTGTTGTATGAGTGCGTGATTGCGGTTGCGCACGAAGTAGTTGCAAAAAGCATCCTTGCGTCCGCGAGGATTAAAACCCAGGTAGGAGTAGTGCGCAAAAAACATCGGGCCGCCCCCGAAAGGCCCGCAGTAAACCTTGTGGCCAAAATGAATGCTGTTGTTGGCGTAGTTGGAGGAGGTCCAGCCCGTTTGATACAGGCTCGCAGGTACCGGATGCGTAGGGGAAGCCGCTGCCAGAATGTACACGATTTGGGCTTCGTAAAAACCGCGCAAAGCAAAGTTCATTTGCCAGCCGTAATTGGGCGACCAGTGCCAGTACAGCACCGAACTGTTGTTTTTGCGATACCAGTCCCATTCCACTTCTTCCCATAGTCCTGTGATGACGTCGCGGAGGGCTGTTTCGAGCGGTGTATTTTGGTCAAAATATTCCCTCGCCGTGAGTAAGCCCTGCATTAAAAAAGCCGTTTCCACCAAGTCGCCGCCATTGTCATATTGGCTGAATGGGACTACATTCCCATTGGTACCATTCATCCAGTGCGGAAAAACGCCATGAAATCGGTCTGCGAATTGCAAAAACGAGGCAATTTGAATCATTCGATTCACAGCCGCCTCACGGGTTACCCAGCCTCGTTCAGCACCGACTACTATGGACATAATGCCGAATCCAGAGCCGCCAGTCGTTACTGTATTTGGATTTCCATTCGAGCGTTCCCGGGCGAGGCCACTGACAGGATGTGCATAATCCCAGAAATAGCGAAAAGTGGCGCGTTGGGTCATTTCGAGCAACTCCTCGTCGCTCATGGCGTGTGTAGTGGCAGTGGTTTCGTTGGAAAATCCGCTCTCTGAAATGCCTGCTACTGCGGTTATTTTATAGTGCCTGCTCAAATTTTGCCCTTCATCGCCTGTCCAGTCTGTAGCAATCGGTTCTTTTCCTACTTGTTTCCAAAATTCAAAGGATGTGCCTCCAATGGTGGAGCGGTAGATTTTATAGCCAGTCAGATTAGATTCGGGATTGGCCTGCCAAGTCAGCTCGATGTGCTGTTCATATCCTGTGGCAACCAGCGCAACTGGAACGGAGGGCGTTTGGGCCAATGCACAAGCATTGACAAAAAGGAGGAGGAAAAATACGTATCGGAGTTGGGCCATAATGCTGTTTGAACGGGAGGGCATTCCTTTTTCATTTTCAAGAAAAAATTGGGAAGCCTCTTTTTAAGACAGCATGAAATTACGGCGAAATTGTCCTTTTCCAAGAAAAACACACCTCACCACTACTACGCCATGCCTAAAACAGGCAAAAATCGTGTCAATATGCCATGATAAACTCCGTCAAATTGGCCTCTTCCGACAAGCCAAGTTTTTTGCGCAGGCGGTAACGTTTGTTTTCGATCCCCCGAAGGGAGATGTTGAGGAGGGGCGCAATCTCTTTGGACGAGAGGTTCATTTTCAAATAAGCAGCCAGCCGAAGGTCGCCGGGAGTAAGGTCGGGGTACTCGAGCATAATGCGTTTAAAAAAGTCGTCGTGTACACGGTTGAACGACGCTTCAAAAATTTCCCAGTCGTGGTCGCCCTCCAGGTGGGAGTCAATTTCCCGGACAATTTTGGAAAGTGCGCGGGGTTCGTTTTTTGAATCCAGCAGGTTGTCTTTCAGGCTTTGAAGCGCCTCGTTTTTCCGAATCAGGTTGAAGGCCGCGTTCGACAACTCCCGGTTTTTATTTTCCACTTCCAATACCAGAATCTCTCTTTCCTTCTCGGCTTCCAAAAGTTGTCGTTGGCGTTCGAGACGGCGGCGGTTAAACACTTCAAGAATCCAGAACAAAGCCAGAAAAAGGAGTGAATACGCACCAATAGCCCAAATTGAACGATACCAAGGCGGCTCAATTCGAAATCGGACGATGGCCTCTTCGCCTCCTGCCTCGCTCCGCACCCGAAATGTGTAACGTCCTGCGGGCAGGTTGGTAAATTCCTTTTCAGACATTAAGGCCCAAGGCGACCAAGCCCTGGAAAAGCCCTCCAAAAACCAGGAAAACCGTACCGGATGTTCATAAAATGGCTGTGCAAATTGAAATTCCAAACTGTTGTTCCGATAAGCAAACCTCAAGTCCTGTTCGGGCAAAAAGTATTGGTTGTCCGACGTCTTTATCCTGCTGACAACCGTGGCAGGCAGGGCTTGCTGGTTGGTTTGGGATGCCGACGAGTCCTTGTTGAGCAAGGCAAAACCATTCTCCAGACAGAAAAGATATTCACCACTGGAAAGCGTTTCTATATTCTCAAAAGTGGGGACGAGCGCCAGCGGGATCTTTTGCAATCGTCCAGCCGGATTTACCAACCACAGCCCACTACCGTCGAGTGCAAACCGCTCCCCTTCCCGCCCTGGCATCCATTTTCTGGCAGCGATGGGCTGGTTCAAGGGTTCAAAGTTTGTATTCCCGGAATCGTTGCGCAAACGCAATGCGGTAGGTAATGCATTGACCACCAAAATATCGCCACTACTATCTGGCAAAACACTTAGCCCAAGTCGAAAATCGCTGGGCAGACCGTCGTTGCGGGTAAAGGTTTTAAACTCCCGAACCTGGGAGATATCCTCGCTTAATCGCAGCCGAAAAAGTCCTTTATTGGGGTGTACGCCCCAAAGGTTTCCCGCCTTGTCAAAGACGATTTTTTTCAAGGGTTCGCCAAAGCCCCCCACCCGCCTGGAAAATACCCAGGAGCCATTGGTTTGTTTTTCAAAAACCACAAGACCGGTATAGGTCGCTTGAAGCAGCGTATTGGATTGTCCCGGAAATGGCACCGCACACCATCCTCCGGTGACGTTAGATACTCGTCGGACTGCATTCCCTTCTATGATAAATGTGCCACTGTTATGCCCGCAAATCAATTGATTGTCAAATACTTTTAGTTCCCATACCTGTCCTTGAGAGCCCTCAACCAAAGAAAATCGGGCAGGATTGAGGGGAGAGGGATAAGGCGTTTTAAAAACACCTTGATTGGTTCCGATGTAGAGATGGCTCTTGTGAACAGCGGCGGTGTATACCGTGCCGATGGTGCCGGTCTGATCGGTAAAAAAAGTGAGTGGGGAGCGCAATGCAGCGAAATCAATGCCCCGGTCAAGCCCCAGCCACAGATTGCCGTCGCGATCTTCTAAAAGTGCCAGAACCGTATTGTTTTGCAGACCGTTTTCCCGGTGCAGATGACCACGCAATTGTCCCGATGGATACAAGATATAAGCCCCGTCGAGGATGGTGCCAAAGACCCATCCGCCGCTCCGTAACGCAACGGCTTTATTAAGTTGTTTTTTGCGAAAAACTTCGTTGAGCGGATCGCTCCAAGGCTTGCAAAGTCCGTTCTGAATCTCAAAAATTCCATCGTTGGAAGTGCCCGCCCAAATACCGCCCTTGCCATTGGGTACCAGAAACTGGACGATTTTGCCCTTCAACACCTCCGAACCAGGCAACTCCCGAAAAGTATTATCCGAAAGTAATTCAAACAAGCCACGCTCAATGACCGGCAGCACCACTTGGCCATTTACGGCCTGAGCGAACATGATCGCATTGGGTGGCTTTATAGGCACAACCTTCTGATAATCATACTTATAGAGGGTAGAAAAAGACTGAAAAAGGACGTATTCCGGTTGTATCAGAATGTGCCATATCTCCTCTTTACCAACCTGTCCCTCGCCCAATTGTGCACTTAGGGAGGTATAAATCAGATGTCCGGAAGCATCTTTTGCCCAAAAACCAAACTCCGCAAATCCCCCACAAAACACCTCGCCCGCACGACCGATCGCAACCGCACGCACGGCCTGTTTTTCAGGCAAGGCAAAATGCCTCCAGCGGGTTCCATCGAACTCCATGAGCATACCGTTGTTGCCTGCATATAACCAGCCTTCCGGCGATTGAGCCAGCGACCAATTTTGGTTTTGCCCCTCATAGTCGGTGGGTTGGAAATTGCGCAAACGTGGAGCGCGTTGTGCCCCTACCTCCACAACCAGCAGGCAACACAGCCCCAATAGTATATTTTTAACGTGAATTTGCACCGGGCAAAACTACCTGTTTTGCTGCAAGAATAGTCTGGCATGCGCTACCAGATCCGGAAAAAAGCCGTTGAAATCTTCAGAAAACCCTTCAATATCCTGAAAGAATGCATCGGCAAGGGCTTGAGGGTTGAATTCACCTGCAATACGTTGACTAAATCGGTGAAGCACCCATTCTAAGCCACCGCGACTGGCATAGCCATGGAGAAATTGCCCGGCAAGCATTTTTGGCAGTCTTTCCTGAAGGATGGGGGGCATATCTGAAGCCCGGTTTGCAAGCTGGGCGTAGGTCTTTGTTACAAAAGCATCGAAGGGTTCCGCAAAATGTTTGTCCCAATGAATGGCCAGTAAGTGATCGTACAAAATATCTACAAAAGGAGGAGCATAACGTTTGGCAAAAGGGCGAATACGCGCCACACTGCGGTCAGTTAGTGGATGATTATCCGTGTAAGAATCAATGGCGCGATGGAGCAAGATGCCACGTTGTACGGGTCTGGGGTATTTTTCCCAGTCATGGCCTTTTACAAAATCGCCGATAAAATTGCCGAGAAGGAGGTCTTCATCACCAAAAGAGAGGAAGCAGTGCGCGAGGTGGTTCATGAGAAGCTGATTCCTTCATAAACATCCTCCAGTTTGAGTTCTACGCCGAGCGCAGGTACTGGAAATTTTTGGTCAGACAGCAGGTAGGTGTCTGCTTCCCATTCACCTGCTTCTGTTTTATAACGAACTTCCACCCAGGCCTTTTCTGAGTCCACCAAAATGTAGTTTTGGAGCGACTCGATATTTTTGTAGCGGATGAATTTGTCGGCAGAATCCTCGATTCGGGAGGTTTTGGAAATGACTTCGACAATGACACAAGGGTGCTTAATGAAATATGCATCATCACCTGTCAAATCAATCGGGTCGTTGGTGACGACAATATCCGGGTAGGTATAATCCTTCCCCGGTGCGATTTGCACCTTTACATTTTCTTGAAAAATATCAAACGCACCTTTCTTCAGTAAGAGACGAAGTAAGATTGCCAGATTAATGCAAATCGAGTTATGAATACGGGTTGTTCCGGGCATAGGTATCAATTGGTTATCAATGAATTCGTGCCGAATTTCTGAGCGTTCCTCAAATTCGATGTATTCCTCGACCGTCATGGGGCGTGTATCGGTCAAAATGTATTCTTTCATAAGGAAAAAAGTAAAATATTACAAGAAGTTAACGCCTTCGTATACCTCCTTTAATTGGAGTTCGACACCAAGTACTGGTACTGGGAATTTCCCATCAGGCATGAGATAAGTATTGGCCTCCCATTCGCCTTCGGCAGTTTTGTAGCGCACTTCCACCCATGCTTTTTCGGAATCCACGAGGATGTAGTTTTGGAGCGTTTCGATGTTTTTGTAGCGGATGAACTTGTCAACCTGATCCTCTACGCGGGAGGTTTTTGAAATGACTTCAAAAACTACGGCAGGATATTTTTTAATGTAACGGCTTGTCAGATCACGAGGGTCTGAGGTGATAAAAACATCTGGATAGGTATAGTCGTGCTCGTGTTTGATTTGGACTTTCACACTTTCTGAATAAACCATCCATGCAGCCCCTTTTAGAGATTGGGTGAGAAGAAGTCGAATTTGGAAACAAATCAGGTTATGGAAATCAGTTGTTCCAGGCATAGGTATCAATTGGTTATCAATGAATTCGTGTCGAATTTCTGAGCGCTCTTCAAATTCGATGTACTCTTCGACGCTCATAGGCTTCGTATCAGTCAAAACGTATTCTTTCATGGGTCTAAATTTTTGCTGGACAAAAATAAGCAAATGCTATGGACTCCACCAAAGTTTTGAACTTTGCCCCGCTCCTGCGAAACTTGTAAGATTTTGGAAACCTTATAGGTTTGAGTTTCAGAATAGCAATCTACTTTTGCCCACCATGCCCGACACCACCATACCCACGCCAAAACTGCTCTGGCAGCCCACGCCCGGTCTTTTGAGCGATTGCAACCTTGCACGCTACACCAGCTGGTTGGCGCAGGAAAAAAACCTCCATTTCAACGACTATCCCTCCCTCTGGAAATGGAGCACCGATCACATCGCCGACTTCTGGGAAAGCCTTTGGGAATATTTCAAAATCGAGCACCACACGCCGTACAAGCAGGTGCTTTCTGGCACACAAATGCCTGATTTTGAATGGTTTGAAGGTGCAACGCTCAATTATGCCGAGCATATTTTCCGACAAAAAACCGACGCCCGACCAGCTATTATTTTCCAAAGTGAACGCCATCCTTTGACCGAAATAAGTTGGGCCGAACTGGAAGATCAAACCGCTTCGCTGGCTCATTTTTTCCGCGAAAGCGGCATCCAGCACGGCGACCGGGTGGCGGCGTTTTTGCCCAATACACCCCACGCTGTGGTAGCAGTGTTGGCTACCATGTCGGTCGGCGCCGTGTGGTCGAGCTGTTCACCTGATTTTGGGGCGGCTAGTGTAGCAGACCGTTTTGCCCAAATCCAGCCCAGGATTTTTATCGCAGTAGATGGCTATGCCTACGGCGGCAAAGCTTTCGACAAGCGCGACACCGTGCGCGAAATCTGTCAATTGCTGCCCAGTGTTGAAAAAGTGATTTTTATTCCCTTTCTAGATGAGAACGCCACACTCTCTGTTGAAAAACAAGTCGTTGACTGGACAGAAATCGTAAATCGTCCCGCCTCCGCTCTGGCTATGTCGGGTGAAAAATCCAAAATCCAAAATCCAAAATCCCCCCTCCCCTTCTCTCACCCCCTCTGGATTCTCTACTCCTCCGGCACCACGGGCATTCCGAAAGCCATCGTTCATTCGCATGGCGGCAACTTGATGGAGCACCTGAAATACCTGCATTTCCACAACGACATCCGTCCCGGCGAGCGTTTTTTCTGGTACTCCACCACGGGCTGGATGATGTGGAATTTTACAGTGGGCGCCTTGCTTGCAGGAGCTACGATTGTATTGTACGACGGCAGTCCGGGCTTCCCGAACATAAACGTCCTCTGGGAATTGGCTGAAAAAACCAAAGTCACGCACTTCGGCACCAGCGCCCCATTCTTAGTCGCTTGCATGAAAGCGGGCATTTCGCCAAAGGCCGATTTTGACCTGAGCAACTTGCGCAGCATTGGTTCTACGGGCTCGCCGCTACCGCCCGAGGCCTTTGGCTGGGTCTATGAAAATATCAAGCCGGACGTATGGCTTTCCAGCATGGCCGGCGGCACCGATGTATGTACTGCCTGGGTGGGTGGAAATCCGCAATTGCCTGTTTATCAAGGAGAAATTCAATGTCGCTGCCTTGGCTGTGCGATGGAAAGTTGGGACGAAGCAGGCCATCCCGTCCCCCCCGGCGAAGTGGGTGAAATGGTGGTGACCAAACCAATGCCCTCTATGCCCGTCTTTTTTTGGGGCGATACTGACGGGGCGAAATACCGCGCCTCGTACTTCGAGCACTACCCAGGGGTGTGGCGGCACGGCGACTGGATACAAATCACGGAACGAGGTAGCCTCGTCATATTAGGCCGCTCAGATGCTACGCTTAATCGCCAAGGCGTGCGCATCGGCACAGCCGAAATCTACCGGGCTTTGGATCAGATACCCGAACTCCGCGACACCCTCATCATCAACCTCGAACGCCCGGATGGCTCCGATTGGATGCCGCTATTTGTGGCGCTCAATGTCGGCTTATCCTTGAACGATGAATTAAAAACTAAAATCAAAACGGCGCTCCGAACGGCTTATAGCCCGCGTCACGTGCCGGACGAAATTCTGGAAATACCCGAGGTGCCCTACACCATTTCCGGCAAAAAAATGGAAACCCCGGTGAAGAAGGTTTTGCAACGAAAGCCTTTGGACAAGGCGTTTAACCGGGATTCTATGCGGAACCCGGAGGCGATGGAGTTTTTTATTGAAATGGCCAAGAGCCTTTGAAATATCCAATATCCAACAAGGAATTTCTAATGTCCAAGGAAGCTCCGCGCTTGGGTACTCACATTGATTTTATGGAACTAGCCAACAACTAATCCCAAGATCAGGGTCTACTTGGACATTGGACATTCCTTGTTGGATATTGGTTATTTTCAATTGCCCCCCATTTTCTCCAGCAGCCATTCCCGCTCCGCCACTTGTTTCTCCGCAGCAATTGCTTTCCAAAGAGAGTCCTTGGCTTCTTTGTCACTTGGGACAAGCCTGTTCAGCCTTTGCATGAAGCGCACAAAATTCAGGTTGAGTTTTTGATGATACCCAAGGTTTTTCTGGCGGTTCAGATACGTCCCAAAGCTCTGCAAAAGCGACTCAAGCGCATCTTGCTCACCGAGTTCATAATAACTACGTACGAGCATGCGGCGAGCATGGAGGTTGTTGAGTGGGTGTTCAAGCTCCACCTGTTGGAGTAAGGGCATGGCCTGGGCATAATCCGCTTTTTGAAAATACAAAAAAGCGCGATTGTATCGGTAAGCATTGTCGCGTTCGCGAGGATGGAGCGCATTCCGATACTGTTCCATAAACCGCTCTGTCCAATCATGTTCACCCAACGCAGCTCCTGCGTGAATTATGTTTTTAAAGGTAGAACTGGATAGAAATCCATTTTCTGTAAGGAAGTTCCGTTCCAATGCAGCACGATATACCTCAAATGCTTCGCGTATATACGCTCGTTTGCCGGAATTCATCCTGCGAATACAACCATTGATAGCCACTAAATAAAGTCCTCGCATTTCTTCATGGCCAAAACACGATTCGTGCTGGGCCAACAATCGCTTTAATTGCTGAAACGAACTATCGTCATCTGGAGATTGCAGCATTCTGTAGCTATAATAAAATACCGCTACCGCAGGGGTTTCGAGCAAAGCCCCATGTTCCACCACCGCCAAAATAGCATCCAAAAGTTGCATGTGGTAGGTTCGGCCCGCCACAGCCTGGTGCATAAGCCCGGAACAGGCATGACGCAGCATTTCAGATACATAAAAAGTGGTCAGTTCGTCGGGTAAAGGTTGAAGGTCTACGCTGGAGGAGCGTTCGCGTCGAGCCTTGTGTTCCAGTTTTTCCTGATGAAGCTGGTATTGGTGGAAGTGGTGTTGAGCATCTCGAACATTCCGCTTTTTACTCTGAATCTCTGCCTTATCCAAAGCTTTGTCGAAGAGTTTGTCCATGCCACGGTTGCGGAGTGCTCGTACCAGGGTCTGCTGGCACTCCGCTTTGTCTGACTGCCATTCTATCAGCGCTAAATATTGGCGCAAAGCATTCAGGGTGTAAGACATAAGGTGTCGAAGGCGAGAATTGTCGAATGGCTCACCGGGAAAAGCAGTTGCAAAAAGCCGTTCGGCTGTAAGTTCCTTTTGTGCGGGTTTCCCGATGTGGGCCGCCAAATGCTCGCACAAGCGAATGACATCCTCCCGGCGATTGAAAAGTGGGCAACGGACGAAGTCTACCAAAGCCCGGGTTTCCTTGGCGGGTAGTTGGTGAAAGGCACGAACTAAGAGTGAGGTGGTCATTTTTTACAGATTTTATACTTGGATTCAGTCTCATAAAGCCTACCACAAATGAACTGATGTCGATGCGAACGGGTAAAGATTTGTAAATTTTTTCGACAAAAACATTTCTAATAAATTGCAAATCAATTTTTTAAGAAAAAATAAAGTTGATTTTGGTTATTTTTTGTATTTGCTGAGCGGGTGGGAGCATTGGACATTTGCAGTGTTGGTTTGATATACGAACAAAACATACGGCCAACCTTAAAATGAAAAAGATAATATTCGTCCTTCAAATCCTGCTCGCAGCCTCTTGCACGAAAGAGGAATCTTGCTCTGAGACACCCGTTACTTGTACTCACACCATTTACTATGCCTATCAGGCATGCCCTGATCCCGAAGATTCTAACCTATGGAAATTCTCGAATTGCAAATCTTATACGGAGACGGTTGAGATAACTGCTTGCGACTCAAGCGCCTGGTTATTGGAAGCCCGCTTAATGGACGAAAGCCGGAAATACGAACCCAACAACCCTTCTTGGAATGAATTTACCCGACTTTACCCCAATGAATGTGGATGCAAGTGATGTTCTCAATTGCCCTGATTAACCTTCACACTATTTAATACAATGCTTTCGCTTATGAAAAAGATTTTCCTCTCCTTGTTCTTAATATTTGCAGCATTCGCACTCCAAGCTCAAAATGATTTTTGGGAGGAAGCGAAAGGGCCTTATGGAGGTGGGTCAGTTATCATTACCCAAACCAGCAATGGATTGCTTTACGCTGTTGGCGGCCCGAGACATGTTTATCGCTCTGATGATGCCGGACTAAATTGGGTGCACCTATCCAATTTGGGCGCGTCTTTCCCTGATGCCTATAAATATATAAAAATTGGACAGGCTGGGAGTATTCTCCTTAGGATGGAAGACTATTCAAATGGATTAACTATCAAGTGGTATAAATCGGTAGACGATGGGCAAAACTGGAACCCTCTGGACAGTACAATTGTAGAACTTTTCGAAACAAAAAACGGCGTTTTGATTGCTACTCGGTCAAATAGTTTAGGCTCTAACCCTGTGTGGCGTTCCGCGGATGATGGAGAAACCTGGACTGCGACGCCTGCTGAACTAATTGCATGGAATGACGCCTATAATATATTTACTCCAAGTGGTGGAATAGCTATAGAAGTGAATGACACCTTATACCGCTCCAATGATGACGGTTTGAATTGGTCTGTTCAAGCACTGCCGGATCAATTTTTTAATGATTTATTCATAACACCCTCTGGAATTATCTTTGCCACAAGAACTTCGGAGCAAACCATTTACAGATCCGAGGACGGTGGCGCAACATTCACTCCGGTACTGAATTTGACCTATAGCGATGTATCATTTGCGGTATTGAATTCCGGGAAAATACTAGTCCAGGCATATAATACGGGAGGATTGAACAAATTGTATTCCTCTTCTAATCAAGGATTAGATTGGGTACTGGTTGAAGACGCGGATGGTGGCGCTGGGGGAGACCTAAAACAGACAACACCCCTATCTGGTGGTACCAATGGTACCATTTTGAAAGGACATATGGATGCACTGCTTCGTTCCAATAATGGTGGAAAGACCTGGCAGTTTTCAGGTAATGGTCTTAGAACAAATGCGATCTTTGATATAAAATTTGTTTCAGACAGTCAATATTATGCCCTAAGCTACTTAGGTTTATGGCGAACCACTGACGCAGGCGAGAACTGGCAACTTTGTAAGCAAAACCTTATAGAAACTCATGCTACTGCAAAAAATAGATTTGATGTCAACCAGTCTGGCAGTTTAGCTTTGATCCACGACAAAACGCTACAGTGGTCCAACAACTTTGGAGAGACATTTACAGATATTACACCTCCCGGTGGTTTGGATATCGTCTTACCAGTGGTTTTTATTAACCCAACTGACAACTCCATTTACACCAATGGTATTAATGGAGTACTCCGTTCTACCAATTTTGGACAAAGCTGGGATCTGGTACTTGAAGACACCTTATTGCAAAGCATGGCTTTTCACCCTTCTGGCAGGATCATTGCGAATTGTAATGTATCTGTGATGCTGTCTGACGATAATGGGAGTAGTTGGACATCCATTCCAGGGTTTCAGCCACCTGCTTTATATAGTCTGGTAGCAACAGTAGCACCCAATGGCGATATTTATATTTCAAGAGCCACAGAATTGTGGAAATCAAGCGATGTTGGAGATAACTGGCAGAAACTTTCGTTTCAATTTACTGGAAACTCTGGCCTTCATCGAAATGCGCTTTATACCACTATAAACGGCCATTTATACGCTCTATCTAATGACAAATTGTATCTATCCGTAAATGGGGGGCTTAGTTGGCAAAATGTTGCAAAACCATCCTCTTTGGGCAGCTGTCGTAGTTTCGCCATTAGCCCCGGGCAGCGACTATTCGCAAATTTTTATGGGCAAACCACCTATTTATCTTTGTTGTATCAATCCTCCGCTCCGGTTACTCAGGGCGCCTATATTGAAGGCTATATAAACGTGGATGCGGACGCTGATTGTTCCACACTGGATGCTCAAGAACCACTCAATAACAGAATAGTAGTAGCTGAGAGCGAAACAAATATATACTTCACCAACACCGTTGCAGATGGCCACTACATTTTCTTTGTAGACACAGGTGCTTACCAAGTCACTGTCAAAAATCCGAATAGTATTTGGTGGGCATATTGTGAAGATGAAATATCGGTATCTGTTCCTGAGTTATTCGTCTCTGATACCGCCAATTTCGTTGCATTACCACGCTCCTACTGTCCACTCATGACCGTTGACGTGGGTATTCCTAATCTCCGAAGATGCTTTAACAATGAGGTCTATGTAGAATATTGCAATCAAGGCACTGAACCAGCAGACAGTGCCTGGGTAGACGTCATGCTCGATCCATACCTAACCCTTGTGAATGCTTCGCAACCCTATGAAACACTGGGGGCGAATACAATTCGCTTCTATGTAGGGGACATACCCAGTGGTGAATGCAATCAACTCCAATTGACGGTCTATGCGAATTGTGACTCCACCGTTTTAGGTCAGACACACTGCGTCATGGCCCATGGCTTTCCTGATACACTCTGTACGATTGTACCGGACTGGTCGGGCGCAAATATCGAAGCAATGGTGACATGTCAAGATTCCATCTTGCAATTCACTTTAAAGAACACCGGCTCCGCAGCTTCTCAGATATTGGATTTTATTATCTTTGAAGACGATATAGTGCTGTTTTCGGGACAAGAGGACTACAATATTGCGGAAGATGTGATTTTAAATTTCCCCGCCAATGGCAAAACATGGCGTATCGAATCAGAGCAAGAACCCGGTCACCCTTTCTCCAATCTCGCGCTGGCATTTGCTGAAGGCTGCGGCGGCTTTAACAGCCTCGGATACATTACCCAATTCCCGGTAAATGGTATCCAGCCTTCCTGGCACCGTATGTGTGTTGATAATATAGGCTCCTATGACCCAAATGACAAACAAGGCTTCCCAACCGGCACTGGCGATGACCACAATATCCGTCCCGGCCAAACCATTGATTACCTCATCCGTTTTCAAAATACGGGCACGGATACAGCTTTCACCGTCGAAATACACGACACCCTTTCAGCATTTCTCGACCCTAGCAATATTCGCCCCGGGGCAAGCAGCCATCCCTATACCTGGAATCTAAGCGGACAGGGCGTCATCAGCTTCACCTTCAATAATATCATGCTGCCCGATTCCAATGTGAACGAGCCTCGCTCACACGGTTTTGTGCAGTTCAGCATTACTCCTTATCTGGATGTGCCGCTGGGCAGCGTCATCGAAAACAGTGCCGCCATCTATTTCGATTTCAACGAGCCCGTCATCACCAACACGACCTGGCACACCATCCAAAAAAGTCCGCTGACCAGCTCGCTCCAGCCAGAACCCACAACAGTCTCCACAGGGCTGGCAGTATGGCCCAACCCGTTCAGCGAACGCACCAATATTCAGGTAGAGAAAAAAACGAGCGGAACCCTGCTTCTCAAAATATACGACAGCCGCGGGACACTCGTGGGGCAGAAAACTGCCTTTGGCCCCGACATTGAACTCCATGCGAAGAACTTGCCCACCGGGTTGTATTGGGCTGAAGTACGTGATTCACAAGGGAAATTAGTGGGCAATGGGAAATTGGTGAAAGAGTAGACGCTGAAATATCCAATGTCCAACAAGGAATGTCCAATGTCCAAGGACGCACTACTTTTGAGATTGGTCGTTGTCCAATGTCATAAGGTCAATGTGAGTGGCCAGGCGCGAAGCCTACTTGGACATTCCTTGTTGGATATTGCCTGCCTGACGGCAGACAGGGATATTCCCTTGGATATTCTCTAGGGCCGCTCGTATTTGCAGCAGCCATGCAGTTTATTGTACACCTTGTCCTTAGCACGGACCTTGTCTGTGTCGTGTCCAACTTTGGCCACCGCTTCGTGGACTTTGCCGGGTTTCACCTTCGCTTCGTCAAAATGAATCGTCAGGATTTTGGTGTCCACATCCCAGTCGGCCAAGGTCACACCCTTGATTTTTGCGGCTTTTTCGATGCGTTTTTCACACATGCCGCAATTGCCATACACGGTGAATTTAGCCGTCATGAACGATAGAGTACCGGATTGGGCGTTCGTTGCGATAGGATTTGCAAGGTTGAGGAGGAATATTGTGCTGAAAAAGAGAAAGGATTTCATGATAAAGAAAATTTGATGTGAATAAAGAAGAATATTCAAGGGAATGTCCAATATCCAACAAGGAATGTCCAAGGGAATATCCAACAAGGAATGTCCAATGTCCAAGTGGGCGCTGCTCATGGAATTAGTTGTTGTTTAACCCCATTAAGTCAATGTGAGTGGTCAAAAGCGAAGATTACTTGGACATTGGACATTCCTTGTTGGATATTGGATATTCCCTTGGACATTCCTTGTTGGATATTGGACATTTCAAAGCCCACTTGGCGACCACCTCACCCCCAAATACCCCACCTGTCGCATCATCGGGGCCCACACTTGCGAGCCGTTGAAAAATGGAGATTCTGGATTGTTATCGCTGATAATCGCGTGGTGCTGCTGATAGCCCGTGATGTTTTCGCAGCCTGCATAAAGTTCGAATTTCTCGCCGAATTTCCGCGTTACCTGAGCATTCAAAAGGGCGAACGTCGGCGTTGTAGGCGGGAAATCGTGGGTCAGTTCGTGGGGCAAAAACGAGTTGTCGGGCAAGCGCTGCGGGCCAACGATCTGGACGTAGGTATTAAACGACCATCGTTTGTTTGGCGTGGTGTAATCCACTGACACGAGTCCACGTTGGCGCGCTACTAAAGGGATCGTCTTCAATATCCCGTCCGCAAATTCTGCCCGCACATCGTTCCATTTGAAGGCAAATTTCACGTCGAGACCTGGCACTGGGCTATATTGAAAGTTTAACAAAAGGCTGTTGCTAAACGACTTGCCAGTTGAATTGTAAAAATAAACCGCCATTTTCGGGCCGGGCAAAAGCGCCTGTTCGACATCCACCAGCACCTGGCGCACAAAATCTGTGCGGTACAGATCCACGCTTACACTCGCGTCGCGCTGCGCCATCTTGAAATTCTGGGTATAGTTTATCCCATAATTCCAGGCTTCTTCAGGCCCTAGCCGCTCGCTCCCCCCTGAAGGGGGGGCTGGGGGGGCTGGGGCGTTGTAAATGAAATTACGGTTGCTCGCCAAGAGGCTGATATTCTCCGCGATCACGTTGGGCGAACGAAAACCCCGTCCTGCCGACACACGCACGATGCTTTTTTCGGTAAAATTGTATTTCGCACTCAAGCGCGGGGTAGCCTGCCAGCCAAAACGGCTGTTCCAATCTATCCTACCGCCCAGCACTACGATTAAATCAGGAATTTCCATCTTCGCACTAGGTCGGCTGAACGTATATTCGGCCATAAGACCTGGCACAAACTCACGCCGGTCCAGAATACCCTCATTCACACTTTCCTGAATATCATCGTATTGGATCGAGGGTGCGACCAAGATTTTGTGGTTGGTATTGCGGATGATGTTCTGAAAAAGGGTTTGCCAGTACAGCGATTTTTGCTCGGCAGCGTAGGCATTCGGACCGAATTGTGAACGTGCCCGGTGCCAGGACATTCCTACAATATTGCCCAATTCGAGAAATTGTTGGCCCAAAAACTGCTCCTTGCCGTATTTACCCCAGGCTTCCACCCGGTCGTTTTGCTGATCTATCTCGAACCGCGGCCCGGCATAGCCAGAGATATCCCCAAACTGTCCGCTTTGACGACGGTCTGTCAGAGTCTGCACGTTGAACTGGGCGCAACCCGCCGGACCATCGTATTTCCAGCGATACATCCCGTTCAGTTGCTGGCGGTTGGGAGAATCTTTGAACCGATCGTTGTTCATGTCCCAGTTGTTTTCCACAAAAGAGCCGTGAAGCAAAAGACCATGGTGGGTAGCGGTGCCTTTTTTGTTCAAATGAACATTCACTTCTCCCCGGCCTTCGGTACTGCTGAAAACGTTGACAAACAAGGGTTTGTCTGTGTCCGGTTTCACGATTTCGGCATTCACCTGGCCTGTAATGCCTGAATTGCCATTTTTGACCGTACTTGCACCTTTGGCCAAATCCACGCCGCTCAACCAGGTTCCGGGGATGTATTCAAACGCAAACGGCGTTGCAATTCCCGTCATAGTCGGGCGATTTTCCACCAGAAATTGACTGTAAATACCGCGCAAACCGAGCATTTGGATCTCCTTTACGCCCGTCAGAGCGTTCGGGTAGGTCACGTCAATGGCGCCATTGGTCTGGAAACTTTCAGAGAGGTTGCAGCAGGGCGCTTTGCGGAGTTCTTTGCTCGTAATACGCTCCACATTGTGGATCCCGAGTGTTGAAATATGCGTATCGAAGCCCTTGCCCTGTACGGTCACTTCTTTCAATTGAGCAATACCCGTTACTTCTATCCATATCTTTTCTTCTCCCGGCAGCACTTCCACTTCAGCAGAAGTATAGCCGACATAATTGACCACCAGGATGCTCGCCTGGCCGCGTCCGGCGAGGACAAAACGACCTTCCGTATTCGTCACGGTGCCTTCTTTGGTGTCTTTCCAAAAGACAGAGGCTCCAATGAGTATCTCTTCCTTTTCGTTGGTGACAATACCTGATATAGTAGTTGCCGTCGCCTTGGGGGCTGCTGGATCTGTTTGAGCAAAAACGGGACTAAATCCTATTAAAAACCCCAGTAGGGCGATGATATTTTTCATTGCTGAAAGATGTTTATAGCGCAGACTGTTGTTCTGCCTGTAAATGTAACGATTGCCCGAAACTTCAAGCCTCAGGAAGGTGTCAGGACGAAACGAAGGTTCGTCCGGTCCAACTAAAGCAGCAAATAATACTGCCCAGCAACCAATATCTAACAACGAAAAACACCGTGGCGCACACAGATCATACGCCCCGAGGTGGAGGGTGGGGGGCGTTCAAAAGCTTGGAAATTTACTTTTTGAACCCCAAAAGAGGTTTGTGGAAAAACAGGGAAATGTTGCGTAATTGCCCAACTTTTGGGAAGGTCCAACTTTTTGAAATCCGAACTTCCGACCTCAAATTCGGTCTTGAGTTGAAAAACCTTGATGGTTTTTTTAGTGCATCCTTTCTTATCTGAATCGGGCTTCTGGCAACAGGATTTTTTTGCCGGAGTGTTTTTTTTGCAGCAACCCGATTCCTGAACGGGGAAAATAGGGTTCGGGTAAGTGTCAACATTTCCTGCTTGACAAGCATCGCTGGAGGCAAAAAACGTTATCGTGGTTTCTCCTAAGCAATAGCAGTACACCTGCTGAATGCTCACGCCAACCGAAGCAATCAGCAGTGCTGACATCCAAAGCCAAACGAACGATATTCTTGTGCTGGTGGTCATTTATTAAAAGCAATTATGCAAAGGTAAATCCACATCGCTTAAACAGCAATTCAAAGCAATGGTTTGCCATTTGTTGACACTAAGTACCGATGAAATAACAACCTCACGATTTGGAGGGTCTAAGAGCGGTTGTTGGTTGCACCCGTTACAGTACAATCGGCAATTTTACCATATTCAAAAAAGACAAAACAAGAAAGGTTAATTGCTTAAAACTGCGAAATAATTTGTTTTAATTAATTTTTTACAGAAATTTCTTCGTTAAAAGATCACACAAGTGGAATTTTTTACATTAAATTACATTTATATTTGCAGCACAAAAAAACCATTTATCCATTAACCCCTTCTAACTATGCCTCCCCAAAAGGTCTTTTATTGCGGCAGCAATGCCAATCTTTTGCACGCCCTGCGCATAAGCGGCGGCGGCTCGCTTCAGGTAGAGCAAATTCCCGATTCTTTTTCTTTTCATGATCTTGCCCGGATGCCAGAGGTTGGTATGCTGGTACTACAACACGAACCACCCTCGTCTGACAGTTTTGCCTCCCTCCGCAATTGGCAGCGCGAAAACCCGGATGTTCCGGTGCTGGTACTTACCTCTGACTACACCCCCGACACCACGAAGTTTCTCATGCGGTCTGGAGCAAAAGAGGTGTTGCCCTTGCCCGTGGAGGGTGAAAAAGTGCTGGCTTGTTACGAAGCATTTTTTCCGGGATTCCGACAGGCTCAACCGAAAAGGGCACAAAAGGGCATAAAATCCGGCAATATCTTATTGGCCGCAACCGCACCTGGCATTATGGCCGTCGGGGTAGACTTGCATGCTACGGTCTTGCCGACACTGCCGCATCCACCACAAATTGCCGTGGAGCAAGGCGTTGAAAACTTTTACAATGGTTTGGAAGTCAACTATTTTGGCTTGTTGAAGGTGCGCCTGAATGGCAAGAAAATTGATTTCAACTGGCAAGCAAAAATGCTGTTCGGGTATCTCGCCTATCATTCTACAAAGGCGCTCTCCCGCGATCATCTAGCCCGGGTTTTTTGGCCCGAAAAGCAAGAAAGCCAACCCGAAAGTGCCCGCCGTAGCCTCAATGTGGAACTCAACCACATCCGCAAGGCCATCCGTCAACAAACGGGCATGGAACGGGAATTGATCGTTTTTGACAAAAACTGTTACCGTCTCCAACTGGACGGCCCGATGCTGTCGGATGTGGCGACGTTCAAGGGCCTGTGTCAAAAAATCCAGTTGTTCCAGCGCGACGGACAAGCCGTGCCAGATGAACTTTTTCAACAAGCAATCAAGACCTATTCGAGCAATTTTCTCGACGACTGCCCAGAGGATGCGCTCAATTGGGTGGAAGTGGAACGGCAGCACCTGGGTGCCCTGTTCGAGCAAATGGCCGACCTTTACAGTGCCCAACTCAGCGATAAGGGAGAATACTACCGCGCCACCTCTGTATGTCACGAAATCCTCACACGCGACCAGCGAATGGAAGTTATTCACCGCCGCCTGATGTTCTGTTATGGCAAATTGGGGATGTACAACAAAGTGGAACAACAGTATCGCCTACTGTGCCATATCATGGAGCGAGAGTTTCAATCCAAACCTTCCGCTGAAACGATGCGGGTTTACCAACAACTGAAGAAGGAATGTGATTAGGACGTTGGACATTGGACTTTTGGACGTTGGACTTTTGGACATTGGACTTTTGGACGTTGGACTGTTGGACATTGGACTGTTAGATACGAAGAGAGAAATGTTCCAAAAGTCTAACGTCCAAAAGTCCAACGTCCAAAAGTCTAACGTCCAAAAGTCTAACGTCCAAAAGTCCATTGTCCCACCAAGGGTTTGTAAGTTTGCGCCCCGAACTTAATAAACACCTTACACTCAAATTCATGGATACAATTGGCATACTAGGGGCAGGTGCAATGGGCAGCGGAATAGCACAGGTTGCCGCAGCTTCAGGGCACAAGGTGGTGATTTGTGACAATCTAATCATTGCGCTCACAAAGGCAAGCCGAAATGTGCAGGCCACGCTTAAGACCTTGGTAGACAAGGGAAAAATGACCGATGCAGACTCTTATGCACTGTTCAGTCGCCTCAAGTTCACGGATCACATGAGTGAGTTTCGCGACTGTTCCATTGTAATAGAGGCGATTGTAGAAGACATCGAACAGAAGCAAATAGCGTTTCGGAGCATGGAGGCCATTGTAGACAAGAGTACCATCCTTGCCAGCAATACGTCTTCCCTTTCCATCTCCGCCATGGGCGCGCCACTCAAGCACCCGGAGCGCATCCTGGGAGTACATTTTTTCAATCCAGCACCGCTCATGCGACTCGTAGAGATTATCCCCGGGCTGCAAACGGAACCTGATGTGGTCGAACGCGGCAAAAAACTTATAGACGGTTGGGGAAAAACTACCGTTGTAGCCAAAGATACCCCTGGCTTTATTGTCAACCGGGTGGCCCGGCCTTATTATGGCGAAGCATTGCGCATTTTCGATGAGGGCATCGCCGATGAGGCGACCATTGACTGGGCCATGCGCGAGCTCTGTGGTTTTCGGATGGGACCTTTTGAACTGATGGATTTCATCGGGAACGACATCAACTATGCCGTGACCGAAGTGGTGTTTTCCAACTTTTTCTTCGATCCGCGTTACAAACCTTCTTTCACGCAAAAACGGCTCGTGGAGGCACATTATTTTGGCCGAAAGAGTGGTCGCGGCTTTTACGACTACCGGAACGGCATTGCCCTCCCCGAACCTACCAAAGATGAAGCCCTGGGCCACGAAATCGCCACCCGAATTCTTGCCATGCTCATCAACGAAGCTGCCGACGCGCTCTACCTCCGTGTGGCCAGCCGCGAAGACATCGAATTGGCCATGACGCAGGGTGTAAACTACCCTAAGGGCCTGCTCTCCTGGGCGGATGAAATTGGCATTAAAAACATCGTGGAAAAACTTGATTCGCTCTACGTCGAATACCTCGAAGACCGCTACCGTTGCAGCCCCCTGCTTCGCAAAATGAACCGCGACGGGAAACGGTTTTTTTGACTGTTGACTGTTGACTATTGACCGTTGACCGTTGACTATTGACTTTTGGCTATTGACCACATTTTAAAATTGATCACATTTCTCACTCATGGCTTCTATCTTCACTAAAATAGTCCAGGGCGAAATCCCTTGCTACAAAATCGCAGAAACTGAGGACTACCTCGCTTTTCTCGATGTGAGGCCACAAACCTATGGCCACACGCTTTGCATCACCAAGCAGGAAATTGACTACATTTTTGATGTCGAAGATGAACTCTATGCCGGGTTGTGGCTTTTCTCCAAGCTCGTTGCCAAGGCCGTAAAAAAGGTCGTGCCCTGCAAGCGGGTGTGCGTCGTGGTCATTGGCGACGAGGTGCGACACACGCACGTTCATTTGCTCCCGTTCAATAGCATGGAAGACGTAAAGTTTAGTGGTAAAGCCAAAGTTCATCTTTCCCCTGAGGAATACACCGACTTGGCGGCTAAAATTGCGGCGGAACTCGTTTGATGTTTTAAACGTAGGCCGCCCCTTCAGCATGAGAAACCTTCCAATCCTCGCCTTCTTCGCTGTCTCGCTGCTCCATCTGTTGGGCATTGTCCTGGAAAATGAGTCCTTATTATTCATTACCAAGCCACTGCTCATGCCCTTGCTGGCAGTGTGGCTGCTCACGGCCACAAAGCGCCAAAACGAATATCCTTTTTCCAGAAAGGCTGTACTGGGTGCCTTGGTATTTTCCACACTCGGCGATGTACTGCTGATGTTTTCTGGCGGGATCTTTTTTCTGTTGGGGCTTACGGCTTTTTTGCTGGCGCACCTGTTTTACATCGGTGCATTTTCATCCATCTCCAATTTCAAAAATGGTTTTTTGAGGCAAAACCCCTGGTGGATTTTACCCTTTTTGGCATTCCCGATTTTGCTTTTGAATTTCCTATGGAATGGTATCCTGGGCGGCATGAAACTCCCCGTAACAGTCTACGCGGGCATCATTAGCGTAATGGCACTGAGTGTGCTGAATTTGAAAGGGAAAGTGACCGATTCCGTTTTTTGGACTTTGCTGGCAGGAGCAATGCTATTTCTGATTTCAGACAGTTCACTCGCCGTGGCAAAGTTTGGGAAAGCCTTCGATGGGGCCAGGTTGACCATTATGGTGACTTATATTGGGGGGCAGTATTTGTTGGTGCGGGGAGTGGTGGGGGTGCTCGCTAAATACCCATCAAATCCAGCAGACCGGCATTGATTTTAGATTTTTCTCGTAGAAAGTCTTCCTCTTTCAATGTCCCTCGATTCTGTTTCTTGATTATTTCTGTAAGATTACCTAGCAGGATGGCCGCTTCTTTAGGGTTGATTTTTTTAAAAGACTCCAAGGCTTTTTGGGTTTCACCCTGTTCCACCAGTTCTTGAATGAGGGCAAAAGTGTCGGGGTGACTTTGAATCACCCCGACACTATCAACCGCCCAACCGGGCAATTGCTTCACACTCACCCCGTCCAGTAATTCCAGCACATCCACTACCTCGTAACTGCCTGGGCATTCCACCTTTAGTTTGCCATCGTGCTTGCGCTGCAAGAGCCGTTTTTGTTCGAAAAACTCAGGCACAGAGAGGTTTTGGCACTTCGCGCAATTACAAGGGATTAGTTTGGTAACCCGCTCCGGCAAGCCATGAAAGGTTTCATTTAATGCATCCAAATCCGCCGCAATGACACTGAGCAATTCCTTGCGCTCGTATCCCCGTGCACGAAGCATAATCTCGCCCCCTTTTAGCGGAATCTCTACCAATACCTGCGAGCCATCCCGCTCAAATAAAACGCCGCTCGTCCAGGCCATTTCAGGTTGCGGCACAAAACGATGCTGACGCACCATCAGGCGACTAACCAACCCTTTAGGCAAAAATTCGTAGCGATAGCGTAGTACGAGATCACCCGCTTTTGCCCATTCAGACAACGCTATAGGTTTTGATGGCGGAAGCAGTTGAGGCACAAGCCAAGTTTTGGTCTGGGCATCTGGAAGGACGTAGCAAAGTTCAAACTTCTGCATTAATGCTAACAACTCAGGATGCATATCTACCCAAGTAGAATCTGCCCAAATACGCTGGCAATCGGATTCCGTGAAACGTCCCAATTTTCCCTTCACCGTCTCATCATCCAGCATTTTGAACACCGCCTCGGTGGCCCAATTATTTTGAAGGATTACGATACGGGTCAACAGCGCATCGTCTTGAAAATGTAAAAAAACGCCCAAGTCATGTAAATACTGACTCAGGTGCAAGGCTTTCGTTCTGTCAAATTCGAGATACTCACCATATACTTTGAAATATTCCTGCTGAGAAATATAGGGCTTATCTTTTGACATTTCTTCCAACTTGGAACGGATGCTTACCCATTTGGCAGGCAATTCCTCGCCGACATGCGACAGGTTTTTGGCAAAATGCTCAATCGCCTCTCGGAGTTTGTCAGCAGTGCCGGGATGTTCGAGATTACCTTGCCAAACACCTTGCACATTATCAAATTTGCCTTTGATGCCACCAATGTCAATCTGCTTGCTGCGGTCGCTTTTTTCGTTCTGAAAGATCAACACCGGGCTGTGGCCTCCAAACATATCCACCGCTTCAAGCCAATATTTAAAGCCCTCGTCATGGACGTTTTTATGGTCTTTTCGGGTGTCATCGAGCAGGACATACAGCGAACGTTTGGTCAAGAAAAACTGGTGCGTAGCGTGGTAAATCTCCTGACCGCCAAAGTCCCAAACATTGAGGCGGAAGCCAGTACCATCAGCCATTTTGAAATCGTGGCGATGTATGTCAATGCCTTTGGTGCTTTCGTTTTCTTCGGGAAGGAGTTTGTCAGTTTGGTAAAGCCGCCGCATAAGGCTGGTTTTGCCAGAACCGCCTTCGCCAACGAGGAGCATTTTGGCTTCGCAGCCTTTGACGGTGCCTTGTTGCTCTTTTTCTCGGAAGTAGTTGAGGATCGCTTCGTTGCCTTGTTTGACGATTTCGACAGGAGGGTTGGTAAGGGGGCATTCTTGAACACAAATGCCGTTTCCTATAAAATCCCATTTTACAGATAACCCTTTTTCAATTAATGGTCTAACTGGCAACAAATTTTCAACTTTTGACATTGATAAATCTAATCTTAGTAGATTCTCAAAGTTGTGCCAGTTAATTGGTTTTAGATCACTAATATTAGTTCGATGAAGGTCAATATGTTCTAATTTCAGTAGACTTTCAATAGGTGATAAATCGTTTACTTCTGTATATCCAAAGTCAATGTATTGTAACATGTGAAGAGAGGAAATTGGTGATAAGTCAATCACATTTGTGGCAAAGCAACCTAACATCTGTAACCTTACCAAGGGGGAAATTGGCAATAAATTGCTCACCTGAGTATTCTGGACTATAAGAAGTTGTAGATTCAACAGACTGGAAATTGGCGACAAATCAATAATTTGCGTAGAAAGGCAATCAAGATATTGCAAGTTCTTCAGATTAGAGATTGGTGATAAATCACTGAGTTCCCATTTTCTACCCGAATCATTGCTATGTCTTCCCACCACTAATACCACTAATTTCAACAGTTTTTCTAAACCTTTAATTGAAGCAATATAATTACGTTTGCCATTATTCTGACTTTCTAAAACATACCAGTTTTTCGTCTTAAAATTGAACTGAGTCCATTTGTTACTCAATATTAGCTCTTCCAACCACACCAACTCCCCCACTTCTTCAGGCACTTCTGTCAACCCACAATTCCCGAGGTCAAGACTTTTGGCTTTAGTCTTTTTATTTTCTTCGATAAGGCGCAGGGCGAGTTCGGACATGGTAAAAGATTTTTCGAGTGAGACAGTTGATTCGATGGCAAAAATGCAATGAAATAATCAAATAACCCTCAAATTGATTGTGTCCCTAGCCATTCTGATCTCTTAAATTACTTGAATATTCGGACAGTCACCCTTATATTTGCAACAAAAAACATCATGGGCTCAATCGTTGTCACCCCAAAAAATGCTGAAGAACAAGATTTCTTGATGACCCTGCTCCAGAGACTCGGGTTTGCCTCTCAAATCCATACAGAAGAGGACGATGAAGCCTTTTTCTTGGCCCATGAATTATCTGAAATTGGTAAGGCATTTTTAGAAGAAAGAGCACAAGCTGCCCTAGGAAGCAACAAACCTTTGAAAACTTGGCAACAAGTAAGCAAGGAAACAGCTAAAAAGCACAACTGGCCAGCCAACTGATCCATGTACTCCATTGAACTTTCAGATGAAGCTATTGCAGACTATGAAAATGCAGTGGCGTGGTACGAAACACAAAAGCCTGGCTTGGGGTTTGATTTTACTGTCTGCCTAGCTGACGTTTTTGAAGCGCTTGAATCAGCTCCCGAAACACAACGATTTCTCTACGAAAACCGTCGTTTTGCCTTTGTCAAACAATTCCCCTACAAGATATATTTTCTGGTAGATGAACCCAATCTTCGGGTGGTGATTTTCGCCATTTTGCACAACAAACGTGATCCTCAGATTTGGAAAAAACGGGATAAAGGTCTGGGTTAATACCACCTCCATTCACTTGCCCCCCAATCGAATCAATCCCCCAATCGAAAAATCGAACCAATCCCTATACCGGATCCACATCCACCGCCACCTGCACCTGACTCAGTCCCGGCCTGCCCAGCATAATCTCCGTTGTGTGCCGAATCAACGCCTTAGCCCCAGACAATACGGGTGCAGATTTTTCCAGTTTCAGCATGATGTTTTGCCCAAAGTAACTCCTGATTCGGGCGATGTTGGGGATCACTGGGCCAAGCACCCGGTCGCCCAATTTTTGGCGAAGCATTTTAGCGTAAAACGCCGCCGCTTCGTTCACGATTTTGGGTTCTTTGTGCCGCAATTCCAGGTGAATGAGGCGATAATATGGCGGGTATTTGAACTCCTTTCGCTCCTTCAATTCCCGCTCGACAAAGCCCAGAAAATCGCCACGCAGCACTTCCTGTACCACGGGGTGTTTGGGATCGAAAGCCTGTATGAGCACATTCCCTCTTTTATTCTTGCGTCCGGCGCGACCTGCCACTTGAGTCAGTAGTTGAAACGCCCGCTCCCCTGCCCGGAAATCCGGGAATTTGGTAAGCGCATCCGCTCCGAGCACACCCACTAGCGCAACATTGTCAAAATCAAGTCCCTTCGTCACCATTTGGGTGCCCACAAGGATGTCGAGACGGCGTTCCTCAAAGTCATTGAGCAGGGCGGTGAGATTGCTTTTTGTTCCTGCGGTATCCAGGTCCATGCGACCAATGCGGGCGTTGGGCAGGAAAATTTTGAGTTCGTCTTCAATTTTTTCAGTGCCGAAACCCTTAAAAGTGATCTTGCCAGAGCCACAAGCGGGGCAGGTTTTGGCCGGTTCCTGAACATAGCCGCAATAGTGACAGCGCAGGCGATCGGTATGTTTGTGGTAGGTGAGGCTCACGTCGCAATAACGGCATTGGGCATTCCAGCCGCAGACCTCGCATTCCAGCATGGGCGCGTAGCCCCGACGGTTTTGAAAAAGAATGGCCTGTTCGCCGTTGTCCAAAGCCTTTTGAAGGTTTTCCAGCAAGGGTGTGGAAAAAATGCTTTGCATTTGGCGGTTTTTCATCTGGTCGCGCAGGTCAATTGTCTCCATCTTGGGCAGTTCGAGTCCACCAAAGCGTTCGGGCATTTCCACCAGACCGAACTTGCCCGTTTGAGCATTGTGCCAGGTTTCGATGGAGGGAGTGGCAGTTCCGAGCAGGGTTTTGGCCCCGTAGAGATTGGCCAAAAAAATGGCGGTATCGCGGGCGTGGTAGCGTGGGGCCGGGTCGTATTGTTTGAACGAGGAATCGTGCTCTTCATCTACAATCACCAGTTGCAGATTTTGGAAGGGCAAAAACAGGCCGCTCCGGGCAGCAAGGATGATGGGTTTCCCGGCGGCGGCAGATTTCCAGACCTCTACCCGTTCCTGGGTATTGATTTTGGAGTGATACACCGCAACTTCATTGCCAAAAACCTTTTGCAATCGATTGATAATCTGTGTAGTGAGTGCAATTTCGGGCAGGAGGTACAGCACTTGTCCGCCTTGTTTCATCACCTCGCGCATGAGTTCGACGTACACGCGGGTTTTGCCGCTGCCGGTAACGCCGTAGAGTAAAACTACGTTCTTCTCTTTTAAACCTCGTAGGTTTTGAAACCCTACGAGGTTTCGAATCTCATCTATCGCTCGCACCTGTTGTTTACTCAATTCATCCGCCTCCACCAATTCATCTTCATACCCGCTGAGCCGACTCACCTCACGGTCGTATTTTTCCAAAATCCCTTTTTTCACCACCGTATTAAGCGAACTTTCCGACACGTCAGCCTTGGTTAGTACGTCCTGTTTTCGCACGAATGGCTGGCGTTTTTCGAGGGCTAGGTAGGCCATAAGGATTTCGAGCTGGCGTTCTTTACCACTGAGTTCGGTAAAAACTTCCCGCAGCAAATCAGGCTGACTGCGGAACGGCTCGGCAAGGCGCAAGGCGCTGACTTTGCGCGGTTTGAACTTTTCCTGCAAATCCTCGCGGAGAAACAAAACGCCCTTGTTCAATAGCCGCTGCACGACGGGAAAAACCGTCTTTTTATTCAGAATTTTTCGCGCATCCTCCACCGTGATTTCCTGGTGAATCAGGAGCGCCTCAGCAATGAGATATTCTTCGGAATCCAATTCAG
>Ga0247844_1001181_pt1 | contig 50316 bp, 50 predicted proteins | sample LaCtaG_FD_192421 | JGI IMG/M metagenome (GOLD analysis project Ga0247844, IMG submission 192421) | Freshwater microbial communities from meromictic Lake La Cruz, Castile-La Mancha, Spain - LaCruzMarch201714.5m_1 | ecosystem: Environmental > Aquatic > Freshwater > Lake | place: Spain: Castile-La... | reverse complement strand
GATAAGGGCGCTCATGTTTTTGAGGACTTGCACAAGTTGCACATGGCTTCCAAATACAACCGTCACTTCCCCCTGTAAATCAAAACATTGAGAAGCGATATGGAACATACACTTGAATCGGGGGTTCAATTCCCTCCCCAGCCACTCCCTCATAATCAGCAACTTACAACGACAGATGCACAAGGGTTGCACAAAGAGGGCAGCAAATGCGTCCTCCGCGACTACCAGATCCCAGCGGAAAAAGCTCTCCGCGACACCGTCCGAGGCATCCTAAAAAGCCCTGCGGGATCCGGAAAAACGATCATCGGCGCGGCAGCCCTCGACGGGTGGGCATGGATGAACATGATCCCGGCGGGCCGGAAGATGCGGATTGCATGGGTGGCGATGTCTCTCGAACAGATTGACCAAGGGAAGGCAGCCGTTGCCCTCATCCCGCGCATAGCCCGGTCCTGCCAAGTGGACTTCTTCTGCTATGCCGGGTGCCCCAGCCTTGCCGGGTATGACCTCGCGATCCTTGACGAGTGCCACCACATCGCCGCGCCGGAATATTGCAAGGTTCTCGCTTTCCATGAGGGCTGCCGATGGGGCCTCTCCGCCACCCCGGAGCGCGCGGACGACCTTGCCGCTGATGTCTTCAAACTCATCGGCCCGATTGTTCACACGGTGCCGCGCGACATCCTTGTTGCCGCCGGGCAGATTGCCGAGGCGCGGGTCATCATCGAATGCCCGAACCGGAAGGGGGAAATCGAGAAGGAGGTTGCCGGGATTGCTCAGCCGGAATTCGACAAGCGCAAGAAACGCTGGCCCTACCTATTCAAAAATCCCCGGTCCTCACAGGAACAGATGAGCCGGATTATTTGGCAGGCCTGCCTTGATGTTGGGATCCAAGGGAACCCGGCCCGGAATGATCGCGTTGTCGCGCGGGCGAAGCAGCACGCCGGGGACTCGACGTTGATCCTCGTTGGGAAGATTGAACACGGGGACGAGCTTGCCGCCCGGATACCCGGCTCAATGATGGTTTTCTCAAAGATGGGAGCAAAACGCCGACGGGCAGCGATTCAATCCTTTGCAGCGGGAGAATTGAAGTGCATGTTGGCAACCTCCCTCGCAGATGAAGGGCTCGATGTCCCAAGAGCTTCCATACTTATCCAAGTTTCCGGCGGGAGGTCCGCCGCCAAGGCGGAGCAACGCACCGGGCGAGTCCTCAGGGCTTTCCATGATGCCGTTCACGGGACCAGCAAGACGCACGGGACCATCTACGACTTTGACGATCAGCAACACTATTTTTTGGCGGCACAATCGCGGCGGCGAATCGCCGTCTATACGTCACTAGGCTACAAGGTTACAAATTTATGAGCATCGAAATCACCATCAAAGAGGAGGGGGAATCCCTTGTTCTTCACACTCCGTTCGGCCCTGCCGGTCCACGCCTCCGCAGGGCAGTTGAATTGCCGGTCAAGGCATTCCGCTTCCCTAACACAGAGGAGGGCAGGATCCAAGCCGACCGGGCGCAAGGGCACCTTCAAGACTACTGCGACAAATACATTGTCCTACGGAAATGAACGGACTCCGCGCACTCATGGCAGCAGAAGCGGAAGCGCAGGAACGGGGATCCGAACAGTCTCCCACAGTTGAGGATTACAGCATAGACACCCCGAACCCGGCACCGAAGCTGGTTCGCTTTCCAAAGAAGGTCGAACCATTGGCGGAATGCTCGCATTCAGACGACGCGGAAAAGGGGGTCCTCTCATCGGTCATGCAATCCTCCATCCGAGGCGACGAATCCGGACGCAAGGCGATGTTCATTGCCGAGCAGTCAGTTGGGACCGGGCACTTCGTTAACCCTGCAAACCGGGAGATTTGGGCATCGCTAAAAACCCTGCATGAGAATAACGACCCGCTGAACTTTATCGCCGTCACGAACGAAATGGCGGCGGCGGGCACGCTGGAAGCAAACGGGGGCGCTTTCTATGTGACCGACGTTTCCGGGTTTGTCCCGACCGGCGCGAACATTGATTACTACCTTGGGATTCTCAAGGAGAAGCATGCCGCCCGGCAGGTTGCCAATCTCGCGGACATGCTCAAAGAAGAGGCCCGCCTTGGAACGAATATCGCCGGGGCGCTCGATGACGCGCAGGCGATCATCCAGACGATCCGGACCGCAAAGCGCATCGGGGAACTCCCGGACCCGGATGATATGTCCATGCTCATCGGGGAGAACATGCCCCCGACTCCTCCGGAACTCATCCGGGGGATGCTGCACCAAGGCAGCAAGATCATTCTAGGCGGCACCTCGAAGGGAATGAAAACATGGTCCTTGATGGACATGGGGATTTCCGTTGCCACTGGGAAAGATTGGTGGGGCTGCCCGACGATCAAAGGGAAGGTGATCTACATTAACTTTGAAATTCAACGCTCATTCTTTGCCCGCAGATATGAGACGATTTGCAAGGCCAAGGGCTCTTTCCCAGACGCGGGCATGTTCCGTTGCTGGACCCTCCGGGGGCTTGTGACAGGGATTGAGGAAATGACCGAGCAGATCATCAAGACGTTGCAGCAGGAACAATATGCCCTCGCCATCTTCGATCCGATCTATAAGGCGCTGGGGTCGCGCGATGAGAACAAGGCCGGGGACGTGGCTTCCATGCTCAATGAACTGGAAGCCATCGCAGTCCGGACCGGCGCGGCAATCGGTTTCGGTGCCCACTATTCCAAGGGGAACCAAGCCGGGAAGGAATCCATTGACCGTATTGGCGGGTCCGGGGTTTTCGCGCGGGATCCCGATGCGATTATCACGATGACCCAGCACGAGGATGACGAGGCTTTCATTATCAATTCCACGCTTCGCAACTTCCCGCCGCAGCCCGCCTTTGTCGTCAAGTGGGATTACCCTCTCTTCACTCGGGATGCCGGGCTCGCGCCGGAAGCGATCAAGAAACCGATCAACCTCCGGGCAAACACGTCCGGGCAGTTCCAGAAGGATTCCGCATACACGATTGACCGGATCCTTGACACCCTCCGGGATTGCGACAACGGAAAGAAGGCATCGGGCCGGGGCGCAACCGAACTCATGAACCTGATGAAATCAGAAACCGGCATGTCAGCCGCAACCTTTTGGCGCTTGTGGAATGCCGCCAAGGATTCCAACCCTTGTCTCATAAAACAGGGGAACCGCTGGTTTCACGTCGCCTCAATCACAAATCAATGAACGAACCAAAACCACTCACCGACCGGGAAAAAGCCCGGATGGAAGACCTCGCAAGCCGGGCAGCCGCTCAGGCAAAAGAACAGCAAGAAAGCGTCTGACGTTCGCGCACGTCAGGCGTATAAGGGGATGCAATGAAAAAGACACCACCAGCAAACTAATGAGCCCGACAACCTACTACATCAGCACGGGGGCCAAGAGCGGGTTCTACACCCTCCGGTTCCGCTTCATGGAAGCCTACCAAATCTGCGAGGGCGAGTCAATGAGCGGAGGACAGCGCCTCACCATCAGAACCCACCTACACCAATGACACACACTTGCACCAAATGCGGGCACACCGAGGAAATCCCATCCCAGCAGGGCCGTGCCTCGAAAGCCCGATGGAAAAAATTCACCAAGCGCCAACGGTCCGAAGAAATGAAGCGTGTCCGGGCTGCCGGGCTCGCCAAGAAGGAGGCCAAATGACACCAAACCAACAAAACATCGCCGCTTCTAGCGGTTCCTCTCCATCGCTTTGTTCGGCTGATTTCCCGCTCATGGTCAAAGGCGACTTCGTATATGACGCAGGAGGGATGCGGCTGCTGGTATGCTCGCCCGCTCGGGACTGCTCGCAGATATTCCGCGAGCGCGAGGTTGACGCTGACCCGCACTTCATCTGTCCCGAATGCGGCAGACTCGGGCAGCGGATGGCTGAACTACGTCCCGACCAAGAAAGATACTTTACCCCGGATGGCATTTTTATTCTGCCGAACGCAGAGTCCAGCCACGGCGGGGAGGAGCATGAATCATGAGTGAGACGTTGCCCGCCGTTGGCTGAGACGCCTTGTTGGGCTTTTTTGCCTCTCGAAAAAAAGTTGAAAATAATTATTGACGATTACCGCGTGGCGCGGTAATGTAATCACGAAATGAAAACACAATACACCACCGAAGAAATCGCACTCGAAGCCAAACTCAGCGAAGCAGCAAATGAGGAAGGCACCATCCAAGCCGGAGACATGCTGCGCCTCGCGCCGCATCACCGCCCGGAGCTGCACACGACGATGAGCGCTAGTGCGGCATTCACGGCGATCACGGGAAAAGACTACGACGCCGATTTCTTCTGCGACTAATGACCTCCGCTGAGTACAAATTAGCCCGGCAAGAGCGCGGCACCCAACAGGGTGTCGCGCTTGCGCTTGGGGTGGACTACCACACCATCCAGCGACGGGAGAGCGGAGAAATCAAAATCACGCGAGAGGCCGAAATCGCGCTGCTCTCGCTCCGCAAGAAGCGCGTGCCACGTAAGCCCAACGCAGAGTCCAGCCACGGCGGGGAGGTCCGAGTGAGCGTCTCCCCGCCATTCGGTCCACTGGTCTGTTCGCTATTTTTCGATTGTGACGAAATTGTCACAAAAAAAGCGCCATTGACAGTTGACAACGCAAGCACGCTTGCGTATAGTGACAGCGATGAAAACACCATCCACACTACCAACGCCCGAACAACTCCGCTCTCAAATCCGCCTGACTGGCAGCATGTCCAGGCGGATCGGGACAACGATCCTCGGGAATCTCAAAACAGACTCACCGGAAGAATACGCCGCGATGGAACGCGAAGCAGGGCTGCCGCCTGGGCGCGAAACCACGGAACGGTTCTGGGAATACTGCCGCAGAAACTGGGAGAACACCGCGATGGAATCCACCGCTCAGTTCGTGGATTTCGCGGCCAAAACCAGAAAGGCCAGCGCGAAGTGAAATGCCCGAAATGCGGCCACGAATGGAAGCTCCCTGCGCAATCTGCCGGGGGCTCTAAGGGTGGCAAGGCATCCGGCGCTGCCAAGTCACGGACCTCGGAGCAGGCCCGCGCGGCGGTCAAGGCGCGATGGGAAAAGGCGCGCTTGAATAAAGCGAACGCTGGGGGTATGGCGCGGGAACTAGCCGCGCAGGACTCCGATAACACGAACGACTTGAACGGCTAGTTCCCGTTGCCATCACTCCCTTGTTCTCCATCTTATGGCCGACTTCGATACCAGATTCAAAAGCAACACCGTGGAATGGGCAACGCCCGCCGATGTCTTCGACCCGCTCAACCGCGAGTTCGGATTCACGATGGACGTGGCCGCAACGGATGAAAATGCCAAGTGCGCGAAATACTACACCGAGGCCGACGACGGGCTGAAACAGCCATGGGAAGGCATCTGCTGGATGAATCCACCCTACGGCAAGGATGTCCCGAAGTGGATGGCGCGGGCGCTGGATGAGAGCAAGCGAGGCGTGACAACGGTCGGCCTGATCCCAGCCCGCACGAATACGAAATGGTTCCATGACCTGTGCCTTGCCGTCGCCGAAGTCCGCTTCGTGAAAGGCCGCCCGAAATTCGGGGATGCCGACCACGGTCTGCCGCTCCCGCTCGCCGTGGTGATCTACCGCCCGCGCTACGGCTCAGTCTCTTTGGAGAACGATCAAGGCCACCTATGACGACCGGAACCGCCACGACGCCGCAAATGGAGGCACCTAGCCACACCCCAGCTCAAACTCGGGACGGGTCGGCATTAGGTGCGCCGCCTTGTTCGGAATTTCTGGAGTGGTCCGCAAAAGCCGGATACGCGACATGCACCAGTGACATCCAACTAGCTCTCTGGGAGGCATGGCAGGCTGGGAGAAAGACTGCCCGTGATCTCATCGCCATGTGGGAACTGACGCTCCGCAACCGGAACGGCATCACATGGAACGAAATGGATGCGGGTGACACGATGCGATTGCGGAGATCCGTCGATGAACTCCGCGCCGTTATTATTCCGAACATTGGAATAGACAAAACCGATACCACCGAAAAGCGCGCAAATCCATGAGACTAAGCAGGCAGCAGAAGAGAAATGAAGCACGTTTGAAATGGTCCCGCAATGCCAATGCAGCCAAGGCGCGCTGGCTTCGTTTGCAGAACACCGAGGTCACTTGCTCCAGCCCGGAGAGCGCGCGGGGCATCAAGGAGAATGTTGGCCGTTTTTACCCCCGCAAAAAAGATTGAAATAATTTAGCTGGAAAAATCAGAAAGGCAAAACAATGAAACCAATCAGTGAATGCCCAGCAGAACTGGCAGAGTGTCCCGAGTGCATAGGAGGACTTGTGTCGCTTGTGGAGTTCGGGCACGGTCAGTCAAGGGAAGTCCACTCATTCTGCGGTGGGATCAACGACGATAAAGACGAGGGATGCGGGTGGGAGGAGATATATTCTGCGAACATTGGAACGGCAAACTTGTCGCAGCAGACGGCACCCGGCCCAGCTTCAAAGAGGTCCAGGACGGGAAATATAATATCCTCGGCAGACGGGAACACATCCAACTCCGCGATGACGCTCTCCTCGCGAGGAACTGGGCATCATGATCCCGTATCCCGCTTGACAGCGATTCGCAGTCAGCATTCAATAAATGAATCCAATGAACAAAATGAAAATCACTCTCACGGTAAAATCACCGTGATACTATCACGGCCATGAGAGTAGGCGAATTCACTATCACTCTCACGGCATACTACGTATATGCCGGTGAGAGTGGGCTAAAGCCAGTGAAAATTCGCCCCTCTACTCTCATCCGCGAATGAGAGCAACCACAGCAACTATATGAAAAACCTCAGAAATATTATGCCATCAGTCGATCCAGCCCCGGACCAAACAGGGGGACCGAAGAAAGGCCCGGCCCGGACCACTTCCTCGCGCGCAAAGGAGGATGAGACTCAATCGCAACAGGAGCCAAAGGAGAATGAGACTCAATCGCAACAAATCAATATCGCAAAAGCTGCGAACTTGAGGCCGAGTCATAACGCGGTCCGGGCGGTGGTCAGGATCGCCTCTCGCCTTGCCGATCTTTGCACCGGGGAAGACCTCGAAGCGGATGCGCGGGTGATCCGGGAGGCGACAAGCGCCACTCACCGAATTTTCAACACAGCAACGAAGCAAATGGATATTGTTCCCGACCACAAGACGAGGTTGGCAGCCACGACCCTCCGCCGGGCCTACGCGGAGGGAAAGCCGGTCAATCGTGAGATTGTCCTGACCAGCACGTTTGTCAGCGCCGAGGAGATAATTGCGAAGCTTCGACAAAGCCCGGAGGCTCGCCGGGTTATTCCTCACTTGATGGGGGGGCCGAAAACCATCGAGGGGGAGTTTAACACAATGCCGGATAATGTTAAGTCTAAATAGCCGCCGCCATGGTGCGGGCTCTGTGAATTCGTTAGGAAGCATTAACGGCATTGCTGAAATAGTTAAGAAAACCGTTTTACCGGGCAGGGGCTCGAAAGTATAAGCTGGACGTGAAAGCAAACCAGAAAAACCAAACGGGCACGGGGAAATCCGCCGGGCACACATCGGTGCCGTGGGGGCTGCAAACGCTGACAAGAAAAAATCGCGGGTGGGATGATTGGCCCGTGTTTTGCATCCGATCAGGTGGTAGCGCGATTGGCGGAATGTGCCTCGCTACGGTCGGAGACGTTGATCGTGGGACGGCAAAGAAAAACGAGGCAAACGCCATGCTGATCGCCGCCGCTCCGGACATCCTGTCCGCGTTGGAATCCCTCACAGAATGGGGGCGGACCTACACCAGCCCGAACGACCCGAACAGCCCGAACGGCCTGCTTGTTGTAGCGGTCGAGGCAATCGCGAAGGCAAAAGGGGGTGCAGCATGAGCGCCACCATCAAACCCGACCACTGGACCATGGCTCCGACCTTCCGGGCAATCTTCCACGCAGAGGAGGCAGCATGATCCGCAAAACTCAAACCGCCCGCGAGGCGTTGCAGGCTTACAAATTCGCTCTCGCTCAAGAAGATAGATACCTTGGAAGCGTGTTCGTGACCCCCGCCGGACAACGCGAAAAGGAAGCAAAAACACAGGACGCATACATGGCGTGCAAAGCACTCGGCATGGGGCCAAAGGAGGGCCTGTAACCGTGAAAATCATCCACAAAATCAAAGCGTCCCTGCTCCGCCGCCGGTTGATCCTGCAACGGGCGGAAAACATCCGCTCACTCCGGGCAGGCCGTGCAGCCGCGCGGGCGATCCGCCGGGCGCTTGCGCGTAATTTGCGGTTGTCTGTCAGCGAAACGCGGCCCGCCAGCAAATTCTTTGCCACCCTCCCGCCGTTTTCCCGCAAAAGCAAGGGGGAGACCGCCGCCGGGCAATTAAACGGGCAAATTTCGGCCATTCTGGCGAAAATCCCACAACTCGAAAGGACAGCGACGACATGATAGCGATAAACAACCAGCAACGCCGGGCAGCGTTTGCCCTCCTCACGAAGGCAATGCGGGCGCTTGCAGAGCTTGCCGAGGCAAGAAACCTCGACCACGAGGCGAGAAACGCAGTCAACCGAGCGAGAGATGAAGTGTCCCTTGCCGAAACCTTAATCAGCAACCAACCGACACAATGAAAAATCTACGGGAAATCATGCCCCCGGCGGACATCCGGACGAAGGCGATTGATTCGATTCTGACAAAGGACGAGTTCAACGCGATGATGGACGCAGGGAAGAACGCGAAGGACAAGGCGATCTTGTGCTTGGGGATCATCGGGCTACGAGCCGGGGAGATTGCGGCAGCCGACAAGGCATGGGTGGACTTCTCCGCCCGGACAATCAAGATCCCGGCGACGGTCGCGAAGCGGAAGAAGGCGCGGGTTGTGCCGTTCGGGAAGATGAGCAGGATCCCGGCGATCTTGCAGGGATTCTTTGACCTTGAGGCCGGGATCAAGCTGTCACGGGTGCAGGTATGGAACCGGGTGAAGGGGATGGCAAGCCGGGCGGGGATCACGCATCCGGTGACACCACACGGACTCCGGGCGACCGGGGCGACGTGGTTTGCCATGGCAGGCTATTCAATAACCGGGCTTATGGATCACTTTGGCTGGAACGAATTGCGGACGGCACAGCACTACATCCGGGCGAGCGGGGCAAGTGCGATGGCGGACATGGAAGCAAGGGGGGCAAATGTTTTATGAATGAGGCAAACGGAATAAATGAACAGTCGCGCAGGAGGGGAAGACCGGCGCGGATATGGACCCCGGAGGAACGGGAGACAATCGAAACGTGGGAAGGCAGCACGCACGGGCTCGCGAAGGCTTTGGGGTGCTCGGTTGGCAAGGCGCATGCGACGTTGAAGGCATGCGAGGAGGTAGTGCCATGAGGGCGATCATGCGGAATTGGACGAAGCTTGACAGCGAAACGCCGACAAGGTAAGGCGGGGGGATGCTTAACGTCCGAGCCAAGAAGAACATTGAGATTCCAGACGGAGGGGTTTCCCTCTTTATTTTCGAGCAGGACCGGGAGAGCGGGGATGTCCGCCCGGTGAGGTTCCACCTTGAGGAGTCGCAGTCCGGGGGGCTTGTGTTGACGGCGCAGAAGGTATTGACCGACGACGAGGCCGGGCGGTTGATGGATGACTTGTGGGAGGCGGGGATCCGACCGACTGAGAGCGGGGCGGCCTGCTCCGGGGTTGTGGCGGCGAAGGACGCGCACCTTTGCAATCTGATGGAGATTATCCGATGTCTGTTGCCGACGAAATAGAGGCGATCCGGGTTAATCCGGGGTTGTGGTTCGAGTCCTTTTCGATGGTCCGGGACACGAGCGGGCGGAACGTGCTGCCGAAGATGAATGTTTTGCAGCGGCGGATCAACGCGCTTTACGTTTCGCGTCTTTTGTCACAGAGGCCCTTGCGGGCGATAGGCTTGAAGCCGAGGAAGCGGGGTTTTTCGACTATGGTGGCAGCGTTGCAGTATTCGCAGATGATGAATTTTGCGCATCAGGGGGCGATCATCGGGGACAAGCTGGAAACGAGCGATGTGGTTTATCGGATGATCGAGAACTTTGCAGCGCACGACGGGTTTGCTGGGTCATGGGGGTCGAAGGCAGACGCGATCAACGACCGGATGCGATGGGCGCATGGGGCGCTTTTATTGCAGGCGACGGCGCGGGGGAAGGCGACGTGTCGCGGGATGACTCCGCAATTCATTCATGGCACGGAGGCTGCCCACTGGGAGCATTCCGAGGAAGCGATGGATGCGGCGATGAACGCGATTCCTGATTCCGGGTTCAACGTGGTTTTTTTGGAATCGACGCCGTTTGGAGCCGGTGATCCGTTTGCGAAGACATGGGACGGCGGGCGCTGGCCTACGGAGGATGAGTGCCCGGAGGGGCATCTTTACTGGAAGAAATGGGAGCCGGTATGTCCGGACCAGCCGAGTGACGCGACCGGGTTGGCGGAATCATATTTTGTGCGGGTATTTGCGGCATGGTATGAGTTCGAGGAGAGTATTACCCGGCTGACGGCGGAGCAGAAGCAGGAGGTTGAGGCGACGCTTGACGCGGAATCGTGGTATATTGGCGAGCGGAAGTTGATGGACTTGTATTTGACCGATGGGCCGCAGGGGAAGAGGTTAGGCGACGAGGTTGTTGGTGGGGATGTTTGGGAGCAGCTTGCGTGGCGGAGGCTGACAATCAGGACGAAGTGCCGGGGAAGCGTGAGGATTGCAGACGAGGAGCACCCGGCGGATCCGCGATCATGTTTTTTATCGAGCGGGCGGCAGGTATTTGACGACGATGCGCTGACGCACATTCAGTTGTTGTGCCGGGAGGTTCCGACTCATGGGGACGTGAACGACGGTGGGGAAGTGGCGATTTGGAGCCCGACCGGCGCGGACGGGGCGAGCGTGGTCCGGTGGGAGGCTCCCCGGCTGGGGTGCCGCTACATTCAATCGGTTGACTTGGCGGAGGGGGAAGACCAGACGAAAGGCGACGATCCCGACGCGCATTCCGCGTTGATTTGGCGGGATGAATACATTGATGACCGTGGGGTATTGCTTCCGATTAAGTTAGTTGCGCGGATCCGTCCTCCGAACCGGATGCCGATGATTCCGTTTGCGCGATTGTCGCGGGCGCTGTCACGATATTACGGGAATTGCGTGATTATCCCGGAAATGAACAACAGCGGGATGTCGTTCATCACAGCATTGAAGATGTTGGAGGGCGGATGTCCGCCGATATGGCAGCGGAAAGAGAGGGATCCGCATTCCGGGATTGAGCGGTCATGGGATGGATGGCGGACGACGGACCGGGCGGAGTATGGCGGGGTTCGTTCGACAATCATTTGGCACTTCCACGAGTTGATCCGGAACAAGCGGGTTGAGATTTGCTGTCCGCACTACCATTCCGAACTGATTGATTTTGTGGACAAGCGGGGGCGGATGGAAGCCGGGAGCGGGCACGATGACGACGTGATTTCCGGGTGCATCGGGATTTACAACATCGGGAGCGGGACGACGCACGCGTTGCCGCAGCGCGAGCGGGTGATTCCGCGCGACGTGGCGATTGCGATGGGGCTGGACAAGGACGAGGTTGGAATGGCGATGAAGTGGTAAAAGCTTGACAGCGAAACGCCGCCGAGAGTATTGCTTCGCAACCGCTTTTTTGTGAAATGACTCCCGCCGAAATCAAAGCCAAGCAAGACGCAGACAACGCAGCTACCGCCGCGCGGGTTGCTGCCGAGCAGGAGAAGCCCAAGACGAGAGGGGCAGCATACGATGAGGAAGCGAAAGCGAAAGCCAAATCGACGGCAGCGCCCAAGCCTGTTGTTCCGGGGAAGCAGATGCATCACGGGAGAATAAAGGGCTCGACGGCGAGCGCAGCCGATCAGGCGAAAGCGGCCGGGTTTGTTGCTCCCTCGCGGCTGCCGACGAAAGAGAATCCGTTGCAGACTCCGGGGCTCGCCGGGTTGAAGCCTCTGAGCGAATCAAGCGTTGACCGGAATGGGAATGCGGTTGCCACAAAGGGAAATCCGAATGCGGCGATTGCTGCAAGGGCTCAAATGAGCCGGGCGAGCGGAGGAGACGGGGCAACGATTGGTGTTGTGACCGACGACGGTTGGCGGGACAAGGCGCGGAACATTGCAGACATCGGAAAAGCGAAAGCGATGGCGGACCCGCAGGCGCGGGCGGACTCGCTTGCCGGGCAGCCGGGCGTGAAGTCTATTGCGCTTCGCGATCCGAAATCTGGAAAACTTTTTGTTGGTGGCGCTGGTGCGGAGAAGTCCGCGACCCCGGCGAGCATGGCGGCGAGCATGGCGCAAGCGTCCCCGGTTGTTGCTGGTGTGCCAGTGAACCCCACGGATCCGCGCAGCCAGCTTGACCAGAACGAAGCGGCGGCGAGCATGGAGAGGATTGCGGAGGCAGGAATTGCGAGCGCAAATCCGGCGAAAGCAGCATCGGACGCGATGGCGGGATCAAATGCCGGGACTGTGAATGCGGCGAATGCGGCGAATGCGGCGAATGCGGCGAACCAGACCCCGTTTTCAAACAACGCACTCTTTCAGCCGGTGACGCTTCCAAAGTCACCCGGAGCAATCGCAGGAGTGACCCCAAGAATGGCGGGGATGGGACCGGCGAATGCGCGGATACCAGCCGGGCCTAACATGAGCCTTGTGCAAGGAAGCGTCCGAGCGGGTCAAAAACCGCCCCGGCAAGTGGCTTCAACACTTCCGAGCGGAAGACCAGTTTCAGAACCGATTCGGGTTGCAGCGGGAACGCCAGCAACATTGCCAGCAGGTCCAGTAAACCCGACACCCCAGCCGCGCCAAGTCATTCAGACGGCGCAACCACCAACGACGAACAAACTTCTAGCCGCAAAATAGCTCCATGGGAAACGACATCGAAGACGACGGGCAGACCGCCGCACCAGAACCGACCGAAATCCCCGGAGCAAGACCGGATGACTTTGTTGACGTTGCTGCCCCCCCCGACGATTATATTGATGCCCCGGAGGATCCGGTCGCCGCCCGCCCGCCCGCCGAGCCGACACTTTCCCAGCGATCCGGGCAACGTGCCTACGACGCGAACGTGGCGAAGATTGAGAAACACGCGGCAGACCTTGATTATTTCGATGCCCGTCAGGCGGCGATTGCAGCTCGGAAGGCACAGCAGGCGCAGAAGAAGGAACACAACGCGGCGGCACGGGCGGACAGCGCAGCCACCGGGCGGCAATACAATTACGATGGCGAGGGAGTTGCGGTGCCCCGGATTGATCCGTTGACGAAGCAGCAGGCAGTCGTAACCAGAACGAGCCCGGTCCGCTACGACGACAAGGGGCGACCATTTCAGACAATTTTGAATGAGGGAGGGATTCCCGGCAAAAACAAGATCGTGAACCCGGATGCAAAGGCGGACATCGGGGAGAACCCGGACGACCTCAACGACCCGAACATTTACCGGAAGAACAAGGCAACCGGCTGGGAGGCGATTGACCCGGAGACGGGGATTCACGATCCGGACAATGCGGTTGCGGTCGCGAGCGCCAAGGCGCTTCATCGGCGGGAACTCGCGAAGGCGGAGAGCGCCCGCACCGACGTGAACATTGCCCTTGGCGATCCGAAGCGCCCGAACTCCATGGCCCCGGCTGCCCGGTTGACTATCGAAGCCGAGCGCGACAGCTTTGCCGCGCCTGAGCCGCAGCCCGCGCCAAAAAACTCTTTCTTTGGTGTGATCAACGCGGAGGCGACAGCGGCGGACCAAGCGGCATGGAACGCACGCGAGGAAGTCCGGAAGTCCGAACACGCGACCCGTGAGGCGATCCTTGCCCGCGACGACGAGCGCAGCGCCCTCGAACAAAAACGCTACGAACTCGACTTGCAGCACAAGGGATTGAAGGACGAGGGGCCTGCGGGATTCTTGCAGCGCAAGCGGTCGGAGAAGGCCGCCGAACTTGGCGCATTGCCGCCGGAGCAGGCTGGGCCTGCGATTGAATCAAAGGTTTCCGACATCCAGACCACCGATGCGCAGTTGCAGTCCGAGCAGGCACTATTGCAGCGCCGGGCGGACGAACACACGCAGAAGCGGGCGGCGGGCGGGACAGCGGACCAAATGGCCCAGTGGGATGCCGAGGCCGCAGGGATCCAAGCGGACGGGGAAGCCCTCAACTCAAAATTCCAACAGCGCAACGCGCAGGTTGCCACGGTCCAATCCGGCATCGAGGCGCAGGCATCGAGGCGCAAGGAGGAGATTAAGGCGGGCCGCGCAAAGATGCGCGAAAATCCGGCGACCGCCCCATTTGCCGACCAGTTTGATTCACTCGACACCGAGGCGGAGACGCGGGCGGCAGCGGTGCAGGCGCTCCCGGAGGGTCCCGGCAAGGCAGCCGCCGCAAAGGCGCTTCAAGAGGAGTTGAAGGCGAAGAGTCAGGGGATCGAAAGCGAATACGGGATTGCCGCGAATGACGGTTTTCCGAAAAGCCTTGATGAGGCAAGGTGGGACGATGCCGACAAGAAGGCATGGCACGCCCTCCCCACGGAGAAGCGAATCCAGTGGCAGGAAGAGAAAAGATCCCGGTCCGCTTACGATGAAATCAAGGATCAACACGACTACTATTCCAAGCAGACCTTTGAGGAGTGGAAATCAGGAAATAGCGACTGGAATTCCGAGAACCGGCCAAATGCGACAGACGAAGAGTTGCGGGCGGCCTTTGAGAAAAGCAGGGAGACGATGCTGAGAGCGATCCGGGAAACCTACAAGAAAAAGAGCCCGGAGCACAAAGCCGCCGCGCTTGACATTTTCTACGGCAACGCCGGCTCCCCGGAGGGGATGAAGAAGCAGGCGGAAGCGATGTATGCCGAGAACCCGGTTGAGTATTGGGCCGGGCAGGCACGGAAGTCCGGGCAGAGCTATCACGATTTCAACAAGGCGGCACTTGGGTTGCTGGCACACGTCACCGGCAACAAGGAGTTTGCCGCCGCAATGCTTCAAAACTCTCAGGATTCGCAAGCGGAAATGGCGCAGGATTACCCGTCCCTTGTGGACGGGGTGAAGAACGTCCGGACCAAAGGGGATGCAGCAGTTTGGGCAGCGCAGGGGATTATTTCCCTCGCCCCGCAGATTGCCGAGAGCATCACCTCCGCGACGGTTGGTTTTATCATCGGCGCATCGGGCGGCAGTGCGGTGCCAGGGGCCGGGACAGCGGTTGGCGGGATTGGCGGATTCTTTACCGGCCTTTTCGCGAAATCCGCGATCAAGGCAATCGCCAAGCGGGAACTTTTAGAACTGGGGATAACGTCCGGGGTGAAGACCTTCACAAAGGCGCAAATCAAGGCGCAGGGGGTCAAGATACTTGCGCGTGAAGGATCCGAGGAACTGCTTAAATCTGAATTCAAAACCATCGGAGCAAAGGCGGGGATGCTCCTTGGTTCCTTTGGCAGCTCATACAAGGGGAACGGGGCAGAAATCTATTTGTCCCTCATGGGTGATCCTGAGATTGACCCGGACACGGCAGCCGCGACGACCTTGCTTTTTGCGGTCCCATCGGCAGCGATGGATGTAGCCGGGGAACTCCTCCCGATAAGCAAAATGCTTGGGCTCAACAAAGGTGCCGCAAAAGCCATTGTTGAAGGATCCAAGAAATACCGCGCGGCAGTAGTCCGGGAGTTGAAAGATTTCGGGATTTCCGTCGCGGGAGAAGCAACGGGAGAAGGCGGGCAGGCCCTCAATCAATTTCTCGCCCAGCGGTTCGCAAAGCATGGGATGGACTTCGCGAACTACGAGCCATTGAAAAGGGAAGAGTGGGACGAGTTTATTGAAAGCACGGCGCAAGGGGCGCTTGGTGGCGGTGTCTTTGGCGCAGGCGGAACGATTGGCGGTCTCCACAAGGCGACATCGGACTTCCGCGCGGAGAACGCAGCCGCAGCCCCGACCGGCCCGGCAGTGCCCGGCGCGATCATGCCCGAACACATTGCGGCAGCGAATGCTGACTTTACCTCCTACCCGATGCCCGAGCGGGCACCGGCGATGGCTGCCGGGTTGAAGCTTCTCACCGGCACACCGGTTGAAGCCCTCACGCAGGCCGAGCAGGAAGCAATCAATGACCACACCGCAAAGGTGGGCGGGCAGGTTGTTGTCACCGATGACCTTTTGACCGAAATGCGGACCGCATCCCCGGCGGTGGCTTCCCTCATGGACTCCGGGGCGATCCGGGACGAGGCGACCCGCAGGCAGGAGATTTTGAAAGGGGGTGTTGAAGATGAACTAGCAAGCGAACCTGACAACTCCGCCGGGACAACCGGCGGAGCTTCCCCCAGTGAATCGTCAAACAATGCGGTTCTAAACGGCCCGACCACCGGCAGGAAAAGCGGGGAGACGGTTGAAAGCGTAAATGCCGCCATTGAGGCGAACAAATCCCAATCCCCTCCCCTCCCCGCAGGCAAGTCCGGGAACATCCTTTCCAAACGTGAGGCGGCAGCCGCGCACCAGATCCATTCCTCCCTCACAAAGCGGGGGGTTAAGCCGGGCGTTGCAAAAGTTTTCGCCAACAGCATCGTGCGCCGGGACGGCACCGACAACTGGACCGGCAAAAGCGCGGCGGCAGCGGTCAAGGAATTCGAGCAGGCCAAGGGATTCGAGAACCCGAAGGCTGTTTTGACGGCGATTGGCGCGAGCAAGACATCCCAGCGCCCGCACATTGAGGCGATCCATTCCAACATCATCGGGCAGTTGCAATCCGCGCCGAAGGTGCAGGGCTCCGAGCATTACGACGACATTGCCCCGCAGGCAAAGAAAGTCCTCTCCGCAGTCATCCGGGACCGCATTGCGCCGGAAATCCTCACTTACGGGGGAGCAATCAAGGCAATCAAGGCGACGATGAAGGAATCCCACGGATCCGGGATTGCAGCGAACGCGAACGAGGTTCTTGAATTGAATGTTGGCGGGATGCTGAAACGCCATGCCCTTGAGCAGTTCCGCAGCGATGTCGGAATCAAGAAGATCATCGAGGAGGAGGTCGCGCACTTGGTTCAAGTCAACGTGCTGGCCGATCAGGGCCGGGCGAAGAATCCAAAGAAATACGCAGCGACGCACGACTTTGACGTTGCGCTTGCCGAGGCGACAGAAATTTTTGACGACCTCCCGATGGATGTTAAAAAACAGATTGTCCGGGTAAGAGGGATGAAAGAATCCTCCGGGCACCGGGGAATGGAATTCCTCCGGATGGTCTTGCAGCACGATCTTTCTTTGGATGCCGAGGGGCACGTCATCAAGGGGAAGACCCGGATCACAGAGGAGGCTCTGAATGCCGGGACCCTCGCGAGCATCAGGAAATTCCTCACGGGACTTCTCAAAACCCTTTCCCGGCTCGAATCCCACTTGAAGGAGTCATTCAAGAATTCACCCGACAAGGGGAAAGAATACCTCGACCGGCTTGCCACGATCCGGGCGCAAAGCGTCGCGGCGATTAAGAATTTTCAGAAACAGGCTGACGAAACCCGTTCGCAGGAGTATCAGGACACCTATGGAAGGATTCGGGACAACGCCAAACAAGCCGGGAACAGTGACCAAGGAGCAACACGAGGAGACGATTCTGTTCATGTTGGCGGGCGAGGAGGAGTTGGCGGACAATCCGACCCCGGCAACACTCCGGGCTCGACTGGCACGGCAGGAAGCCGCGCGGGAGGCGCGGGAGGGAACTCTATCGCGGGAGGTTCATCTTCTGCGAATGCTGGACAGGATTCGACCGGCGGGTCTGCAAGTGTAGCCGACCGGCGCATTGCCGCACTCGAAGCCGAAAAAGCCGACCGGCAGGCGATTGACGACCGGGCGAAGGCCCGCCGAGAGCATGCCGTTAACGTCCGGGCCGGAAACCTTGCCGACTGGGAAAAGGTTGTTGCCACGGTTTCCTCCGACACGCAGGAAGCCGTCAAATCCCTCCTTGGGGATTCCGTCAAAGGCCGCCCGACCTACGTCCTTGCCGTCAACAACAGTCGGATTCCGGCGGTATTCGTGGCGCTGCCCCCCCGCAAGCTCCAAGCCAGCCACACGGGCGAGCAATTTGCGAAGAACCCGGAGTATGCCGGGCAGAACACGCGGGCCGACGAAGCGGAACAGAACAAGGTCCGCAAGGGGGCGCTTCCGGGCGCATTGAATGAGGATATTTTGACGAGCAACGATCCGAGCGCAGCCAACGGATCCCCGCAGTCCGCAATCGTGATCGACAGCGACAAGGACGGGAATCCCCGCGCCCGGTGGCAGGCGGCAGGCGGAAACGCCCGCGTCATGATGACCAACCTTGCTCCCCTCGAAGATCAGGAACGTCTCAGCGAGGCATGGGAATCCAAGGCCGGGACCTTTGGTTTTGATTCCTTCCCCGCCGGGTGGACCGGATCCCGGTTCCTTGGAGTGTTCGACATCCGGACCACGGAAGGGGCCGCGAAATATCAAAAACTCGTGGACGACTTGAACCCGTCCACCGGAGTTGTGCAGGACACCGCCGACCGGGCGGACATTGATTCCTCGACAAAGATTCCGACCGAGCGCCTTGCCGGGCTGCCGGTGACGCTCTCCGCCAACGAGGCCCGCGATGTCCTCGCCGGGCTCATGCGGGATGCCGAGGTGCTGGGGCTCGACCGCAACCGGCTCGCACCGATGGTCAAAAACCCGACGCAGGCGCAGATTTACATTCAGCGACTCATCCTTGGGTCTGCATTCCGGAACCCATCCGTTGCCAACGTCTATTCCGACAACGTGCTTTCCGGCAGGAATGCCACCTTCACCAGCCTGATTTCGGATGCCGCAAAGGCAGCCATGGCAATGCGGATGCAGGCGAACGATTCTACCGCCGATTCCCTTGGCGGCCTGATTGCCAACATCGGAAACTATCTCACGAGCGGGATCCCGCTTCCCACCGCAGTCAGCCGGGCAGCCGAGCAGGGTGAAGCGATTGGCGATCACGCCTCCGCGCAGGCAATCGCAACCCGGTTGTCGGAACTTGTCGAATACCGGGCCGCCACGAAGAAGGGGACAAAGCGACTCGACTCCGACGCGACCAGCGACAACTGGAACGGATACCTTGCCTTTCTGTCCGCCGGAATCTCCGGGTGGACACCGAACGATATGTTTTCCGAGGCAAAGACCCTCCCGGAAGCAATCGAGGGGATCAATAACGCGCACCGTCGCCAGTCCGAACCCGCAGAAGGATTGCAGGCCCGCACGAATACATTCAACCGGTCCGCCCGGATCCGGAAACTGGAAGGAAAGCGCAGGCAGGAGACTCTTACCCGGTGGGAAAGCGAAGAGTTGACCCAGCTTGAGAAGACGCAGGGACAGGACTTCATGGAGTTCTTCGACTCCTCCCGCGACGACCGGTTTGCCCTTGAGGGCGAGGTTGAGCGCCGGGCACTCCCGAAAGCACCGGTCGAACAGATGGCTTTGCTTTCTCGCGGGAACCGGAAATCCCGCAGGGCAGCGCAAACTTTACGCAATAAACTGACTGACAAAACCGAGGCTCAAAAGTATAATGAAGACGATGAAGGACGGAAAAGACAGAAAGGCAGCGCCACCGGGACCACCGGCAGCCCCGCCACCGGACGACCACCGGGCACGGGTGGACCGGGCCAACGCGAGGCAGAAACAGGACGCGGAGGACTGGAGAAAGATGCAAGCGGACCTAGAGGCGCAAGGGATCAACGACAACTAACAAGGGGCATAACCCTCGACAGCAAAGGCCGGGACTCGCGACTTGTTGAAGAATTCGGGGAAAACTGGAGTGAAGGATGGGATGATCTTGGTCTCCCAATCCTCCCGGACGGGATCACCAATCCAGACGACCCGCTTCTAAGGCACACAAAAGAAAGCACAACGGCAGAACTCCCCCCGGAATCTATTGCCGTCACTGTTCTCGGATTAAAGCCGGGAATCGTTTCTCGCCAAAAATTGCGCGAGGCGATCATCAACTATTTTATTTCCGGCGGATACAGCACGAAGCAGTTATCTGGAATAGCGAAACCAACCCGTTCCGATTCTCCATGGGCTATGTTCATGGGAGGAGGCGGAGCCGCCGGAAAAACATCGGCGCTGGACGGGATGATTGCCAAGGGGCGATTCGATAGAACGAATTCCGTTCTCGTGAACTGTGATGAGGTCCGGGAATTCTTCCCGGAATATGAGGCGATGAACGCGAGGGATGACCGGCGCAGCAGCTTTTACACTCATGCAGAAGCTTCGATGGTAGCGGACGAGATCCAACGCATCGCCCGCGAGCAGAAGCTAAATATCATCAAAGATGGAACGATGAGAAAAGCCGATGCCGGAATTGCGGATATGAAGGCATTCCAGTCCGAAGGCTACAAAGTCAGCATGCTTGCCGTGACGATTGACCCGCACGAGGCGCTTATCCGCTCATATATCCGAGGAAAAAAAACAAAACGCTTTGTCCCTAACGAGATTCTGCTTGAGGCGCACAAGGGGTTTAATATGGCGTTGCCCCGCTATATCAAGTTCCTTGGGGATGCGATCACCATTTACGACAAGTCGCCGGATTTCCCGCTTAATCTTTCCGGGGATGATATTTTGAGTCGCAGGTTTCATCAGGTATGGGACCGGCAGAATCTTAATGAGAACGCCACGAAAATTGACGAGTTACTCGCCAGCTATGGGCAATCCCGGACATCGGCGGAACCGCTGAATTCCCGGACCAACGACGCTTTTGGAAAAGGCTACGTCAGCGCATCCGGTGCGGTGAACTTCCGGGAATACGGTGCCCGCGAAACCCTTCTTGGGGTTTCCCACGAGCAGGCATTCCCGAACGCGATTGGCGGGCCGGAAACGAAGCGATTTACGGCAGCGGGCAACAATATCCACTGGACCGGCACCCCGGACATGGAGGATGTCTATTCCGTTCAGAACTACATGGACCGGAAGGGCAAGGCCGTCGTCACGCACAAGGCGGGCGGGTCCACGATCTATCGCCCGGAGGCGCAGCTCAATTCCCGGACGAATGCCCCCTCGACAGAGTTTTCCCGCGACTTGGAAAACCAAGCGGATTTCTACGCCCGGAAGGCGGAAGATGCCGGATACAACGAGGAGTTGACCGACGTTCCCTACCCGATCCTCAAAAACTGGGGAGAGGAATGGCGATCCAAGCATGCCCGCCCGGCGGCAGGATTTGCTCTCAATGCCCGGACCAATAACCCGGACCAGCTTGATATGTTCGCGACCGTAGCCCCGGAGGTTGTCGCCTATTCCAAGGCGCTTGAGGCGGACGGGATCACCCACCCGCAGGCGAAGGCGGCAGCCGCGCAGCAAGATTTGCAGATCCCAGCCGGGGATGCCCTCGACCTCTTTGGCGGAGAGCTAGAGTCCATGCTTTCAGCAGTCCAAAAGAAACTGCGTTCACAGGAAGCGGAAAGCGGGATTGTTGACGACCGGTTATTGATGCGCGAGCGAGAGCTTAAAAAAATCCTTGCCGGAAACCCGTTGACGGCCCCCCCTACAGAAAGTATCAGCAATCAGGAGAACCAAAATGAAAGCACCACAAACGGACGAAGAAAAGCGAATCCTACTCGGAAACCTAAATCCAGAGGAGAGAACCAATCTCCGCAAGACGGAGCAATGGGAGACTTGTTTTCAATCTTGGTTGGACAGCGCGACTCCGAGCGAGGTCAAGCGGAGGTTGGACGGCCCGGAGGAGGAATTCCTTCAATGGATGGACTCGAAGGCGTTTCACCTGATGCTGGCACAACTTCAAAATCAGGACGAAGTGGAAGCGATGAAGAACAACTTTCCGTATCCGGAGGACTGGGAGGACAGCGAGGAGGAAAACCTTCCGCCGGAACTCCGCGAAAGAGCCGAAAAGTTACTCTCGCGGGTGCAGGAGTAGCCACCGAGCGCCCGCCGGTCGGAAGTCCGGGGCGGAACATCCAGCTTTCGAGGGATCAACAACTTGCTCCCCGTGGAACAGTTGGCAAGCTGCGAGCGAACATTGAGGCGATCCGGATCATCAAAGCCCTTGCCGACGAGAAGAGGCTTGCCACCGCAGAGGAAAAGCAATCCCTCGTGAAGTTCTCCGGCTGGGGCGCTCTCTCCCAGGCGTTTGATGACGACAAGGCGACGTTGGTGGAACGCGGAGAAATTGAACGGCACCGCCACCGGGCGGAGAATTTCCGCGCCCACAACGACCCGTATTACACGGACCTTGCAGCATCGGAAGATGAGGACGCGACCAGGCTTGAAAACTGGAAAAAGCAATGGCTTTCCGCGCACACGGACCTAAACGAACTCCTTTCCCCGGAAGAATACAGGGCAGCAAAGCACAGCACGATCAACGCGCACTTCACGAGGCCGGAAATCATCGGTTCGATGTGGGACATCATGAAGTGGCTGGGATTCAAGGGCGGCAACGTCCTTGAGCCCGGCGCGGGAATCGGTCATTTTTTCGGACTCATGCCGGAAGAGATTGCCGACCGAAGCAAAATGTTCGGGGTGGAACTCGACAGCTACACGGCGAAGATCCTCTCCGCCCTTTACCCGGAGGCGGACATCCAGAACATCGGCTACCAGAAATCCGACATCGCAGACAACTCGATTGACCTCGCGATTTCCAACGTCCCGTTTGCCAACATCCCGATTGCAGACAAGGCGCTTGCCGCGATGGGGGGACCGGTGGGAAGCCTGCATGATTACTATTTCGGGAAAACCCTCATGAAGTTGAAGCCCGGCGGGATGATGGCTTTCATCACGTCCGCCTTCACGATGGACAAGGGAAACCCGGAGGTTCGCAAGTGGCTTGCCGAGCGGGCGGACCTCGTGACGGCATACCGGCTGCCAAACAACGCGTTCAAGGACAATGCAGGAACCGACGTTGTGACGGATATTATCGTTCTCCGAAAGAAGGACGGGAACCCGTTCGCGCACGGGCAGTCATGGACCTCACTTGGGGACGCAAAGACCCAAAAGGGGGAAAACATCCGGATCAACGAGTTTTTCTCCCGGAACCCGAAGAACATCCTTGGATTCCTTGCGGACGACGGTTCGATGTATGGCGACGAGAAAGAAATGACGGTCCACGGGGACCCGTCCGCCGCCCCGGCAATCACGATTCAGCAAGACCTCGCCACCCTCCCGACCGGGCTCATGGGGGAGATTGATGAAACCGGTCCGGTCCGCAACGGGTCCGCTACAATCAAGATGGGGAATATCGTTGAGCGTGACGGGCAATTCTTTTTCCAAGGTCAGGAGGAGGCGTCCCCCTCCCTCAATGACCCGAAGACCAAACTCCGGGTTCGCCGGTTCCTCGCCATGCGCGATGCGCTCAATCGGCAATACGACTTGGAACTTTCCGAGACTGCCACCGACGAGGAGATCAGCGCAAACCGGATTGAGTTGAACACAGTGTTTGACCGGTTTGTCGCGGACCACAAGGATTTTCACGCCAAAGCGAACAGGAACCTTTTCTCAAATGACCCGGACTTCTTCCGCGTGCTGGGAGCAGAGGTTGACAAGGTTGCCAACAAGGGAACTTCCATCGGGATTTCCGCCATTATTGAGGGGCTTAAAAAAATCGGCAAAAAGGAATACGAGAAGGCGGACATTTTCAAAAAGCGAGTATTGGAACCACGGGCCGAACCGACAACCGCCGAGACGGTGAACGATGCCTTTGGCATTTCGCTGGGTTGGCGCAACCGGGTTGACCTTGATTTCATGGCCGGGTTGCTTGGCAAGACCCCGGAGCAGATTGAGCGGTCACTTTTGATCCAAGAGATTGTTGTGAAGGATCCGGAGACAGGTCAACTGCTATCCCGTGAGCAATACCTTGCCGGGAACGTCCGCAAGAAGCTTGTCGTTGCGAGGGCCTCCGGTCCGGACTACGCCAAGAACGTGGCATTGCTTGAGCCGGTCCAACCGGAGCGGGTTGGAATCGAAGACATTGATTTTGGGATCGGGGCGACATGGATCCCTGCGAAGTTTTACAACGACTTCATGAGCTTCTTGGGGGTTCGCGGAATCACCTACGTCTATAAGACCGAACACGAGAAAAGTGAGTGGGAAATGGTCAAGGGAACGAAGTCCCAAGTTTCCAAGATCGGCACCGTTTACAAGGATTTCGAGACGGATTACGTGAAGATTGAGGCGATGGTTGATTCGCTTCTGAATCAACGGTCGATCACGGTCAACAACAAGAAGGACGACGGCGGCGGACGCAACGAGGTTGCTACAAAGGAGGCTCGCGACAAAGCGGTATTGCTTTCCGCAAGGTTCGTTTCTTGGGTAGCCGAGACAGCGGAGGTCAGGGCAGAGCTTGAGGAGACATACAACGAGGAAGTCAATGCCCACGTTCAGCGCAAATATGACGGGCAATTCCTCACTTTCCCATGGGCGAGCAAGGACTTTGATATTTACCCGGATAAGAAGAACTCCGTTTGGCGGGCGCTTCAAACCGGGTTCGGGCTCATCGCGCACGGTGTTGGCGGAGGCAAAACGATTGTCGGAACCGCGATAGCCTTGGAAATGCGCAGGCTGGGAATGGCTCGCAAGCCGATGATCGTGGTTCACAACGCCACCCTCGAAGGCTTTGCCAAGGAGATTGCACGCATGGCCCCGACTGCCCGCGTGCTGGTGGGGCGCAAAGACGAACTCGAAGGCGACAAGCGCCGGGAATTCCTCATGCGGATTGCTTCCGGCGACTGGGACGCAGTTGTCATCGCTCACTCCACTTTCGGGATGATTGCCGACGATCCGGAGATTGAGATTGCCCATGCCCGCACCCTCGTTGACGAGGCGATTGCGACACTTGCGGACAAGGGGTTCTCCTCGTTTGATGCGGCGAAAGCGGAGAAGAAAAAGCCACCAACGGTCAAGGCCCTCGTGAAGCAAATCGAACGCCTTGAGGCGAAGATCACCAAGGCGAGAGAGCGCAAGGTTGACGACGGAATCTTGAACTTCCAGCAGCTTGGGGTTGATGCCCTGATCGTGGACGAGGTTCACAAGTTCAAAAAGATCCCGTTCTCAACCCAGCTTGAGGCCAAGGGGATTGATGGCAGCATGAGTGACCGGGCGTTTGCCCTGTTCATGCGTGCCCGGCAGATCCAATCAAAGACCGGCGGGAAAAACATCTTCTCGATGACCGGGACCCCGATCACGAACACACTTGGCGAGATTTGGAACATGATCCGGCTTGTCGCGCCAACGGTCCTCCGGGATTACAAGGTCGAACTCTTTGACCAGTTTGTTTCCAAGTTCGCGCGGGTGGCATACCCGGACGAAATGGGGGCGAACGGCGAGTATAAGAAGGTGGACCGGCTTTCCGATTTCGTAAACCTGCCCGAGTGGGTGACGTTCCTGCGGCAGGCTGCCGACGTGAAGCTTGGCGACGATCTTGTTGTCAAGAACCGGCCCGGCATCAATGGCGGAGCCCCGGAACTTGTCGTCATTCCAAAAAGCAAAGGGGTCACCGAGTGGATCAGATACATCCGGCAAGTCCTCGAAGCGGCGAAGTCCATCACAGGGGAAGACATCAAGGCAAACCCCGGACTCCTCGCAATCGGGGTGCAGGCATACATGGCGAGCAAAGCCGCCGCCGTTGACATCCGCCTGATTGAGCCCCGCGCGAAGGACGAACCCGGCAGCAAAGTCAACACCATGCTCAAGCGGGCGATGGAACTCTACACCCGGACCACTCCATACCGGGGCACGCAGGTCATTTTTTCCGACACGATCAACCAGACGAAGACCTCTCTTTTTGATTCGCTCATCCCCCGTGACTTGAACCTTGAGCTTGATCCGGACAAACCGCCCGGCACGACGTTCAGCCTCTATGAGGACATCCGCCAGAAACTTATCGCACAGGGGGTCCTAAACGAGGAGATTGCCGTCATCACGGATCCCCAATGGGACAACGCAGACCGCAAGCAGGCGCTCTTTGAAATGGTGAACTCCGGGAAATACCGGTTCATCATCGGATCCACCGAGAAGCTTGGCACCGGAGTCAACATGCAAGGACTCATGATTGCCGCCCACCAACTCGACGCACCATGGACCCCGGCGGAAGTGGAGCAACGCGACGGCAGGGTTTTCCGGCAGGGGAATATCCATGGCGAAATGGGGGTTGATATTGAACTCATCCGCTACGGGATGAAAGACACCCTCGACGCCGCGATTTGGCAGAAGCTTGCGACCAAGCAAAAGTTCTCCTACGCCGCGCTTTCCGGGAGATTTACCGGGCGGTCACTCAAAGAAGACGACGGCACGTTGAACCTTGAGGAACAGACGGCTCTACTTTCCGGGGCAATCGGATTCCGGATTTGGGAAATCAACAACCGGATTGCCGAGCTTCGACTTGGTTGGGCTGCCAACCGGCAGGACGTGGAATCCCGAGCGGGCGAGATTGAGCGGGCAAAAAATCATCTTCGCATCCTTGAACGGATGGTAGAAGAAAGCGCCCCGGCGCTCGACAGGATGAGAACTCTTGCCAGTTCCATCGCGAAAAACGGGACAAACATCACGGTCAACGGGGAGAAGTTTGAAACGAAGGTGGCGACGACCGAGGCGATTGCGGCAGCTTTTGCGGAGGCGCTACCTCCTCCGATTGCTGACAAGAAGGAAGGTGAGGCAGGCGAAAAGTTCGAGTTGACCGACAAGAAGGAAGCCGCTCCATCACCCGTCAAAACGAAGCCGATTACGGCTATAAGCGTCAACGGCACCCCCATTTACCTTTACCCGGAAGCGGCATGGGAAACAACGGGAGACAAGCGGCAGGTATTTTCTCTTCTTTCCGTGGCAGAAGATAAGGCCCGGAGCTTTAATTTCGGGACCGTGACGAGCCCGGCGACCCTCCTGTCCCGCCTCGAAGAACTTGGCGAGACGGTTGAGGCGATTGCCGAGGGGCAGAAGAACAACGCAGCCCGGACAAAAGAGCTTTCCGAAATGCCACAAAAGGCAGCATGGGACGGGCAGGAAGAATACGACCGGCTTGGAGTTGAGCTTATCGAGCAGAATGTCCTATATGCGGCGGACCTAAAGGCGCAGGCGGCAGCGCAGCCCTCCCCGCTGGACTCCCGGAGCAACCGGGTGGACCCGAACCAGAAGGAATTCTCCTTTGACGACATCCCCGACAACCACCCGCAGGCGGCAGAGGATGCCGACAAGACGGCAATGGCGCGGTTCAAGGATGAAATGCCGCAGGCGATGAAGGTTGCCGGTGCCTATTCCAACATCCCCGGAGTGGATCACGACGAGATTGCGCAGACGGCACGGATCGCCCTTGCCAAGGCCGCCCGCGAGTTTGACCCGGAACGCGGGAAACCATTCTCCGCCATGGCGGGCATGTATGTCCGCAACGCCCTCCGCAGCCTCTACAAGAAAGAGGACCGCCGCCGGGACGTGTTCCCCGTCTCCCTCGATGAGCAGGTAAAGGAGGAAGGGCTCTCGACCGGATCCACGCGCGGAGACTTCGCGCCCGACACCCGGACCCCGATGGCTTCCGACTCCGCCGCCCTCGATGAAACCCGGTCCCTGCTCGACGTGGCGATTGCCGAACTTCCCGAACGCATGCAAATCGCGGTCCGGGGATTCCTCGACAACCGGACAATGGAGGACATCGCCAAGGACATCGGAGTGACCAAGCAAGCGGTGAACCACTTGCAGAAGGGGGCCTTTGAACGGATCCGCCGGAAGATGGGGGAAAAGGGAATCTCTTCCGCCGGGGAGTTGATGTCCCGGACGAACAAGCCGAACGCCGCGCAACATCTTGAACTCGCGAAAGACCCGGAGAAGAACCGGTCGGAGTTGCAGCGGATGGTGGACGAGCAGGCGGAAAGGAACGGATGGGATGCCGGGCAGGCGTTATATCACGGGGCCGATGGACAGGGGCAGAATCCTTACAGTAAATACGACGGCACCAAGCCGGGCGACTTCACCGCATTCACCCCGAACTACCTTGGATTGACGTTCTTCGCGAAGGAAAAGCCATTCGCGGAGACATTCCCAAGAGGAAACAACCGGACTTCCCCCCGGCGCATCATCACCGCATATTTGAAGCGCGGAGACTATTTCGACGCGGGTAACGCAAGCGATCTTGCAAGGCTCAAAAAGTTTGTTTCCGACGCAGAGATTGAACGGGCGAAATCCCACTGGGATGCGTTCTTTAAGGAAAATCCGGATGGGGCGATCATCAAGACGACAGATCATATCCCAAGCTGGCATTCTATTTTCTCGAAGAAAAACGGGTGGCAGATGCTTGAACATCCGGAAGTGTTGGCCCGGTTGAAAAAGGCAGGGTTTGACGGGATCAAAGTTCTTGAGGGAGACGAAGACATTTCCTCGAAAGTGAACCGGGACACCGGGCTTTTTGAGAACATCGGGGTTTTCGATCCGAACAGGATCAAGGTTTCTGATCCCGTCACCTATGACGAAAACGGAAAAATCATCCCGCTTTCCGAGAGATTCAATCCGGAAACGAACAACATCCTTCACTCCCGCGCGAGCGATGCGGCCGGCTACGATGCCGAGATTGACGACCTGATTGCCGACCTGACCAGTTCCGGGAAACTCGACTGGGACCGGATCCAGAACCGGCAGACGCAGGCCCGCGCCGAGGACGGCAGCCCGAACATGAAGGTTGGCAGGCCGGATCTTGCCTACGGAGCCGCGAATACGGAGGTCCGGGGCGCGGATCAGGCATTCACCGACGCTTTCCTGCCAGAGACAGAGGCGCAATGGGAGAAGGAAGCCGCCGACATGCTGGCCCGCGACTACCCCGGCACGTTGAAAGCCATCCAAGTCTCCGGGCTCGCCGGGGAGACGCTTTCCCCGGCACAGACGAAAGCGGCAGCGATCATCGCCGCAGACCTCCGCCGCAAGATGCTCACCGAGGGCACCGACGAGGCCCGCAAGGCATTCAATACGTTCTGGTATTCCTACCGTTCGAGCGGGACCACGGCAGCCCGCGCGATGGCAGCCCGCCGGGATCCGTTCCAGACTCCCGCCCAGCGGTATCAAGATTTCCTCTTGGGGCTAATCATGAAGCCGCGCAAGGAGGCGACCAAGGCGATTGAGGCCGCGCCGAGCAATTCGCAGAAGGATCAACGGATTGCCGACCTTGAACGTAAATTGAAGCTGGCAATCGCGCAGTCGAATGCCTTTGAGCGGGCATCACTGGAAAAACAGATTGTCACGGTCAAAGCCGAGCACACGAAGGAATTCTTGATTGATGCCGAGACGCAGGCGCTTCTTTTGAAGCTGAAAGCCGCCGGGATCACCCCGGAGGACATCATGAAGGACAAAGTTTCCCTCTCGATGGTTTACAAGAACATCAAGGCCGGGTTCAAGTCCCTCCTCGCCCGTGGCAACTCGAATGCCCGGAAGGAAGCGTTTGAACTCATTTTGAAAGCCAAAGGGTTTGCCGACATCGCAAAGCAGACAGGGCTCCCGGAGGCGGAGGTTCGCCAGATCAAAGCGGACTTCATTGCCGCGATGCGCAGGGACCACTTTGCCAAGTTCCAAGCCGGGGCGAAGGCGGACGGGGCCGCTCTCCTCACCGGAAAGAAGGTGGACGACGCGACAGCGGAGCGGGAATTTAAGAAGTTCCTCGCCAATTTCGGGATTGTGGAAGACTCCAAGCAGGGCAAGCCGAAATTCGATGTCACCGACCCGGCGCACGTCATGCGGCTTGCCCGCGCGATCCAGCACGCGAGGGGGGAAATCGGAATCGGAGACATGATATTCGAGTATTGGATCATGAACATCCTTTCCGGTCCGCAGACCCACGTTGCCAACATCACCGGGAACACTGGGATGGCGGCGCTCAACTTGACCGTGCAGCGGGGAGCGGAGGCAATAGTGAACCTTGCGATGAGGGACAGCAAAGCCGCCAGCTTGGGAGAATTCAAATGGCTCGCCAAGGGGCTCATGCCCGGAATCTCCAAGGGATTCACAATGGCTGCCCGCGCATGGTCCGCCGAACAGGACTTCTTTGAACACACGATCTTGGGGACACCTCTTGAACTCGATCAGTTCGACAAGATTGGCGGAACCCGCAGCTCGATCCCCGGCACCGCCGGGAAGATCATCCGCATTCCGGGCCGGGCGCTTCTCTTCGCGGACAGCATGTTCAAGACCGCAATCGGGACGATGGAAGCCGGGGCGCATGCCTACCGCATCGCCAAGGCCGAGGGGTTGCGGGGCGGGGCGATAGCCAAGCGGGTTGCCCTCCTCTCGCAGACGCGCGGGGAAGTGATTTCCTCGAACCTTTCCAAATCCGCCCCGTCCGCTGACATGGTGGAGTTCTTCGCCCGACAGCTTGCCCGGCGGGATCCGGCGCTTTCCGCCGACGACCTTGTTGCCGATTCGACAAGTGACGCATGGACGCTCGCCCGCGAGCAATCGGCATTCGACATGGCGAAGAAAGCCGGGTGGACAGAGGAAGCATGGACCCGCGCAGTGGAATCCGCCAGCGTGAACACCTTTCAGCAGGACCTCAAAACCAGCGCAGAAGGAGGGAACATCGCGGAGGACATTGCGAGCAAGATTCAAAACGCCCGGTTTGGCAACAAGCTCATCGGCTTTTTCTTCCCGTTCGTGAAGACCCCTTTCAACGTCTTCCGGGTGGGATTGCGCAAGTCCCCGCTGGGAAGCTTGAACCTCGTGAGCCAGCTTGGTAAGGGCCTCTACTCGATGAAGAACGGGCGGACCTACCTCGACGGGCACCCGGAGGCAGTCCGGGACCTTGCCGAGCAGGCGCTTGCATGGGGAGCCTTCGCCCTCCTGTTTGCCGCCGCGCAGGGAGACGACGACGACGACGACAAATGGCTTTTGATGACGGGTTCGCAGCCGGTCCTTGGCACGAGCCGGGGACAGCGGGACTTGAACACGCGGGCCTTTGGTGGGGAATATGTGATCCGGATTGGCGGGCGCAACGGGGTTTCCATCCCCTACGGCAGGCTTGAGCCCATCGCCACGGTCCTTGGCACCACTGTTGACACGATCCGGGCGATCAAGCGCAACGGATCCACCGGGGAAAACCTCAATGCCCTTTGGTCCTTCATGGCCGGGCAGATGAACAACAAGAGCTTCTTGCAGGGCATGCAGAACGTGACCGACCTCGCGCAGGGGAGGAAAGACCCGGCGAGCATCGCCACCCGGACCGGCTTGCAATTCCTTGTGCCGAACTTGATCCGGCAGCCGCTACGGAACATTGACGACTACGCGCGGGACACGCAGACGGCCCCGCTCGCATACATGGCGCTGCCTGCCGCCGGGAACGCGGAACCGAAGGTCAACGTCTATGGTGAGGAAGTGAAGAAAGGAAGCAATCCCCTCGCCCGGATATTCTTCCAGTCACCGCTTGCCACCGATCCGACCTTGAACCAGACGGATGCGTTGCTCCTCAACTGGAACCGGGAGAACCCGGAAGAGGCCTACGGCCCGGAGGATCCCAAGGCGATATTCAAGGGCAAGGACGGCAAGAACCACGACATGACCGCAGAGGAAGCCAAGCGGTTCCGGATCACGGCGGGCAGGCTCGCGAGCGCCAAGCTCCGGGGGGTTGTCAATGCCGTGAACACCAAGTCTCCGAAGGCCCCCGACATCGACAAGATCAGGAAGGCATTCACGGATGCACGGTCCGAGGCCAAAGACCGGATATTCACTCCGGAATACATCGCCCGCAGGGGAAGATAGCCGTTGACGTGCGCGCACGTCGGTGGTATAATATGGTTGTGAAGACAACCAAACAAACCCTCCTCGAAGAGGCGAAAAAATGCGGTGTGCTCGTGGAAATCTGCAAGGGCAGGGCCTTTGACGACCGGGGAGAAATCACCCTAACAACACCGGAAGGGAAATGCTTCGCGCCAGAACTTCACCAGCTTGTTACCGAGCAGAATGACGACTACCAGAACGGCGGGCTCGCGCCATGGGAAGAAACCTTGAAGGAAGCCTTGCGGGACCTCCGGGAAAATGCCGCGACTAATCCAACCAATTCCGAACGGAATAGATTTGCCGGGTGAGACGGCGCTTGCTCCACACCCCATCCCCGTCGCGATCCGCCGAAGAACCGGCAGCCGCATCGGGCGAAGTGTTCGCCTCGATTGTCACCAAGGACTGATTGCCCCACACCCGGACAATCCCGGTATGCGCTACCCTGCCCTTTGAGGAGAACCAGATTCCCCATGTGTCACCGGGCAGCGGAACGGATCCCCCGGATTTAGCGGACCACGTAGGAGTCTGCACCCATGCGGAAGCGAGAGCCGACCGAGGACCGACACCACGGAGCCCGGCCCAGTCATAGGCAAACCGGTTGAAGGCCGCACAGTAGGGAGCCCCGGTTCCTTCGAGTCCGACCGAGGCGAGGATCCTATCAATGGCGGCTCCATCATTTCGCCCGGTTGACTCAGTGGTCCCGACAAGGGAGAGGGCGGCAGCGAGAATTCTACCTCGCGCTCCCTCGCCCGGCGGCGGAGTTCCCCAGCTATTGCCACCGTGGGAAAGCATCGCAGAAGCCAGAATGAAAGCGATGGCGGCACGGGTCATAGAGGGACGAGGCGGAGGCAGCAGAGGAATAGAACCAGCATCAAGAAAAAGAATGCCTGCGTGGCATACCAGAGTTCGCGCCCAGACAGTTCCTTTTCCCATTTCCGGGAATTGATGTCGAACATCCGGTCCAACGACCGGAAGGCGATTTGAAACCCGACCCAGCCAAAGAAGATCATCGCAAAGAACAGGACCACTCCAAGCCCCAGCCATTGCAGATAACCGGCATCGAAGGCCCCGGCAGTCGGATCATACCACCGCAGGACCGGCGGGAGAAACAGATATACGGTGAGGGCGAGGACCCCGGAGGTAAGCCCTTGCCACGATGAGAGGATTCGTTTCATAGGATGAAGCAGGTTGCCGCATAGACCGCCCCGGCAGCGCCGAGCGGAATCATGACGTTGTATGGCACGGCGAGCCCCTGCGTAATGTAGAAGACCATCACCCCGGCAAGCAGGGACGTAACGATGGCAATGATAAATTGCGCCCGCTGGTATTTCACATTGAGGGCAGCGTATTTCGCCTTTTGCAGGGCAAGGTCCGCAACTGCTTGATCCCGTTCGAGGATGATATTTTGCACTTCCAACTCCTTCGCCTTGAGGTCGGAAATCAAAGCGTTTTGCGTGGCAGCCGAGGAGACAAGGGAAGCGGTCGCCGCATCAACCCGGATGTCCGCCGCCGTGACCTGTCCCCGGAGTTCAATAATCGTGTCCTTCATTTGCCCGACAATCTCCCGCTCGCCGGGAGTGAGCGCAAACATGAGCTTTCCGCAAAACAGGAAGATGAAGACGATGAGCCAAAGGAGGATGTTTTTCATTTTTCGAGCAGGATAGAGGTTTTGAAATCAAGCCGGTCAAGCAGCCCGAGAGATTGACGGTGGAGGGATTTTATCTCCTTGTTGTCCTCCTGTGCTTCCCGGATCCCGTCCGTCACGCTTGAGGCTTGCCGGATCGTCCCGGAGAATTGCGGAGCAGCAGTCCGCCTCCCCGTGGAACATGCACCGAAAGTCAGGGCAATGAGGGCAATGAGTAGGTAAGGTTTCATCGTCCACATTTTAGGGATTCTTTCGCTCCTCCGTCCTGATCCGTTGCTCATGGTCCACAACAGAGGCAATGACCTGATCTAGCTGCATTTTGACCCCGCCCGAGTAATAAACAGTCAGCCCGACCTGCCCGAGAATGCCAAGCATCCCGCCCACAAAGCAGATCAGCATCCCAACAAATACGGCCTTCAAGAACTCTTGCATTTTGTCCCTTTCGCGGAGCGTGATTTTGATTTCATGCACGTCTTTTTTCAGCGTGTTCAAATCTCCAGACAACTCAGACATAGATCCCTCGTGCCTCCGGTCGCTCGCCTCCAGTGATTCGATTTTTGCGGGCAGACTCATGCAAATTCCATCGTTCGGGCAGGCGGCCGGCGGCATGTGGAGTTGTTGGGACATAATGTTACTCCGAAACAACTTCCTCGAACGTGTGCGGAGCGGGTGGAAAAGCTGTCTGCCCTGCGACGGCCATCGCCTGCACGGTTTCGAGCCATGTGTAGGTGGCGACGAGTTTTGGGTGAGTCGCAAGCTCGTTGGCATCCTTCACCTTGAGAAGCTTGTTCAGGCAGATCACTTTTTCGTCTGCGCCGTAACCTGCGGAGCGCACCCATGCCGCTCCTAGTGCAATAGGAGTCGGAGTATCGACAACAGTCGCCTCCTGCTCCGCGCTATGCTCCTGCGCAACGATCAACGGTGGCTCCGGGAGCGGGTCAGTGAAATCCTCCCGATCAAACCCAAAGCGCTCGATAGTAGACGCATCCTCCACGACCGTTCCGTCTGGTAGTCGAACCAATATGCTCGCCGCCAACCGCTGCATCCATGAGGTTTGTTCATCTGGCGGGAGGGCGAGAATGTCTGATTTTGTATTGGGTGTCATCATATCGTGTAGAGGTTGAGTTGAGTTATGAGATTTGCGGAGTCCGCCCATTTGGCGTGGCCTCGCCAAGACGCGCTCCACCGAGTCCATGCGCCGAGCATCTTTCCGGTTTCGGCCAGATGGATCGCCGCCACTTCGAGTTGGTGCCTCGATATGAGCTTGCGCTTGGGGTCCGCGAGGAACCGCAAATTGAACCGCTGCGTTTGCACTCCGGCATCCGCCGCGTAGAGTCTCGTGAGCGTCTGACTTTTCCCGGCCTCATCAAATAGCCGCACCTGCTCAAGGGCGTCCGACAGGCACTTGTCGCGCATGATATAGTGCGCGCGCCTGATCCCGATGAAAATAGGATACACGTAGTCGAGGTATCCTTCATACCTCTCGACGATGGCCAGTTCACGCATGCATAGATGCGGGTCGGTCCGGCTTTCGTGTTCATCGTCGTATATTGTTTCATGGTCCGTTCGCTTCCGCTCACTCATACAAGCCTCATGTGGTCACTGCGAAACCGCGCGCCGATGCTGACGCTCGAGACCCACGGCCAGTTGCTCCAGCTGGACGCGCGCGAACCGGCGCTACCGCCATCGTTCCAGCCGCCGCCAGCGAGTGCGCGGACCAAGCCCTGAGAGTTGTTCAGGTATAAACTACCACGGCTTCCAGTGCTCGCGCGCCACGCCCATCCGCCCACATTGCCTGTGATGTCACCGGCCAGATACGACGTGCATGTGATTGTGATGCCTGTGTTTGTCGCTGTCGCGTTTGCCGACAGTGTTACCTCGCTCGTAGCAGCATTCACGCTAACGACGAAGGCATTCGCCGGGATGCCTGTCCCTGTCACATAGATGCCGGGAATGATTCGAGTATGCGAACTCGCCGCGATCACCGCGCTGCCGCTTGTAGTGTTTCCGGTGAACGTCAGTGAGTCATTCTGCTGCCGCCAGCTAGAGTCAACGCACCACGTATAGAGGTTCCCTGTCGCCTGCATGATTCCCCACCGAGACGTGCGAGCTGCGTCCAGACCAGTCGTTACTGGGTCCGTTCCTCGCGATGTTTGTTCCGTCACTCCATAAGCGGCTGCCTGAAACTCATCCATGAACATTAGTCGTTTCCCGTAGGCTGCGCCCAACTCAGCCGCCGAAAACCACGTCAGGTTGCCGTACGTTGTGCTGCCGTTCCCGCCAAACGCAGCCGGAATCTTCGGTGCGCTCGACCCATCCGCGTTTGTTACGCCATGGGCAGACGTGCCGTTTAGGTCGCAGCCCGTGCCGGCCATGTAGATGTCGCACCAGAACCCGCCCGCGACCAGCGTCATGCCACGAGGATTCGAGCACGCTGGGCGGAACTTCAGATCCCACATCGAATAGGCATTGATCGCAGGCGTGGTATCTCCCCCCGCCTGAGCCGCCGCGTTCCCGCCCGGAGCGTAATGAAACCCGCCAACCAGGCGAGCACCCACCGCAGGAGGAGTCGAGTGGTTCGCCGTAGCCTCAAGCACTCCATCCACCCGAGCCCAAATCGCGTAATCCGTCCCCGCCGCCGGGCTCCCCGGCATCACAACCGCAGTGGCACCCGGAACCGTCAGCAACACCCCCTGCACCCCGATAAAGAGCGACTGCCCCGTGCTTACCGAAAACGCCCCCACCTTCGCCCACGCCACCGCATCTGGATTCGTCTTCACGAACAGATTATCAGCCAGCGAAACCGCCGTGATTAAGCCGCGCCCTGATGCACTGGCATCAGTGATGTCGGCGGCGGTGATGGAGCCGCCGCCAGCAGTTTTGTAAAAAGATAGTCCAGATGTGTTCATGCTTATGATCCCTGCACAACGACCGTTTTGCTTCCGGTTGCGGTTACTGCGATGACTTGAAGGCGAGCCCGGACCCCCTCGAAAGCGACCTTTTCCCCGGCGGCGAGAGTGATTCCTTTTGCGGGGGTGAGGGGCGAGGATGATTCCCCGGAAAGGTCGAGGAACACAGAGGCATCGGACGGGTTATCAATCACCATCCAATCCCGGTCAATATCACCAGGTGCGACAACGGTTGGCGAAGTGGTTACGGTGATGGATGTTCTCATTGTGTCCTCCAAGCGGCAGCGTGATTTGTTTTTTTCATATTGTCAGTAATAAACGGCGGTTAGCTGTCAGAAACCTTTCGGGGTGCCAACGGTATTGTCCGGGCACACGACGGATTGCGGAAGTTTCTTGATGCGAGTTTCCACGATTTGCAAAGCGTTCGCGCGGGCATCCTGCCGGGTGCGATCATTCGCCCACAAGGGCGAGTAGGAGAGGAACGATTCGCACAAAGGAATCAGAAGCGAGGAATTGCCATCGGTGATCGGGACCGTCGCGCCCTGCGAGAGTTGCGCGAAGGTGACGACCGCGCCGGAAATCTCCGCCTCGAACCGGACCGTAATATCAACGACCGGGGCCGGGTAGATGCGGAGCAGGCCGGTTGTTGCTCCCCCGGCGGCGATGGAAAGGGGCTCGAAGCGATAAAAAGAGGGATGCCCCGGATCCAAGATCCGCAATTCCCGCCGCCGGTCGATGAGCCCGGACGTGTCGAGTTTCAAAATGGTGGGGGTGTAAATGTTCCCGGTGTAGGACCGGACATCACTCGTGATCCGCTCGATGGTGGCGGCGATCACGGCAGCATCAAAAAGGACGGTCGCGGCAGCGGTCAGCGTGGAGGGCAGCCACGCATCAAGCAGGGAGGAAACCCCGGCAATCTCATTGTCCGGGTTGATCCCATCCACGCGGACCCCGCACCCCTGCCAAGATTCAAGAAATGGAGTTCCGGAGAGGATTGTTGAGTATTGCGCGGAGGCCGTAAGGTTGACTGCCGCCGGGGCCTTGAAGACGAGGGAAAGGGTTGTTCGCTTGAGGATTGCCGGTGCCTCCGCGTAGAACCACACGAGCCCGGCATTGATTGCCTGCAAGACATCAAGGGCGGCATCCCCGGAGAGGTTGGCAGGATCGTCAACGGCAAGGTTGCGGGCGAGCATGCGGGAAAGTTGCTGGGTTGTCATTGCTGTTGCCCTCCTTGTGCCGGGGCGGAGGGGCGAAGCTGGTCAACGCTTGAGCCCGGAGGCTTTGGTTTGCGGGGATCCGCAAGGCCGAGGAGAGTAAGCGCCCGCTGGTAGTCCGCCTCGATCAATGGCAGCTTGGCGGAGTGGCGGACAAACAGATCGCAAAGAGTGACGTTCTTCCGGACCAGAGGCAGAAGGATGCTCTCATGATATTTGTGCGGAACCGGCGGAACCGGGGATGTTCCGCAGAGGTCCGCAGCGGCATAAACCGGGGGCTCATTCACCACGTTCAGAGTGAGGGTGTCAGTAGCGGAAGGTTTGGGGATGACATGCAGGCGGAGCTTGACGCTATCCGTTTGCACAGCCGGGGCCGTTTCCTCCGCATTTATTGCCGGGACCGGAGTAACGCCGGGGAATGCCGCAGCCCAGCCCGAAGCCAGTTCCGGGGAGGCGACATCACTGGCACTCTGATACAAATAATTTGATGAGTTTGAGATTTGCCAATAGCTGCCCATCCAATAAATCGCGTTCAGATTTGTGCCAGTAACGGCCCCGGTAAGTTTCCACCTTGGCCTTGAAAGGTAAGTGCCATTAGGAATGTAAATCCCGTTGACTGCCGTAGTCCCGGCACCCGTGACAACCATATTCCCGGTTGCTACCGCTGCCGTGAGGGCATCGGCTTTCAGCGCCTCAACGAAGAACGCGAGCGGGGATCCATTGGCAACGGCATCATTTGAACCGAGGAAAAGCGGTCCGAAATCGTCAAGCTGGGTTCTGGATCCAAGCCCGATAAGCGACTTGCCGCCCGACAGGCGGGCCGGTTCAAGAACCGTTTGGACAGATGAAGGTAAATCGTAATATCCGGTGCCAATGGCGAGGGAAACCGTCTCCTCCGCCCGGCAATAGAAATCCTCCCCAGCCAACTGCATGAGTTGCAGCGCGGCAGTAATGTCCTGCAAGACGTGATCCCGCGCGGATTGTGGAGAAACGTCCGGGTTTTGTATCCCCAGCAAGGCCATTCCATCATTGAAGAGTTCGCGGACCGTCATCATGGCGTTACAGGGCAGACAACTGCCGCTCCGGTTACTCCGAGCCCGCCCCGGATTGGAATTGAGAAAGATACCACCCCGCCCGCGTCTTCCGTGACGGTAGTGGATCCGGTCTTGGTGAATCCCGTCTCCGCGCGGGTTGTGACCTTGGCCCCGCGTGCGTTTGTCGTGACTTCCGCGCCTTTGTTTTGGGTGGTGAGCCTCGCTGCCTTTGCATCGGTCGTGACTTTCGCGCCTTTGTTGGTGGTCCGGGAGTTGGAATCCGTCGTTGAGACCGTGGACGAGCTTCCCTTTGTCGAGGAAGATTGATCGGTGACTGGAAGCCAAGTAGTAGCCATAATTTATGCCCCCGACTCCGTATAAGTGAACTCGTCGTATGACTTTGTGAGGGTGGTCGAATCTCCGCCGCCATCCACGGTGCCTTGCGTTGCCGTGCGGGAATCTGTTTCGGTATCGGTGGCAGCCCCTTCCGTAGTTGTATCGGTGGCGGCGGCTTCCGCGGTAGTATCAACCGATTCCGCGCGGGTGGAAGTGTCGGTGGAGGCACCTTCCGAAGTGGTTTCCGACTTTGCGGGCTCAATCTCACTGTGCGATGTCACCAAGATCATGCTTTGATCGTTCGAGACTATTTCCAGTTGGAAATCAACTTTCTCAGGGAGTTCGACAATGAGCCCTTGCGCAATGGCATCTTCAAGGCCGAGTCGGATATTGAGAAGTGTATCCTTCACAAAGGTTCTGACATCGGATTGTAGGATGCGGGCGGGCATGGCGGATTAGGCGGGCACGAGACGGCGCTTGATGCGGGAGACGGGTTGGGCTTCAAAATTGGCGGACGGTTCAATGTCCGGGGATGAGGCGACGGGATAGACCCCGACGACCAGATCCACCTGATCCATTTGGCGGACGAAGGCGAGAGCTTCATTGACGATTTCAGCAAGGTCCGCAATGTCGGAGATTTCCTTGCCTTTCCAGACATGGCGCTGGTGGGTGTCCGAATACGCAAAGTTGCCGATGGGGGGGCGGCTGTATCGGGACTGCAAATTGAGGGCGACGAGATATTTTGTCATTTGGAAGAAAAAGTAATTGGAGGGAGAATCCTGCCCCGGCTTGATGTTATCGCACCGGGACAGGTTCTCGTCCCCAAGTTGGTTACACGATGGTCGGCAGGGGCAGACCAGCGTAGTTGATTGCGTGGCGCAGGCGCATCGCAGCGGGCACGCGACCGAGGCGATCCTTGCGGAGGGCCTGACCGAAGACCGAGAGGATGTAGCGTTCCATCAAGAACCCTCCTTCTTTCTCGTCCTGTGCGCGTTTGTTGCGGTGTTTCCCGTAGCCACGGTAAGCGGAACGCTTGCCGAGCATGAGGGTATCACCGAATGCCTGCCCGTTGGCTCCGCAGGGGATCACAAGCGCCCCAATCGGATGCACGTCGGTATGCTTGCCCGCCCACACGCCGGTATTCCAAGCGACCGTCCCGACGACCGGGTTGCGGACTCCGCCACCAGTCGAGCCGAGGCGCGAAGTGATGGTGATTTGGTTGCCGTTGTTGCCCGTGGTGTAGGCATACATGCCGATTTTGTTCGGATCAACTTCCGCGTTCGGAGGATTGATGACGAGGCAGTAGTGCGTTTCAGCATCCTGCACCAAGGCGGTTGTTCCGCCAGCACTCGCAACGGTATTCCCGATGAAGTTGTAGGCGTAGTTGCCGAAATACTTGAAGTATTTCTTCTTGGTTTTGGCTGCCGAGGTTGCGTTGCCGCCGCCTTGAACGGCGAAGGCTGCCGTTCCTGCCGCGATAGCCACGCCGAGGCGGGCCTGCGGGTTCAGCGGTGAACCGATAGCGCCCTCGCCATCATGGTCAATCGGGGTGTATTCCGCGATGATATGGCCCTTGGGTGCCGCGTAGCCGCCTTGGAACAGGAGGTTGGCGAACGCTTCGACTTTGGTTTCACGAAGCACTTGCTTGTAGTTCGTGTCCAAGTCGAGGCTGAACAACGCATCCGTGGTCGCGATGACCGTGTTGCGCTGGACCGGCTGCCCGTTCTTCAACGAACCAACCGTCGCTGCCTGCCCGCCTTTGCCCTTCATCTGAACGCCGAGGGAGATAATCTCATCCCAGTCCAGAGTGTCCGCCGAGGTCAATGTCGCGATGGTTTTGCCACCGGCATAGACGACGTTTTCCGCAGGAAGCTGCTCCCGGAACATCATGAAGAGTTGCTCGGTCTTCAACCGGCCCGCCCAAGCACCCTGTTGGGTGTTGAATCCGGACTCGATTTCGCCGCGCATTCCCATGACCTCTTCCGAACGCTCGCTGACCTTCACGCCGTGGCGCACCCAGTCAACAAACAGTTCATGCGTGGCCATCAGGAACTCCTCATAGTCGTCTTGGGTCTCGAAGACGGCTTCCCCGATGTGGGGCTCGTCGTAGAAACCGGATCCGACCGTGAAGACGATCTTCTGTCCGCGTCCTTTGCTCAGATCGGTCTTCTCCCAAATGAGAGAGTCCGGTCCGCCTTCCATTTCGGCAAAGAAGTCCGAGCTTTCCTCAAATGTATCAATGCCATCCTGCCAAAGCTGACGCACGGCATCGGGTGCCATGGCAGCTAAGATTGTGCCCGTAATCGGGCTTGCGAGTTCGTATGCCATAATGTTTGGTCCTTTGGTTGAGGACCGACAGGGCAACTGGTGATGACTTCACCCCCCGACAAAGCGGGGAGAACTCAAACGCCGGATAAACCCGCAGCTTTCAGCTTGAGGTTGTATTCGTGCGGCGAGCGGGATTTCCCAAAGATCACAGGTGCAGTCGGTCCGTTCGTTGTGTGCTCGGCACCAGAGGCGACGGGCACAGGGTTTGGACGACGCACCGCCGACTGGATGACGGCTTGTGGCTTTGGGGTGGCGGATGTGGATGATTTCGGGGCCGAGGCAACGGATCCCGGCGCAATGCCGAGGTTGTTGGCTGCCATTTGGAACACCTTGAAAGGGGCGTTCTGGTCAAAAATGAGAGGATTCGCTTGCGCTTCGAGGTCTTTCCAGATCCGGGCGGCTTCCGCCGTGATCGGGTGGGATTGATCCGCAGCGACCGGGTAAACTTGAACGGTTCGGGCGCGGGAGTCCTCTACGGCAAGGGAAAAGTCGCTTTCGGCCCGGTTGTTGGCTTCTTTCTCGTTTGCACGGGCATCGAAAAGTTGGATGGTAAGATCCTCGATTTGATTCGTAATCTCATCCATCTTTTCAGTGTCAATGTTCGAGGAAGCAGCCTTGCGGTCCGCCTTGAGTCCCCGGATTTGGGCCTCAATGCCCTCCGAGGTAGGCAGGGCTGCGGCGGGCGGCACAACTTCCGGGGCGACGGATTGCGCCGGTTCCCCATATTTGAGTGCGATCCGGCGCTCACCCTCAGAAAGGGTGATGTCCTGCCCTTGGTCCTTGAGGTCCTTGACAAGAAGGATTGCTTCCTGCGTCCGGGCATCAAGGCCCGACAGTCGCGGGCGAAATTCCTTTTTTGACGGTTCGATGACGGGCGCACGCCCATCAATCGAAGCGACCGGTGAGGCCGGCGCATCGGGGTCCAATGGCTCAACAGCGGGCGGGATTTCCCCTGCCGGTTGCTCAGTCGCGGGATCCGCCGGGGCAAGTGCCTTGGCGAGTCGAGTATTGTAATCATCCACATCCGCCACCTTGCCCCGTGGCAATGAAGCCGCCGGTTCAATCGGTGGTGGGGTCGTCTGTGTTACATCGGACGCGGGTGCCACCGGATCAGCCGAAGCGGCTGGGTCAATGGTTCCGTCCGCCGTCGTTACTTCGACCGGCTGAATTTCGGATTGCTCCTGATTTTCATTAGGCATGCCTACGGCATTTAGCTGGGCAGCGGTTCGCCGTCAAGGTTTTTATTGCAAATGAGAACCAATATCTTTAAGGGTGTCCGCCATGGCTTTATTCTCTCAACCGGTCCCAATTCCCCCGCATGGTCGCGGAAGCGGAGCGGTCCGTGAGGGAGATACAATCAAGGCGCTTGTGGAGACGCGCGGGGTTATCGCCCGAATTTCCGCCTTTCTCGCCGGGTTCGGGGTGAACACGATCACCGGGGCAGACGGGCGGATGTTTGACGTTTTGAGCAAATCCGCAGGAGGGGTGCCGGGAATCACGGGCGGGATCCCGCTTGACCATCCATGGACGATCCGGATTAAGAAAATCGATAGTAGCTGGAAAGCTGGGATTTCCCACCGTTCGGATGTCTATGACGGGATGACATGGACAAAGAAAACTGTCACCGGGTTATTTACATCGGATGCACCGCAGGAGGATAATGCGGGATGGATTCCGGTTGAAGCCGGATTTGTCTATCTCAAGGGCACAGTGGACAGCGAGGGGGAAATCACCGCTATCAATGTCGAATGGGGAGAATCCGCACTCTCAGGCATTTTCCGGGTAAAGTCCGCCGCCGGGCAACAAACCGAGTTTGCTTGGGTAATCGGATACCTATGGAGTTCCGGGACGGGGGATAGCATCGCATGGTATTACCGGCAAGAAGCTTGGCGGCATATCACCTTGCTTTACGTCGTGGTAAACGGGGTGCTCTGCAAGGTGCCGTTTGAAATGTGACCTATGGGCGACTCTGTTCATTTTGCGACACGGCAAGGCGGAAGCTATTCTAGCGGTTTTAACGGGTTCCCATTTCAAATAATTGATGTTGCCGTATATCCGCCGGTAGATTGGACGGAGCTAAAAGCGGCTTGTCTTGGACCACTGACATTGCAGCAGGCTATCGGGATGTTTTGGCGGGTCTCAACTTGGAGGTTTCAGTTTACTGCTCAGGTGTATGTTCAACAGTATAACTGGATGTTTATCGAGGATGGGTATGGATATTATGAGCCTGGCGAGGCATTTATTGTGGCCGAAGAGATTGATGAGGAACTGCAAGTAGGGTTATCAGAAAAGCATTTATGCACCCGAGATAATACTTTTGATAGTAAGACATTTTCAGTCGGAGAACTAACCGTTCAGCTTGATTTTGGTGCATTCCAGATGTTGTATAAGGATGAAGACTCTTATTATTCACCTGTAGTTGGTAATGTCTATGTGGCCCTTCAAGACGGGCTTTACCAGCCACGCATGCCGTATGGTCCGGGTGGTTATGTAGGAGACACTGGGTATTATGACTATAATCGCACATGGGCTCCGCTAGATAGCAATTACTATATGTTTGGTGTGGGGATACTTACCATTAAAGATTCCGAAGGCAACACCATTGGTCTGATCCCCGGCGACAACGCTTATGGAATTTTGCCAAGCCAATTTACCGCGCAACCCTCGAAATATTGGCCCTACAAGAACGCCGCCGGGGATGCCGTTTTTGAAACCAATACCGGCACCCAGATCAACCCAATTTCCTGATATGATACATTCAAACAAAGGGGGTGAAAGAAATGGCATTTGTTAAAACACCAACAACATGGATTCCGGGATGGAGTGAGAACGGGACGGACATCACGATTACAACGCTCTCGACGGCATTCCCGCAGCTTACCGCAGCGGAGGCGGACGCTGCAACTGGAGACATCAGAAAGATCCTCTTCGCAATCTGCGAGAAGATTTGGACGGTATGGAATGCGCTGGCAACGGCGGACAAAGCAACGAAGATGACCGTCAACCGGAGTTCATTCGTGAACGAGACAACCGGGCTGATTACGCGCACCTACACCTTCCAGTTCGTGACAGCAACGACCGGCGAGGAAGTGGAGGCGGAACCGGCATAACCTACAACCCGGAGGCGGGGAGGTCCTATCCCTCCCGGCTTCCTTCAATAGCACGTCAGAGCAAACGCGCGTTCGAGCGCAGGGATAAGGTCCGGATCCTTGGTGGCAGCCATGAAGCCCCGCTTTGTGACCTCGCCGGCCCGGTCCTTCATATCGGAAATGACAACCCACCCGTCGCGGATCAACTCCGCGTGAAGATGCGCAGGCCCCTCGCAGTTACCAAACCCGACGTGCATGGAATTGAAGTCATGCGCGACGACGCACCGGGGCTGCCGCCGGATGATTTGCTTTGCTTCCTCGATCCCGGTTTCAAGCGAATGGTCGCCGTCCACGAAGATCAAATCGAAATCCCCTTCCCCGGCGAGGACTTCCACCGAACGGTGTTGCAGGAGAGCGACCGGGTGACCGCGCGTTGCCTCGTGGAACTCATCGGTAAATCCGACATCGCAGGCGGAAAACCACTCAATGGACCCGGACCCGAGCCCGGCGAGGAATGCGACCGTGCTGCATCCTGTCCATGAGCCGACTTCAAGGGCATGCTTCCAATCGGTGCCAAGGCAGATTTCGCGCAGACAGGCGATATGCCGGGCATCGGCGCACATGCCGACATCATGCCACGCTGGCAGCCCAAGGAAGAGCCCTGCCCGGTCGAAGTCCGGGAACATGGCGCAGCGTGTATCGTTCGGGAGATATGTCATGTGACATAGGAAGTCCCCAGCCTCCCAAGGTTCCGGGCCGGTGGTATCGCGGGTTGCCGGGACGGCATTCAGCTTGCGGCGAGGGAGAATATGAACGTGCTGCCGGATTTCCGGGTTTGCCCGGTATTCCTCTTGGATTGCCTGTTGCTCCCAAAGCGGGGTGTTCCTCCATTCCCCCCGCATGGATGCGGCGGAAAGGAGGTCGAATGAACCGGGGCAGTTCGTGAAGATGAAGTTCCCAAGGGAGAAGTGCTTAATTTCATCCTCCGGGGCCGGGTAAGTCCAATCGGTTGAAACCGTGAGCCCGTTGCCCGCGATGATGAACCGGACCGGGATAGACGGGTTTGTGATGACGGTATCCGCATCCAACCAGAGGATTGCTTTGTAATCCGGCAAGCGTTCTTGCAGGAGGGCGAGCTTGTGCCATGAGGGATGGCAGGAACGCGGGTATTCCGTGACACGTTCAAATTCGTATTCGTGGCGCAGGGCATAGGCCCGGTGGTTGGCGCTGGTGAGGTCCGCAATGCTTGCCATGGCGGCATCGGCCCCTGTCAAAACGAGAGTCTTCATTTGAGGATTCGTTTCAGCATAAAAGCGATGTCACCGGGAGGGACGTTTGCCAGCGCATTGCAGAACCCGGAGGTTGCGCACTGCTGCCCCGGAGGGAATGGGGTGCCGCGCGGGTGCCACGAGCAAGGAGAGCATTTCGCCCGGCCCTGCATGGCGATGCCGGGGACCCCGTCCATGTAGGCGGCCCCGGAGAACGGGCCAAAAAGGCCGAGGACCGGGATTCCCAAAGCCGCACCGACGTGGACGAAAGCGGAATCCGGAGCAACAATCGCGTCGCACCACGAGGCCATTGCGACCGACTGCCGGAAGGAGAAAGATTTCATGCTGCAATCAAAGACATCCGGCGGGACCCCTTCGCAGGCGGGGCGAGGGTCCCCGACCATAAGGATTTCGTGCCCGGCCATGGAGATTTCCGCGAGAAGTTCCGGGATGCGGAGATAGGTCTTTGCGGAGCCGGATGAAGCGGTTTGCACGCAGACCCGCTTTTTGCCGGTCCGGGGCCAAATGTCCCTTGCCGTGTCGCGCTCGCCGGCCGCAAAGAGATACCCCGCACGGGGGAGCCCTTCCGGGGCATTGAAGACCCTCGCGAACCGGGCGGCGGGATGTTCGGTGCCCTCGCAGGCTTTCCCCTCGATCACGTTTTCCAACCAGATGATTTGATGGTATTTTGTCGCAGTAAGCTGGGAGAGAGGATAGTGCACGACATGATCCACAAACCCATTGAGAACCGACGCATACCGGTCGAAGCAGCAATGCGCGACATAAACGCCCGCCTCACGCATCGCCTTGTAAATCGGATTGAGCCAGAGCAGGTCCCCAAAGCCACCGACCCGGACGACCAGCACGCGAGCGCCCGGCAACCAAATCTTTGCGGGGTCGAAAGGTTCGAACTCGCGGAACTTCAACGCGACCTCCCCGAACCCGCGCGAAGCCCAAAGCAACTCCGCAGCGTTGTGATCTTCCACGAAGTAGCCGCCGGGTGATAGGGGAGCATTTGCCCACGTAACGGGGGATAAAACGGTTGCTACGTGCATGGCATTTCCTCCTTGGAAAGGCCGAGGACCGACCGAGCCCCGGCGGCATCATCTTCCGTGATCCGCTCGATTTCACGCAGGGCGACGAGGCGGGCGATCATCGGCGCGAATTCTTCTTGATGGAGGTTCCCGGAAAGGATTCCCGCCTCAGTGGCGAGGATCTTATCCCGGACCCGTCGCAGGAAATACTTTGTGAACGCGAACGAGTTGTTGAGTTGCGAGATATGAGCGAGGTCCGCAGTCGCGCGGAACTCCGATTCTTTTTGGGTGGACGAGGCAGGCATAAAACGGGATCACGCCGGGGGCGCAGAGCCGGGCGGAGGCTGGGGGATGTAAAGGGAGGGATCCGTTGGCTGGATGATGTTGTCGGGCTGGGGCACCCGGAGCGCCTTGAGCCGGGACCGGGCATAGCTGGACGTGCGATCTTGCAGCATGAGCGGACGGCTGTAGAACCCGTCAATGACGGCATCCGCGACATTTCCGCTTTCCAAAATCTGCCGATCCTTTTGCTGGGTAATCGAAAGCCGGATGTTACAGGCGAGGTCCCGGACATCATCCGGGGTGAGGGAAAGGATTTCGTTCGCGTCGCCGTTGAAATAGGTGAAGACCTGTTGCTTGTCCAAGCGGGAGAACGTCACGTCAACAACCGCTTCGAGGGCACCTTGCAGACCGGGGATCAGGCGGAGCAGGAACATTGCGAATAACTCCTGCCCGCTGTCCTTCACTTCATTGATCCCGGTTGCCGTGGCAGCGGTTGGCAGCCCGGAAATTTGCTGATCCGCCCCATTGACCACTCCGGATTTGATTTGCATGAACTGCATGAACAGTTCGATGAGTTCCGAGAGGTCCGAGGTATCTTCCGGCAGGGTGACGTAAGAGAGGGCATCCGCCGCCTTGTATCCCTCCCGGAGGGTGTAGGTTTTCCCGTGGTTGAGCTTGAGCGCCGGGTCCCGCTGCCCTTCGAGGGTAGCATGCGGTGCCCAGAAGGTTGTGCGACCGGCGGCAGACTCCCGGAAATTCTTCCGGTTGAGTTGCAGATCAATGAAAGATTGCTCCGGGTCGAAATACTCCATGGCCCCCATGCCATACCAACGCCCGTCCACATCCATCGGGCGGATGACATCGAACGGGCGCAGCCCGCGCAGGGTGACGTTCGCCGTGTATTCGTAGAAAACCGGGGCTTGGTTGCGCCGGTCGATCACGAGCATGATTTCTTCTTGGATCCCGTCACCGTCCGCATCGTAGGTGAGCCAGCATTCCGCGAGCCCGCACTTGGGGTTGTTCGGGCTACCCTCTGTCTGCCGCTCTCCGAAGTCCTGCCGGGGCTGCCCGTCCGCAGACTTGGCGTAGGCGGTATCGGAAAGCATGTTCCGGAGGAGTTGGACGGCAGCGGCGAAATCCGATACGCCTTCATCCCCCTCCGCGAACTGCCCGGAGAACATTTGCGCGATTTCCATCACCGACTTGTCATAAAGGTGAGCGATAAGATCCGCCTCCCCAGCTTGGATGCCGGGGGCATCAATGGGGGCGAGGAAGTCTTTGTAATAGCAGCATCGGGAATCCGGCCCGGACCACGTAACCAGACGGCGCTGAATGGTCCCGGTCTTCCAGAGGGGAGCCGGGGGCATGAGCGTAACCCCGTCACGCTTGAGAATCTTTTGCCCGGTGGGTTGCAGCACCATCGCGGGAGGCTGCCCCGGCATGGCTTGCGCTTCCGCAGGACCGGCGGGCGATTCCTGTATCGGTTCCTCCGGGGCACCCGGCACCGGGGGAGCCACGGGGGCAGGAACGGCCGTTTGCTGGTCGATCCATACGTCAGTTTGCAGGATGTAGTCCCCGTGCGCGTCAAGGACCTCGTTCCCGGCGGGATCCACAAGGAAGGTTGCCGTGCGCTTGTAAATTTGGAAGCGTTCTTGGTGGGATGTCTTGATGACCGATTCTCCCCGGACCCATGCGAACTCTACGGCTTGCGTGTGCCGTGATTTGACATGGCATTTCGTCGCCACAAACCGGGCGTATTTCTTGATCTTGTCCGCGAGAATATCATCCTCGACCCCGATCCCGTCTGCCGTGAACCACTCGTCGTCATCCGGGGCTCCGAAGAAGAAGCCATTCGACTTTGCGACCATTTGCGCCGTGATCCGCTGGGAGAGGCTTGCCGTGAGGTTCGATTGCTCGAAGAGTGAACCGGGTTCGGCCCGGTCCTCGACATGGTTGTAATACCGGGCGGTATATCGCTCGCGCTTCCCGAAGAAGGAGAGAGGGTCCGAGACGATGGAGAATTCCCCAGTATATCCGGCAGCCGAACCGGTTTTTTTGCCGAGCTGCCCCTCGATTTGTTCGAGGCGGAGGATGGCATGATGCACAAGCGCATCTTCCTGTGCGCGGGTGAGAACGTAAGCTGTCTTGAACGGCATCCGGGGGGCAGCGTCAGAGGGAGAATCGTTCGGAAGGGCTTTCCCAAGCTCCTCCACCTGTGAATTTGATGTCCTGATTGTCATTTTGAAATTGGTTGCGGGTGAAAGATTTGAACTTTCGACCTTCTGCTTATGAGGCAGACGAGCTACCAAGCTGCTCCAACCCGCAATATGGCGAAGCCATAGCCGGGCGGCGAACCGCTGTCAAGACGCGATTTGCAAACAATACCGTTTGACGTTCGCGGACGTGGGGAGTATCAGGGGATGTATGAAAAACCAAAAACCAACAATCAAAAAGCTCGCGAGGGAGGAACATGCCGGGGACTGGCACGATAAGCCCCTCCGCTGGCTAGTGACCGGGATGAAATGGGGGAACCAGAAGTTCAGCACCAAGAAAGAGGCGACAATCTACGCCTCCTGCTACCGGCGGACCGCGACCTACAACGAATGCTTCGCAATGTGGATGGCAAAGGAGACAGCGTGAGCGCAGCAGAATTCGCGCTCGAAGCCGGGCAAAGCGCCTACCAACACGCGGAAATGAACGGGGCGAAGAACCCCGACAAGGAAGCGCAGGAAGCCCACGAAACCGCCCTCCTCATGTATGAACATGGGGCGCTGGGGCGCGACTACTACGATTGTTTTCGGAACATGGATGACGGGGTGAACGGTAACGAGCGGGAATAACCGGGGACACCATATACCCAAGCACAGGATCGGGCGGGCGGACTTTTCTCCCGCCCTTTTCCGTGCCTACGCGAGACGTTCTTTGCTGCCGTCCTCCCGGATCAGGATCACTTCCCCCCCCTCCGGGCAAACCTTCTTGGCGAGCGGGCGGACGACGTAGAGTGGGCCGGTGCCGACAATCTTCCCGGCGGGATCCATCACATTCCACTTTGTTCCATCGCCCTTGGTGACGGTGAAAACTGTCTTTCCCGTCTTGGCCGTTTTTTGCGGACCGGCAGGAGAAAGAATTTGCTGCCGTTTCTCGATCATCGCGGCAACGCCTTGCTCATTGGCAATCTGCATTCCCGCTTCGAGGACGAGACGGGAAATTGTTGCTTCATCCAGTTCGGACCGGCGGCAGAGGTCGCGCAGCTTGGATTTTGTTGCCACACTCAGGCGGATTGTGATTTTTTCGTTGAGGTCAGGTTTGTAGATCATGAGTTCGGGTTGTTGGTGGTTCCTTGGGCGATCCGTCCTTGGCCGATTGTTGCAGCGGCATCCAAGAATGGAGCAGGATTCGCCTAGTTCCTTGGGGCAAGCCCTTGGGCGGCATACGATTCCCCGTTGCACATCCGGTCTTCCGGACAGTCTTTGCACTCTTCACCTTGGCAGGGGGAGGTTGACGACAAGGGAGGATGGAGGGGG
>Ga0247844_1001178_pt1 | contig 50345 bp, 45 predicted proteins | sample LaCtaG_FD_192421 | JGI IMG/M metagenome (GOLD analysis project Ga0247844, IMG submission 192421) | Freshwater microbial communities from meromictic Lake La Cruz, Castile-La Mancha, Spain - LaCruzMarch201714.5m_1 | ecosystem: Environmental > Aquatic > Freshwater > Lake | place: Spain: Castile-La... | reverse complement strand
AATCCCCATCAAAGAAATCAAACTGCGCGACCGCTCGCTGTATACGCTCAACTTGAAACCTGATTTTGAAAAGGTGGAATGGGAGGGGTGATGGTGGACGTTGGACATTGGACGTTGGACGTTGGACATTGGACGTTGGACGTTGGACGGTGGACATTGGACGGTGGACATTGCCTGCCTGTCGGCAGACAGGGGCATTGGACATTAAATTTGATCTTATTACCTGCATAAATAAATATTTTTTTATATGAAACATTTCTCCCTGCTGATTTTGTTTTTCTGCCTGCACATTTGGGCATATAGCCAAACACCCCAACGCTTAAGTGATATTCACATACCAACCAATCATCCATTTGAGTATTTAGGTGGGTCTTTCACCTCCATAAATAACAAGGTATTGTTTTATGGACTCACGCCCAAACAGGGCTACGGCTTCTGGAGCTACGATGGAAACGGACCTGCCATTAAGATAAGTGATTATGGCAGTTCGATGGGAAATCCTATGGAGACTGCCGATGGATTCTATTTTATCTCGGCTTACGATGTTTCAAAATATTCGTTGTATAAACATGGTGGCACACCGGGTGTAACCCTTCTAATTGATGATGTAACGTCCATTTCCCAAAATAACATTCCAAGTATCGCGACTTTAAACGGCAAAGTTTTTTACCCAGATTGGGGTGAAACTACCGGGTTCGAACTCTGGTGTGCAAGCGATTCCATGGGTAGTGGAGCCTTGATCCTTGACGCCACCCCCGGTTTGGGAAGCACGTTCCCGATTGAACTTACCCAAGCAGACAGCCTGGTATATTTCCGGGGAGGAGGAACTCAGGGGCGACAGCTTTGGCGCAGCGATGGTACCGCAGCAGGCACGTTCAAACTTTTAGAGGTTATGCCTGCCAATCAGAATATTCAAACCAACTCCTTGAGAACCTTGGGCAATAAAGCCTATTTTTTAATAAGAAAGACAAGCGGGGAAACCGAATTTTGGGTGAGCGATGGTACGGTCTCTGGCACGATAAAATTAACGAAGGTTCCCTCAAGTCTTGTAGTACCAGATCGTTACGAGGCCTTTTTTTTGGAGGAAAAATACGTTTATCTCGCCATTGAACCGCAGAATTCAGAAGTGAAGTGGGCCGTCACGGATGGCAACTGTGAAGGATTATTTTGTTCCGCTTGTCGAGAATGCTTACCTCAACGAAAACCGCCTCTTTTTTTCAATGAACGATGGAATTATAGGCCAGGAACCTTGGGTGATGGTATTGGAAGATTCGCTGGTGGTCAGCACGATTGCACCAATTTTGCAAGCAAATAAGCTTGAAATTTGGCCCAATCCAGCGCAGGAGTTTGTCAACTTTACCTTGAAAAGCGAATTTGGAAAGCCCGTTTGGGTAGAACTCCTCACTAATACTGGGCAACTGGTGTACAGGCAAAAACATGAGCTTCCAAATGCTGGCCCATGTTTCATTCGTTTGCCGCGACATAGCACAGGGATTCATTTCCTTCAAATTACCACTAAAAACGGCAAAATTTGGACAAGAAAATTGATAATTGCAGAATAACGGAACCATCACTTCATCACCTCATGACTTCATCACTTCATGTTAAGCTGGCAAGAATTTGAAAAAGTAGAAATGCGGGTCGGCACCGTCCTGGAAGCCAAAGATTTTCCAGGGGTGCGAAACCCAGCGTATCAGTTGTTGATTGATTTTGGGGAACACGGAATCAAAAAAAGTTCGGCACAAATCACCGATTTGTATCAACTAAAAGATTTAATCGGGCGACAAGTGATCGCAGTGGTGAATTTTCCGCCCAAACAGATCGCTACGTTTTTTTCAGAGTGTCTGGTGTTAGGCCTCGTGGGCGAAAACAAAGTAATCACCCTGCTTCAACCCGAAAGGCCGGTGCCTAATGGTCTGCGGGTAGCCTAACAAATCACTTTATCACTCCATCGCTTCATCACCCTATCGCTTTATCACTCCATCACCTCATCACTCCATCATTAATGAATCTCAACTGGCAACGCATTTCGCTCCACGTTCTTTTTTGGGCCGTATATGTGCCGCTCAACGCAGTCCTCACCTGTATTTTACAGCAGGAAACCTTGGATGAAGGCTTTAAAAATGCGCTTATTGGGGAAGCATTTTCTTTGCCCGTCAAGCTGCTGCTTACCTATTTTGTTTTCTATTACGTCATCCCACTCTACCTGGATCGGAGCAAGATTTGGAAACTCATTGGCTTGCTCTTGCTGGCCTTCGCAGTGGCAACGGTGATTTATCGTCTGGAGATGCGCTTCATATTTAACCCAATCTTCCGGCCAGACAAGGTGTACAATATGCTAAACCCTCAAGGCTTGTTGCTCACGGAATTCGACCTTTTTATCACGCTCGCTGCCGCCATTACCATCAAAATGATTCGGGTCCACTATAAAAGCCTCGAATTCGAGCAGGAATTGATGCGAGAAAAATTGCAGTCAGAACTCAGTTTTTTAAGAGCGCAAACCAACCCGCATTTTTTATTCAATACCCTCAATAACCTCTACGTTCTGGCCCGAAAAAAAAGCGACAAAACCCCGGATGCCATCATGATGTTATCCAAAATCATGCGCTTCGTGCTGTACGAATGCCGCGCTCCCCGAATCGCGGTTTCCGACGAGGCAAAGGTGATTCAAGACTATATCGAGCTGGAAAAATTACGTTACAATAAGCGACTTACCATTGATTATCAAGAAAATATGGACAACCCGCTTACACCCATCGCGCCATTGTTGTTGTTGCCCTTTGTGGAAAACAGTTTCAAGCACGGAGCAGGAAGTACCACCGGAGACGTACATATCCTGATTAATATAGCGCTTAAAGAAAAACAACTTTCTTACACTGTACAAAACACCGTGGACACTGATGTTGACTCCAACTCAGCGGGTACCAGTAGCGGAATTGGTCTTCGGAACGTAGAACGCCAACTTGATTTGCTATATCCCGATCAGCACGAACTCAAAATCACCCGCGAGCACGGATTTTTTACGGCTGATTTGAAAATTGATTTGTCAGCCAATTAACCCAATCACCCATTTACCCAATCACACGACAATATGATCGTAGTTACAGGCGCGGCAGGTTTTATAGGTTCCTGCATGGTAAAACGACTCAACGACGCAGGCTATCAGGATGTGCTGGCAGTGGACGACTTTAGCCGCCCCGACAAAGCTCGCAATCTGGAAGGAAAACAACTCTGGGGGCAAATGCACCGCCTCAACTTCGTCCGCTGGCTCGAACGCAATCACACCGATGTGGATGCAGTGATTCACCTGGGTGCAAGGACGGATACAACAGAGCAAAACGTGGAGATTTTCAACGAATTAAACCTTGAATATTCTCGTGCGCTCTGGATGATTTGTTCGGGTTTTGACATTCCACTCCTCTACGCCAGCAGCGCCGCTACCTATGGCCTCGGCGAATTGGGGTACGCCGACGATCACGCTACAATTCCTCATCTCCGCCCCCTCAATCCTTATGGCCAAAGCAAGCAGGATTTTGATGTTTGGGCTTTGGAGCAAATCAACCCCTCCTACGCCAAGGCTTCGGCGGGTAAAAATCCGTCAATCGTCAATCGTCAATCGCCCACGACTTGGGCCGGCTTCAAATTTTTCAATGTGTACGGCCCCAACGAGTACCACAAAGGGCGCATGGCCTCGGTCATCTTCCACACGGCACGGCAGATAAAATTAACGGGGGAAATGAAATTGTTTCGCTCCCACCGCCCTGACTATCAGGATGGTGCGCAGAGCCGAGACTTCATTTATGTGAAAGATGTAGTGGATGTGCTGCTCTACTTCTTGGAAAACAAGCCCAGCAATGGGATCTACAACCTTGGTACAGGGCAAGCAAGGACTTTCCTCGATTTGGCCACTGGCACGTTTCGCGCCCTGGATTTAGAACCACATATCTCCTTTGTGGATACCCCTGCAGACATCCGGGACACTTATCAGTATTTTACCCAAGCCGAAATGGGCAAGCTCCGGGCAGCTGGTTACAACGAGCCGTTTATTGGACTGGAAGAAGGGATTGAAGATTATGTGCAGCGGTATTTGAAAGAGGAGGTATTGTGGTGATACGGGAAAGGTTTCTCGCAGATGTTACGCAGATGGAATGCGCAGATGCTACGCAGAATTTATCTGTGTGACATCTGCGTATTCCATCTGCGTAACATCTGCGAGAAAAACATACCGCGGAGTGACTCAGTCTTTTTTCTTGAAACGGTAGGAATACAAATCAGACTCGCCTTCGTAGTAACCATCGAGAGCAAGGTTGGTATATGCACTTAACATGGCCTCTACGGCTTCATTCACCGTGTTTACCCGTTTGCCGTTTACACTGGTGATAATGAACCCCGGCTGCATATTGGTTTGATAAACAACACTTCCTCGACGCACACTGCTGACGGCAACCCCCTGTAAACGCAATTTTCGCTGCTCCTCGCGACTGAGGTTGCGCAATGCGAAGCCGAGTTCCTCTTCCAGCTCATCACCCTGAGCGCGGGCAATCTGGGTAGAATTGTTCACATCTTTAAGTGTGATGCGCGAGCGGAGTTTTTTGCCTCCTCTCCAATAATCCACTTGCACTGCCTCGCCGGGACGAAACCGCCCTACATACTCTTGCAATTCCGAGGTGCTGCGCACGCGGGTTTCATTTACGCCCACCACTACGTCTCCAGCCTGCAGCCCGGCATCGGAGGCTGCGCCTTCGGAAGCTACCCGGTTGATTATCACTCCCTCGGCGTTTGGCAGACCCAGTTCACGTGCAGCTTCACTGTCCAAATCCTGGATACCTACTCCAAGATAAGCGCGTTGTGGTGTGCCATATTCGCGCAAATCACGCACTATTTTTTTAACCAAATTAGAAGGAATTGCAAACGAATAGCCTTCGTAACTCCCTGATTCCGTTATAATTGCAGTGTTTACGCCAATCAATTCGCCTGCCGTGTTCACCAATGCGCCACCAGAGTTTCCGGGGTTTACCGCTGCATCTGTTTGAATAAATGACTCGATGCTCGCTGCGCCAGAAAGGATATTGATATTTCGACCCTTGGCACTTACAATGCCAGCCGTAACCGTACTTTCCAAGTTGAAAGGATTGCCCACTGCCAGGACCCATTCCCCTACCCGCACGGAGTCGCTGTTGCCGAAAACCACAAAGGGCAGTTCTTGTTCTTCAATTTTCAAAAGTGCAATATCCGTGGAGGGGTCTGTGCCAATTAGCTTAGCTTTGTAGGTGCGCTTGTCGGCTAGAGTGACTTTTATTTCACTACTTTTTTCTACAACGTGATGGTTGGTCACGATATACCCATCCGGAGAAACCACCACACCTGAACCAGAAGAACCCGTAAGTGCGCCTCCGCCCCAAATATTTCCGCCCGACTCGATGAGCGCACGGATATTTACCACTGCGGGAGTAGCCACCTCAGCCGCTACGATAAAATCAGTCGGTGAAGAAGAGCGAAACGTGCTATTGGAGCGACTATCGAAAAGTTTGTCTACCAGTCCCGTTAGCCGTGTTTCACCACCTTGTTCAGACCAAACCACGCGGCTTGGTGGTGCAAATTGGCTGTAAATAAACAGGGAAAGTAAAGAACTCCCTATGCAGGCAAGGGAAAGCAAAAGATATTTTCTCATAACATTACAAGTAATTAAGAGCGATGAACGCCATAAAAGGTAAATTTGTTTGAAAGCACAAGTTCTTTACCTGACAGAACAGCGAATTTCGAAAAAGGTAGCCAAAAATCAGGCCATTGCAAACGCGTTACTGAAATTCATTTTGCTTTTGAATGTCGAAATGAATTTCGCCCAACCTAATTTTGCTCCATGAAATTCTGGAAATATCAAGGCGCCGGTAACGACTTTATCATGCTGGACCAGCGTGACAAGCAGTGGATTACTCGTTCTGACATCAAAATAATTGAGCAACTGTGCCACCGCCGTTTTGGCATTGGCGCCGATGGACTCATTTTGTTGCAAAACCGCGAGGGTTACGATTTTGAAATGGTGTATTTCAATGCCGACGGACGAGAGAGTACGATGTGCGGCAATGGTGGCAGATGTATTACGGCTTTTGCTCAGCATTTGGGCATAGCAATGGGGGCGTGCCATTTTATAGCCATTGATGGAGCACACGAAGCCATTATCTCCCCCCTTCCAGTTAAGGATGGTTTTTGGGTAGAACTCAAAATGACCGATGTGAATAGTATTGAAAAACAGGCAGATGCATACATTTTGAATACCGGTTCGCCACACTATGTGCGATTTGTGGATTCGATAGAAAACTTGGACATGGTAGCCGAAGGAAGAGCAGTGCGGTTTGCTGAAAGATGGAAAAAAGACGGGATTAACGTAAATTTAGTAGCTGAAACAAGAAAACAGCAGGATTTAAGCCTTGCCATTCGGACCTATGAACGTGGTGTAGAAGACGAAACCCTGGCCTGCGGCACAGGAGTTACTGCGGCTGCCATCGCATCGTACCTGCAGAATGGCCATTCATCAAATGACCCCGAAATCGCCGTACAGGCCAAAGGTGGTGATTTAGCAGTGCGTTTCCACGCCAACGGAGATGGCACATTCTCCAACATCTGGCTAAGTGGACCTGCTGTGCGCGTTTTCGAAGGTGAAATCAAATCCATTGAAGGAAGTATATTTAAGCCATGAAAAGAATCTCTATTTTATTGATTTCCAATTTTTTATTGGCACTTTTAAGTGCTCAAACCGACAGTTTGCCATCTCCTTTATCCGATTCAACCCCGGAGAAAATTGCAGTATCCCGACGTGAGTTGCTCGCCTCTTTTTTGATGGATGATCCGGCTGCTGCAGGGCTTTGGATAGACTCTCTGGCGAGGCTTGAAGACGAACAATATGCAGGACTCATCTGGGACGAACGTTGGATGTTGTATTTCTGGACCGAGTCGTACGGAACGCTGTTAGAAGAAGTGAGCCGCTTCGATGCAAACCAACGAGCCCTTCAAGCCTGGAAAATTCAACCCCCGAAAGACAGTCTTTTTGAATGGATTGACCTATACCTCAACGAGAACCGATATGATGTTTTCACAAGCATACAAAGTGCGTTTTTGAATGAGGAGGAAAAAGCATTCTCGGCCCTTTTGTTTGAGTATCTTTTGCGACTCAATACAGATGAAGAAGAATGGGCAGACCGTCTGCAAGCCTTTGAAAAACACTATCCTTCGTCCCGTTTTTTGGCTTTTGTGCGCAACATAAAGCCTGCGATTTTGAAACCTTCCAACAAGGCCATTGGTATTTCAGGAGGACTTCTTGTAGGGAACTGGAGGGGAGATATAGAGCGAACGCTTGCCACACCATACGCTTTTGATTTTGATTTGTACTACTGGACAAAACGGTGGAATTTTACCTTTGATGGTTTCCTGGGCGGTCCAAGTCTCACTCGTGATCTGATGGTTGACAACGATGTTTGGCCCAAAGACGATCCCACCAGTTTTTTTACGCTGGGACTGGGCTTGGGTTACGACATTGTGAATACGTCCAAACTGCGCATCTTTCCCAGCGTCGGAGGCGGGGTAGGATTTCTTAGGCCGCCAACACCAGGGGAGGATGAAGAACCACTCCCTGATTACTACAATAACTTCAATTTCAACGAATTCCATCTTACAGCCTCTTTGACCACCGACATCAAATTATTCACCAAAAACTACCGTGATTGGAACACGCCAAAAGGCTCCTACCATGGAATCCGGTTGAATTTTGGCTGGAATGGCTTGAATTTTGGAAAACAAAACCCCGATCTTACGGGCGAGGTGTTTTTCTTTGCCGTGAACTATAACTTCTTCGCGTATCTGGCGAAATAGGGATCTTTAGGTCATTGGGTCATTAGGTCATTGGTTATTACGCCATTAGTACAATGACCAATGACTTAATGGCGACCAATGACGACTAATGACCTAATGACCTAATGACGACTAATGACCTAATGACGACTAATGACCTAATGACCTAATGACGACTAATGACCTAATGACGACTAATGACCTAATGACTTAAATGACGATCATGACTAACCACGATTGGCTTTCCGACCTACATCCGCTTTTTGCAGCGCAAGAATCGTGGCTCGACGGCTCGTACAATAAACTGGTGACGGCGCAGCTAGTTTGCCCGACCGACAGCTCTTTTTCTATCGCTTGCGGAGCGGGGCTTTTGGTGGAACACGTCCGGCAGTTCAAGTTCGCGCCGCCTATTATCCAGCGATTGGGGCAGGTGGCAGACCAGAAAGGCCGCTCAATTTTTCAGGAAAGTTTTCTGAATCACTTACAACGCCTTCGTTTGCGAACCCAGGTGAATGCCGCTCCGGAAGGCACTTTATTGTTCCCCGGCGAAACAATGCTGACTATCCAGGCTCCTGAATTGCAAGTTCGGCTTTTAGAATCAGCCATTCGTCTACTTATTTGGGAATCAACGCATTGGGCAACCCTAGCCGCTGCCAAACAATGGAAGAAAGGTGTTTTTTCTGAGGAGGAAACACCACATGCTCCTAATTTCCCATTCAACAAAAATGGCTGGAAAATGCGGGCCACGTATATAGGAGGAGGCTTGTCGGACGACTGGGAGCCGTCTGACGAGTTAAAATTATCGGTCGAGTGGCCGGGCTTCACCAAAATTGAAAATTCCCTTGGCCAGCCGCTCTCCCAAATCCGCCGACTTTACAAAGGAGAACACCCGTTGGGCGATGTTTGGCTGACGGCAGCCCAAGATGAACAAGCCAGCGTGAGCCATACGCACATTCAATTTCTGGATGAAAAATCTGGGGAAACGATTAGTGTTCAAATGTCACGCTTTCAAAATTTACTACAGCCTTTGCTGGTGAAGGGCCACCCTGCGCTTAGCTCGCCAAGCCTGGATTACCTGCGACAGCGTACCTGGAAACAATTGGAGGCATTTCATAACTTGAATCTGGGTGGTTATCTGCAGGGTTGGTTTTTGGAGTGAAACCCTGTTAAACCATCCCGTGCTTCTTATTCAGCGTCACATTTTCCAAAGTCCATTCCAAACGCTCCTCTAGGGGCGCTTGCCGTTCTGAACAATTTTTCAAAGGACACACCTTGCAAGAATCGGGTGGCACACAACCATCCGTGTGCACAAACATTTCCAATGATTGATCAAATTCCTCGGCAATAAATTTTTCTAAGGCGCTTACTTCTGCATGAGCCTCATTTACATTGAAATACCATGGAACGGTTATGTGACAATCCAAGTGCAAAATAGGGCCATATTTGATGACCCGGAGGTTATGCAAATCAATCCAGTTATCGCGTTTTTGCTGGTTTAGAGCGACAATGAGTCGTTTCAAGAGTTCGGCATCGGCCTCGTCGGTCAGACCCGCCACGGTTTTTCGGATAATTTTTCCACCTTCTACGATGATAAAAACGGCAAAAATCATCGCCACCGCACTGTCAATCCAGATAATGCCGGTGAAGCGTAGCATCAACAACCCGCCGATGATACCCAGCGTCGTCCAGGTGTCGGATTGGAGGTGCTTGCCACTAGCTTCCAAAGCCATAGAGTGATGTTTCCGGGCAGTGCGGATACACCACCAACCCAGGCCGTAATTGACCACTGCGGTGAAAGAGATAATTAGTATTCCAGTATTGAGCTGCCCAACCACATGCGGGTGCAACAGGTTGATAAGTGCCTCATAGACAATGATCAAACCGGCTACCAGAATCAAAATACCCTCAAATGAGGCAGAGATCAATTCGATTTTGCCATGGCCATAAGGGTGGTTGTCATCGCGGGGTTTGGCGGCAAGACGCAGGCTGTACAGACCCGTGAAGCCCGTTACCACGTTCACCGTACTTTCCAGAGCATCCGTGAGCACGGCTACGGAATTGGTCAGAAAGTAAGCTGCTACTTTAAGGACAAACAAGACGATGGAAGTAATTACTACCCATTGCTGGACTTTGACCGTTGTGGATGATGATTGGTTCATTGAATGACATGCATTAACCTCCTTATTCCCAATATACGGGTTCGATCCGCTCTACATACGGTAGCGAAGCCAATTGAAACAATACACGCTGGTAGTTTTTCTGATGGGTGTTGCCAATGACCAGCCATTGCGTGTCTTTACAGCCTGCCCTCCCTTTCCCTGCATTTTTCTGCGCCGTAGGATCTATTTTTCGCACTTGTCGCCAGTGTTTCTCATCGGCTGGGATGCAGAATTCGTAGTTTACGACAACCTTACCTTTGGGCGGCCCAGCCAGTCCTTCTGCGTCGAGTTGTTTGAAGTCCAACTTTATTTTTTTCCATGCATCCGGATTTTCTGGTGGTTTTTTAGGCTGACAAGCGCATAAAAGAGTCATTATGACTAAAAGACGAACGCGATTCATACAGGCGTGATATTTTGCGCCAAAATACGCCGCCTCCACCAATCATCACTCAATACATTCTGTGAACTCACGTCGCTCTTTCCTACAAAACACCCTGCTCGGCGGCCTTGCTGCTGGCAGCGCCGATTTTGGGGTAAAAAACCTCCCAGTTTTTGACCAACCCGACAAAAACGCTTTCCCCATCGTCATCGCAACTTGGGGCCCTAACCTAAAAGCAAATGCTGCCGCCTGGGAAATCCTTTCAAAAGGCGGCTATGCATTGGATGCCGTGGAAGCTGGCGTGCACGTACCCGAAGCTGACCCCAAAGATACCAGCGTTGGTTACGGAGGTTTTCCAGACCGTGATGGTCACGTGACCCTCGATGCCTGTATCATGGACGAGCATGGAATGGCAGGCTCTGTCTCTTTTTTGGAACACATCATGCACCCCATCAGCGTTGCGCGACGGGTGATGGAAAAAACACCCCACGTCATGCTTGTGGGCGAGGGCGCTTTGCAATTTGCGCTGACTGAAGGTTTTAAAAAAGAGAACTTGCTGACCGATGTGGCAAAAAAGGCCTGGGAAGCGTGGAAAATAGAATCCAAATACAAACCCATCATCAATGTAGAGCGGCACGATACGATAGGCATGCTGGCCATTGATACCCAGAAGCGCATCGCAGGGGCTTGTAGCACCAGTGGCGCGGCGTTCAAGATGCACGGCCGCGTGGGCGACAGCCCCATCCTCGGCGCAGGGATGTTTGTGGACAATGAAGTGGGCGGCGCAGCCAGCACTGGATTGGGCGAAATGGTGCTCCGCACGCTCGGCAGTTTCCTGGTAGTAGAAGAAATGCGGCGCGGCGCCCACCCGCAAAAAGCTGCTGAAACCGCGGTGAAACGCATCTTACGAAAATACCCCAAACAATGCGAGGAGGCCCAAGTCGGTTTTATCGCGGTGGACAAACTAGGCCAGCACGGTGGTTACGCCATTCATCCGGGTTTCAATTTTGTGGTTTACCAACGGGGAGAAAATAAGTTGTTTGAATCGGCGAGTCTGTTAGCCAAATAGAATATCAATTGTCCAAAATCTCTTTGGCCAAAATTGCGTTTAAGCATTAACCATGCGAATCAGGGGTTAAAAGCCCCATCGGGGCGACAACGTTTATAGCCTTGGTGACGAATTAGAAAAGAGCCGCGTAGCGGCGGCAACATTGCTTGTTGTCTTGGTTGCCGGGGCTAGCGCCCCTCCTTAATTTGCTGATTTATGTGCTATAAACGTTGTCGCCCCGATGGGGCTTTAACAACCCTCCCTACTCAAACACAACCTACCATGCTGCGCTATACCCTGCTTGTTTTTATATTTTGCCTTGTAAAAATTAGCCTGTTTTCACAGGCACATGCCGACTGCGTGACTTCCATGGATATTTGCGACAAAAAAAAGCTCAGCATTAACTCGGCGAGTGGCGAAGGAACCAACCGCAGCGAAGCCGATTTTATTGCGTGTTTTATGAGCAGCGAAAACAAAGGTCAGGCGGAAGAAAATTCCACCTGGCTCAAGTTTGAAATTGCAGAAAGTGGTACACTCTCCTTTACCATCACTCCGCACAAGACCGATGACGATATTGATTTTGTAGTTTACCGCTCGCTCGATGGCAGTTGTAAAAACATGAAAATTGTGCGCTGCAACGCGGGAGGCGACCCTTCTGACTGGGCATCGCATAGTAAGTGCCTGGGTCAGACTGGCTTGCGCAGCGGCGAAACTGATTCAAGTGAAGACGCAGGCTGCAACGACACCGACGACAATGCCTGGCTTGCCCCGCTCAATGTTTTGAAAGGCGAGAAATACATCCTTCTTATCAGCAACGTGACTACCCGCGGGCCTGGATTTGACATTGACCTTGGGGGTACAGCCCTCCTGCCCTGTGAGAAGAAAAAGCCCATTGCAGCAGTCAAACCTAAACCCGCCAAACCCAAACCCGCCACCGCAGCAGTGGTCCCCCCCAAACCCGCCCCTGAAAGCATCGGCGGGCGCAAAGTGGAGGTCGGCGAAGAAGTGAAAGTGAAAGGTCGCAAGATCAAAATCAAACTTTGGGACAGCCAGGTACAAGACGGCGACATTATTTCGGTCTATCTCGACGACAAAAAAGTGATTGACCACATTTACCTCACGCTGAAGCCACAGGAATTTGAAATTGATCTCCCGCCCGGCAAAGAGCACTACCTGACGGTATTCGCCGATGACTTTGGCAAAGCAGAACCCAATACCGCCATGGTACTCATCAACGATGGGGTGCGTGAACGAACGATTGACCTCGTAGCAGGGCGCAGCAAACAAGAAAGTGTGAAAATTATTAGCGAGTGATAACAGTGTGGTTTTAACTTTGCATACCTCAACCCCGAATCCTGTTTGAGGAAGAAACACGCTCATGGCCATTTATTGTTTCACCTCAATCAGTTTTTCCATGAAAAGACCTTTCCTTTCTTTATCAATTTCCCTGCTCTTTTTCGGTTTTCTCCATGCCCAAAGCCCGGGTAGTTTAGACCTAACCTTTGGCGGCACCGGCTATGTCACGAAGGATGTTTTAAGTGAAAACAACATCTCCAGTGAGGTATTCTTACAGCCTGACGGCAAAATCGTTACGCTCGGAAATTCAGGAAACTCGTTCGGTTACACTTCGGTGGTTGCACTCCGTTATTTAAGCGATGGCACTTTAGACCCGGGATTTGGCAACGCAGGCGTATTCAGAGAAGCCAGTTTTGGGTACCCTGTTTCTTCCATTGACTACTGCGAACTTTGGTCGGGCGCTTTACAAACCGATGGAAAAGTAGTACTTGCCGGCATATTTCATGGCTTCAATATTGGTTTGTTTACGTTTATCATCCGATTAAATGCCAATGGAACAAAAGACGCAAGTTTCGGCACGAATGGGCTTTTTGTGGCACCGGTTATCAATTATGCAGAACCCAGAGATAAACCCCTGAAAATTGGTATTCTCCAGGATGGCAAAATCATCCTGTTCACGGGCGTAAAATCTACAGACAAGTTTTCGTTATTGCGCGTCAATGCCAATGGTACTTCAGATGCCTTTTTTGGCGTAAACGGCTGGCTGGATGTGCCCTCCAGTTTGGGACCAGTTTTTAGCATGACTGCCGTAGACTTGTTGGTTCAACCGGATGGCAAAATATTGGTTAGTGGAACCGCCGCAACGGCACCAAACCTTTCAAAGGGATACATTTTCAGGTTTTTTCCTGACGGAACTTTTGATAATAGTCTATCTTCCAATGGCGAGTTGCTGCTTTCCGGAGGTAGCAGAATCACACTGTACCCTGACGGAAAAATGTTGTTGAGTGGGTTCCAAGGTGTCTCCCGTTATCATCCAGACGGGTCAATAGACAACACCTTCGGTTCCAACGGTACGGTGCAAATACCCCTGAGCATTCGCAATTGTATTGTTCAAATGGACGGGAAGATAGTTTGCGTTGGAATCGAGAACGGTAGGGCATACCTGCTTCGACGTAAAGCGGATGGAAGTTCAGACCAGAGCTTTGGCAATTCGGGGGGCGGCTACATCCTCCTCCCTGCACCTTCGATGTACAACGAAGTATTACAACAACCCGATGGCAAACTGGTAGCCTGCGGGGTAAAAGACGCTAATTTTCTGCTCGGAAGACATTTTTCACAAACTGTTTCGGCCAGTGAAGAAGTCGAAATATTTCAGCAATTCGCCTTCGGCCCCAATCCATCTTCTGGCGATTTTTCACTGCATTTCCAACTCGCTGAAGCGCAAAAAATGTCGATATCATTGTTTGATTTGACAGGACAATTGGTTCGCACATTGGAGCCTGAAAACATTTTGCCATCAGGTGAACACAACATTGCCGTGAATATTTCGGATTTGCCTGCGGGTAATTATGTGGTCCGAATCGAGGGCGACCAAGGTGAGAAAAGCCTTAAAATTCAGTTGCTGGGAAAAAATTGAACAAATCTGGTGCGTTTTCTACGGCTCGTCTCAACTTTCCGAAAGTTTAAAACTTTCGGAAAGTTCGATCCGTCGCCCTCCCGCCCCTAAATCACCCCCAACATCCCCACCAGCACCTCGTTCAAATTTCGTATCGCCAGCGGCAAATCCCAGGCATCGCGATTGCGTGGCTCCACGCGATTGGAAATGCTTCGAATTTCAGCAAATGGCACCCCCGCCGCCAGACAGGCATAAAAAAATGCTGCGCCTTCCATGCTCTCTACCTGTACCTCGGGGTATTTTGCCTGAATCTTCTGGATGGAAACCGCCGATCCGTGTACCTTATTCACTGTCAAGCCTTTACAAGCGGGTAGATTCGGAATGGGCGGCTGTGGATTGGAGAGCGTGGCGCTGGCTGAAAGACCCAATTTGCCCACATCTGTGAAGCTGCCGTCTGCCTCTTCCACCCCGAGGTCGCCAAAATGTTCGCTGAGTACTTGCACCACAGTTCCAATCGCTAGATTCGGATCATAGGCACCCGCGATGCCCGCGTTTATGGCCCAATCGGGTCGGTGTTGTGCAAAAAAATGTCCAAGCTGGAAAGCCGTGGCCGTCATGCCTACCCCGGTCACCAGTGTTTGAACCCGCAAGTTTTTCTTTTCAAAAACGCCCTCTGATTTTTGTTGAAAATTATTTTCCAGCCAGGCTAATGTTGGTGCAATTTCGAATGGCGTGGCAGCCACAAGCAGGATGTGCATCTTGATGTATCTATGGTGAATGAGTCCGCAAATGTACCCTGAAACTACGTTCCGGGGTTAGTACCTTCACGGAACGAAGTTCCAGAGCAGACTATTAGACATTTTGACTCTGGACGTTAGTCTTTATTCAATTTTCAAGTTACAGAGTGCAAGTCCAACTTCCAATGTCCAAAGTCCAACGTCCAACATCCAACATCCAAAAGTCCAATAGTCTTGTTCCGGGGGTACACCCTACCTTTGCCACCGCAAAATGGATATTGATGAAAAAAGAATGGTTCGCGGAGTGGTTTGATTCCCCATACTATCACTTGCTTTATAAAAGTCGCGACGACCAGGAGGCCAAGGCAGCCCTCGACCATTTGTTGCTCGCACTCAATCTAGAGCCCGGCAGCCGGGTGCTCGACCTTGCTTGTGGCAAAGGTCGCCATTCCCGCTACCTCGCAGAAAAAGGTTTCGAAGTTACGGGGCTCGACATCGCTGCTGCAAGTATCTTTTTTGCCCGCCAATTCGAGCACAAGCACCTGGAATTTTATCAGCATGACATGCGCAAATCCTTCCGACTCAATTATTTTGACGCTGTGATGAACATGTTCACCAGCTTTGGCTATTTCAAGACCGAGGCTGATCATTTGCTTGCACTCAAGAATGTAGCCAAAGACCTGCGCCCTGGAGGCTTGTTCCTGCTCGATTTTTTCAACGCGGCTTATGTGCGCAAAAATCTGGTGCGTTCAGAACTGAAAACAGTGGACAAAATCACTTTTTCCCTCAAAAGATGGGTGCGCTGTGGATACGTTTTTAAATCGGTGGAGTTCCAGACAGCGGGGCGGTTGTTCCACTTTCAAGAGCAGGTACGGCTTTTTGAGTTGTCCGATTTTGAATCCCTCTTAAGCTCCGCCGGCCTGCGCTTGCGGCAATCTTATGGCAACTACGATCTTTCATCATTTAATGCAAAAAGTTCCAAACGCCTGATACTCATCGCTGAAAAACCTTGATTCCCATGCTTGAAATACTCCAACATTGGGATGCCACCTTGTTCCAATTCATCAATGGCAATCTCAGCAACCCGGTCTTTGACGCGCTGCTGCCCTGGTTTCGCGAAAAGTGGTTTTGGATGCCAGTTTACATATTCATAGCAGCGTTTGCGCTGCTTAATTTTCGAGGGCGGGGCTGGATTGTGCTCCTGGGCCTTGTGTTGGCCGCAGGGCTGGCAGATTTCACAAGCAGCACGCTGGTAAAGAAAAATGTAAAACGATTGCGCCCTTGCAATGACGTTGAAATGGCCGAGCAACTGCATCTAAGGGTTCCTTGTGGTGGTGGCTACAGTTTTACTTCAAGCCATGCCGCCAATCATTTTGCGGCGGCAGTTTTCCTGATCGGGGTCTTCGGTGGACTGGCGCGTTGGTTGCGCCCCGTGGCACTGACCTGGGCCGGGCTGATCGCTTTTTCACAGGTGTATGTGGGCGTTCATTACCCTGGGGATGTGCTTTTTGGGGCTGTCTTGGGCTCAATTATTGGCTGGTGGACGGTGATTACTTGGCGAAGGTGGTTTTAAGGAGATTTAGCTATAGCGGGTAAAAGAGTTACTCCAGTGGGTTGAAAAAAGTGGGCACCCGCAAGCTCAATCGTTAAAATTTTCGACTTAAAAAAGACGCTTTGTAATTTTCGGCGTGGTTTTTGGCATTACAATTATTCAACCGCTTTCAATTTACCCAAATCATTGAATATCAATATTTTTATGAAACACCTTCTCAGACTTTCATTGCTTTTTTGCTCCTTTGTTCTCGCCGCTTCGGCTACTGCACAAACGTTAAAAGCCGTAGACAATTCGTTAAATGCGGGCAAAGTGGAATGGCTCGACCGGCAAATCAACACGGGCGCTGTACCCTTTGGTCAACCCGTCACAGGAGAGTTTCGTGTCAAAAACATCAGCAGCGAAAACCTGCTGGTGCTCCAAGTCAAAAGCTCCTGCCATTGCACCGTTACCGAGTGGGATCAAAACCCAATAGCGCCTGGCCATACCGGCATCATCAAAGTCACCTACGACAGCCAAAAAGAGGGCGATTTTTACCGCATTGTCACGGTAGTCACTAATTTTGACTCCATGCAGTCCATCCCACTGGCTTTGGTGGGCAAGGTGGACAAGAAGCAGGAAGCGAGTTCGGGGAACTGAATTTTAGATATTGGGATATTGAGATATTAACCCGTCCTGCGGCTTGATGCCGCAGGACGGGTTTCTTTTTAGAAATCAGTACCTTGCGCCCTTCATTTCAACCGACCCGAACGGAACATGGATCTGATCTTCACCAATTTACCCACCCTTTTTATCACGGCTTTTTTTGCCATCCTTTTCCTCCAATCAGGGCTTGACAAGGCCCTGGACTATCGGGGCAATCTTGATTATCTCAGCGCTCATTTCAAAAACAGTCCCTTAGCGGGAAGCGTGCGGCTGCTCATGCCCACCATCACTGTACTCGAATTATTGACGGGCGCTGTATCCATTTGGGCATTTTTGCAAACTTTGGTGACTGGACAGAGCAGTGCAGCCATTTTCAGTCCTGCATTGGCGGGTATTTCGCTTTTGTGCCTGTTTTTTGGACAGCGTGTCGGGAAAGATTACGCTGGCGCGGCAGCCTTGGTGCCTTATTTTGTGGTCGTGCTGTTGGGGCTTTGGATGATAAAAATGTAATCTGGTATGATAACAAAACACGTTCTGCGCCGAATCCTTGGAGGTATCCTAATTCTTTTTGGAACCTATTTTATTGGTCTGCTGGTGTATGGCTGGGCTACCGATTGGCAACCTGACCCAGCGCCGACCTCGCTCTCTTTTGACCAGGTTTCAACAGAAAAAACATTAACAGACAGTGTGTTCACACTCGTCAGCTGGAATGTAGGTTTTGGCGGACTTGGAGCAGAATCTGATTTTTTCTTTGACGACGAGGGGATGTGGTATTCCGGCAGCAGCATGACCCGTAGCCCTCAAAATCTGGTGGAGAAAAACATGAACGGTGCGCTGGCTTTCCTGCAACAAAATAAGGATAGCATTGATTTTTTCCTTTTGCAGGAAGTGGATATTGAATCAGATCGCAGCCATCGCATCCGGCAGTATGATGCCTACCAAAAATCTTTGCCCGGGTTTATGGCTGCTTTTGCAGTCAACTACCAATGTGATCGGGTACCTATTCCCCTGCTCGAACCCTGGAATGCTTACGGCGAGGTGCTATCGGGACTTGCTACTTTCAGTCGGTATCAGCCTTCTGAAGCCACGCGACATCAACTTCCTGGTCATTATCCCATGCCGGATCGGATGTTCCAGCTCGACCGTTGTGCGGCACTGCACCGCTACCCTACCCTGCGTGGCAAAGAATTGGTTGTCATCAATTTGCACAACTCGGCCTACGACCCGGGCGACAAAATCAAGGCGATTCAACTGCCTTATCTCCGTGATCTTGCGCTGGCTGAATACGCCAAAGGCAACTATGTAGTGTTGGGCGGCGACTGGAATCAGTGTCCGCCGCATTTTCGTTTCGATTCTTTTATGCCGGGCAATGCGCAAGGTTATTCGGAGGGCAATTTGCCGCCTGATTTTTTTCCCGAAGATTGGGCTTTTGCCTTCGACCCTACTACGTCTACTAACCGAAAAGCCCGCGATCCTTATGGTAAAGGAAAAACCTTTGAGACACTGATAGATTTTTTCCTGGTGTCGCCCAATCTCCGCATCCGTTCAGTGCGAGGCATTAACCAAGGATATCAATTTTCAGATCACCAGCCTATTTTGATCACGGTGGAATTGAAATAAAATTTCATTTGTGTGATGATTTACTCAACACAACACACCATTTTTGAAATTTTTCTTGAAAAAACTGAAGTGTTGCGTACTTTTCGCCCTGAAAACGACTTTTACAAAACAAAACGGGGGAAATTTAATCTTCTTTTAATCAATCGCGAAGTATGCGCATCCAATTCACCCTTACTTGCCAGAAGGGTACCATTATCCCAATTAATTACCAATCGGAAATCTCCAATTGGGTTTTTAGTGTGCTATCCAAGGCCAGCCCGGAGATGTCTACCTGGGCCCAAAAGCGCGGTTACGACTTTGCATCGCGCACTTTCAAACTATTCACATTCAGCCCATTGGCCATTTATCCTTATGAAATGGATCAAGTGCGGCAAGAGTTTAGACTTCAGGGCAATCAGGTAAAACTTACGTTTTCCACTTTCACAGATCCTTCTTTCGAGCAGCAAATCATCCAGCTTTTCCGTCAGGTGCCGCTTACGCTGGGTCTCTATGAAGGGCAGCCTGGAAAATTTGAAGTAAAGCACTGGCAGGTAATGCCGCATCCCCATTTTAAGGAAGGCATGCAGTTCAAGGCGAGTTCGCCCATTTCTGTTACCAATGTGGACGACGAAAAACCGGTGCCCAACCCTTACCTGATGCCCGACAACCCGGACTATGACGTGAGTTTTTTCACGCATGCCGTGCGCAGATTCAAAGCGGCCACCCAATACAAATCGTTGGCCGCCTTAAAATTGATTGATCCATCTTTCGCGATGAACTTCAGGATGTTTGGGCAAGCAAAATCCAGGCTGATCCACTTAAAGCCTAATACGGACGGCATTCAGCAGTTGCGTGGCTTCGTATATGATTTTGAAGTAGCTATGTCGCTCCCACTTTTGGAGTTTTGTTATTATGCCGGCTTTGGAGAGTACCCTCAGTTGGGTTTTGGTTACGTCGAAATCAAAGAAAAGGAGAAAGAAAAAGAAAAGAGTTACGGCGGTGGCGGCGGCAAACCATATAGCAACCATCAAGGTGATGGGCATCATAGAGGACACCAATAGTTAAAAGTTTCAAGTTTCAAGTTGGGAGTTTAAACTCTCAACTTGAAACTTGAAACTTGAAACTTTTAACGCTCACCTGCACACTTTCATATAAGTGCCCGTTTCCCAATTAAAAGCATATCGTTCCACGGTATTGGCGGGCACGGCCCGTTCCACATCTTTATCGGGCTGCGTACCTTGGGTCACCAAGTCAAATTCCCACCAGCCCGTAACCGTTTCCACCGTTGGCAGTAATTGAATGGCCCTATCGAACGCATAGGTTCGTTCAGATTCTTCGGCAAATCCGCCCATATTGTCTTCGTGGATCACGAGATTGAACACCTTTTCCAAATCCTCCAGGTTGAGGAAGGAAAGGTATTCGGAATAAACCCCTTGGCCCATCCAGCTCATTTCAAGACTTAAACAGGTCTGGTTTTCGCCCAGTTGAGCGAGGCCGATTTCGCCCCCGTAACCATTTCCGCCGAGCGAGACCAGATGTTTAGCAAATCGTCCGATGCTCCAAAGACCATCCCCCGATTTATCAAAAATTGCCACGCTAATCTGCGCTCCGCAAGCTGGACAGTCACTGATCTCACCCCGCTCATAATGTAACGTTTCGAACACCACTAAGGCTCTTTCTATGTCAAAGCTGGTGTAGTACAACAGGGTGTCTACCCGTGTGTGCATCCAGCCATCGTCGGAAAGATTGGCTGAAAGTTCATCAGCGAAAGTGAGCGGTTCCCAGAGCGCTTCTCCGTTCGTGGCAAAAGTATCGGCATCAAAAAGCCAGGATAAAAGCGTTGTTTGGTCTGCTAAATCAAAGGTTTGGGAATTTTCAATTTGGGCTTGGGCTATCATCGCGCTCAGCGAAAAACCGATGGTCAGGAGGATTTTTTTCATAAAAAGATTAAGTTTGAAAAGGCAAAAATAGGACATTGAATAGGTGAATCCGAAGGCTTAACGTAGTAAACCGAGTGGCGCAGGTGGAAATTGGCGTCAAAATCAGCCCAACGCAAGGGTGTGGGTAAAGATAAATCGGGCATAAAAAGAGAGCCACTTAGCAAAAGGGCCTGGCAACGCACGTTACCAGGCCCTCGAATCAATCATAGAGATTGAGCTTATTACTGCCCCTTGACAGCAGGCTGTTCTTTACCTTTTACCTCCCCCTTTATCTCGATAAAAGTCTCAGTGGGAGTAGTATTGGCCGTCACCGTCACGCGTTTGCTTTGTGGACCAGGCTTGCCTTTAGAGTTGAATTCCACTTTGATTTCGCCTGTGCCACCGGGCGGGATCGGCTCCTTGGGCCAGGTTGGAACCGTACAGCCGCAAGAACCCTTGCAGTTGCTGATAACAAGCGGTTCGGTTCCCGTGTTTATAAATTTGTAGGCATGTTTAACGATTTCGCCTTCGTCCACCTTGCCAAAGTCAAACACTGGCTGGTCGTATTGGATGGTGGTGGCAGGGCCTGAAGGTACAGGCGCTACGTTTTCGTTGGTTCCCGGGATATTGCCCGATTGGCTAACATTATTAAATGATGCTGCCGACTCGTGGATTTTTTCAGCTTCCGATTGGCCGAACCAGTTTCTGAAACCGCCGCCAGCGAGATTGGCAACCAGCAGGATAGCGAGCAAAGCGAGCAGGCCTATCTGGATTTGTTTATTCCTTTCCATGCTTGAAGTATTGATGGTGAGTGATTGGATGGATAATCTTTTTTTGTTGGGTCAAAAGTAGAATGCTTCAAAACCGCTTCGTTTACCCTATCGAATTGGTTTGCAAAAGTTTAACAGCAAATCATGAAGTGATGAAGTGGTGATAGAGTGATAGAGTGATAAAGTGATGAAGTGATAGAGTGCCGGAGCGATCACTTCATCGCTCTATCACTTCATAGCTTCAGGCTAAAACGTTTCCAAAAACTTATCGCAAGGCCCAGCAACATCATAATGCTGCCAAGCCAAACTAAATTGATACCAGGGAAAATAATGGCTTCCAGTACGATATAATCAGATCGGGCAGCGTTTTCGGCTATTTCTATCGGGATGCCGCCTTGGTTTGGCGGAGTTTCAGCCACTCCGATGGTCAAGATGCCCTCTTTGGGATCAATTTTTTCAAATCGGAAATGCAACCCCATGGAAGGAGCTTCGTCCTTGATGCTGAACGGTTGGCTGTCTCGGATGAGGTAAACAGGGGCCGCTTCAGTTTTTCGTCCATCAGGGGCGGTTATTTCCAGTCCGGCAGCCACGGCTATATCGCCTGGCTCAGGTGCATAAGCGGGGTGTTGCACCTCTTTGACCACCTTTGCGAAACGGATTTGATATCCTTTGAATTCAAACACACTACCTTCCTTCAAATCGAAATTGGTATATTTCAACGCATCCTCGGATTTGAAGATGTGTTCCATGGAGGCCTCATTCAACCTGATTTTCATTTGCAATTGCCCAATATCAGCATTCAAAGCAAAACCTCCCTTGGCAGGACGGAGATAAAGCATGGGCGCTGCGGGGTATACTTTGGGGTCGCCAAGCGCATAGGCCCGTAATTTCAGACCCACGGCAAGATCTCCTTTTTCGGCCCTGTATTCAGGGTGTTCGGGTGTTTTGGTTATACTTTCCACCACGAGGTAGTGCTTTTGGGTGAAAATTGTGTCGCCCACCACTGCCTCGTATTTTACATACTGGAGGCTGTCTTCCTGTTGCTTTGCAAACGCAGGATCAAGTTCTCCTTTGGGGAGGGAAGACACCAGCGTGAAAACGTCGTAGTTCCAATAGTGTTGGGTGGAAGGGTTGTTGGCCACTACTTTTGAAAACTGCCGGTCGTACATCACATTGGGGTACAAAGTGAAATTTTCTCCGGTAGGATTGCCCGATTCATCCCTGCGTTGAAAATCAACGGTGAAACTGCGGGTTTGACGCTCCATGGTGTCTTTGGTGTAGGTCGCGTTGAATCCGCGCATGGGCATGGGCGCGTCTTTCATTAAGATTACACTGCGCCTAAGCGCCTCATCGTCAGCACCTTCTATCAAACCTTCCATGGCAAAGGTGTTGACTGAAATCCAATCTTTCCCCAATCCAGTGCTCAGGATACCCAGGAGCAAAATGCCAAAGCCAATATGGGAAATCGCTGAGCCTGCAAGTTTCAAATTGCCTTTCAAGACCGAAATCAAATAGTCGAAATTGGCGACGATGGTGAACATGCCGGCAAATAGGAAGGCAAAAAGTTGCCAGGCTCGCACTTCGATCCATAATGCGTTGAGTCCGGTCAATAGAGCAGCGCCAATGGTTGCGATGAGGAGGTGTTTGCCAAAAACCCGAGCTTGCACCGCCCAGTTTCGCTCGCTGTAACGCATCCATTGCGCCACACCCGTGAGCAATCCGATGAAGACGGCGATCCAAAGTTGGTAGCGATTGTGGTGCTCAATGGGGTCTCTCAATGCAGCCCCAACATAGTCGGGATTGAAAGCTTGTACAATTTTATTCCAGACCGGAAGCGAAGTCGCGCCCGTCAACAGCAATGCGGAAAAAAGCAGCACCAGGGAGCCAATGAACATCCAAAACTCTCGACTATTGGTTTTTTCTTCCCCTTTAACCTCCGGCACCTCTGCATAACGAAGAATCCAAAGCCAAAGTCCCAACCCAGAGAACACGGCCATCAATATAATCAATTGTAACCCAAGCCCCATCTCCGTAAAAGAATGCACCGAAGTGTCGCCTAAAATCCCGCTTCGGGTAAGGTACGTGGAATACAAGATCAGGATGAACGTGAGCAGGTAAAATCCGTAGGTGCTTCGGATGGAGTAACCTGTGCTTCGTGCTATAAGATTGGTGTGTATCCCCGCCAGAAGCGTCAACCAAGGTACCAGTGAAGTGTTTTCCACCGGGTCCCAAGCCCAGTAGCCAGCGAAAGAGAGGGCTTCATAGGCCCAAGCTCCGCCCATCAGAATGCCCGTACCAAGTATTGCCGCAGAAAAAAGCGACCAACTGAGTGCTGGTTTTAGCCATTCCTTGTGTTCCCGCAGCCAAAGCCCTGAAATGGCGAATGCAAAGGGCACCACCGTACTGGCAAAGCCCAAAAACAGCGTAGGCGGGTGGATCGTCATCCAATAATTTTGAAGGAGGGGATTAAGCCCGTTTCCTTTTATTTTGGCGAGGTAGTCCGCTTGATTGAAAATCGGAGCATCCATTACATCGCGCAACAGGTCGAAAGGACTTGCCCCAAATCGGAATTCATTGAAATACAGCCCTAAAAGCATGGAGGCGATGAGCGTTTCGGCCAGTGCAATCACCGCCAAGACCGGAGTTTCCCACTTACCCGCGCGAAACATCAGGACGATACCGAGGATAATGTGCCAAAAACTCCAGAGTAGGAAACTCCCTTGCTGCTCTTTCCAAAACGCTGAAAAAACATACTGCATGGGAAGATCGTCGGATATATTGGCCCAGGCATACTGATACTCGTACATTTTGCCGGTCAGCATCCAGAACAACATACCGATGATGCCAAAAGTAGCCAGTCCGTGAAAGAGGTAGGCATAGCGGCCTAAATTGCGCCATCCCTTGTATTGGATTGACTCTCTTCGCTGTGTGGCGATAAAAAATGACACGGTAGCCAAAAGCGCGGCCACAAACGAAAGCACTGCACAGAGGTGGCCCAATTGGCCGGGGAGAAGGTGTTCGCCGATGTATTGCATAGTGGGCGGTAGTTTTTGCGCCGCAAAAGTAGTTAGACTTTAGTCGTTAAAAGATGGAGATTAAACATCCACGCCAATCTCGAAGCAATGGGCTTGAGTCTTAAAAGCATGCTTGGGAAAAGCCCCCGTGTTATAACAATTTAGTACTTTGCCAGTTGATTAACATCCAGGAATCTCTCTTTTTGCGGTAAACAGCCAAGTACAACAAGCGTATTTCAAAAGGGTTGCCTTTCAAAATGCCGCGCACTACTACCACGCCATTTACAAGGGCTGTTTTGCCGTAAAAACGCACACTAGCTTTTTCTCGGTCCATTTTTTCGTAAACCAACTTCCGGGAAGCAATGGCTGACAGGTGCTCTGACTTGTTTTCTTGCAGTGCATTCGAGTGAACGTAGACCAATTCCTCGGCCAACATGGGGCGCAGTGCCGCAGTATCGGCCCGTGTCATGGCTTCGAAGCGAAGGGCTTCAACAGCCAGTACTTTTTGGGCTTTAGATGTTTGCGCGTTCAAAGTGCTGAGCACGAAGAACAACAAGATGCCCAGAGAAAAACTTTTCGGAGTGACCATTGCAGATTGTTTGCGTTTAAGGATCTCAAAAGTAGCAACACCATGGATGGGAACAAGGCAATCCAAGCTTTAGATTTCTAAAAATCTGTTTTCCAAATCAACTCCCTCGAATCCGTGTTTATGCTGGCGAAACAACTGCAATGACAAAAACCCGACACTTCCGCAAGTTTTCTGGCTAGATTTTTGCAGTATGTGTTACTTTGTGGTACAATTTTCCTGCGAACTGTAATTCGCGCCACTTTTAATCAACAAAACTGATTTACATGAACCGATTTTTATCTTTTCTCTCTCTGTTCTTTTTCCTCAGCATTTCTTGTGCCGCCCAGCAAATTGACATTTGTATGGAAGTAATAGCCTCCTCCGGCGGCCAGGGCAATCAAGCCAATCGTTACATTGCCTGGACGGTCGGTGAACCATTCGTGCAGACACTCCATGGTGCGGGTTATGCTTTTACACAAGGATTTCACCAACCTGACCCGTGTGGGAAGGAATTTGTTGGCACTTCCAACTTAGCCGACTGGGGCATGAGCCTTTTCCCTAACCCGACCGAGGGTTTTGTCACCCTCCGCTTCTCGCCTGAAAAAAAAGGGGTTCTCCTCGGATCCGTGTTTGACATGCTGGGACGGCCCTTGCTAGAGAACCAAACACTTGCTTCTCCAGAAGGCTCCTTGATTGACGCTTCGGCATGGCCTCCAGGCGTGTATTTCCTGCTTTTGCAAGACCCTACCTCACAGGCCACTGCGATCTTGCGCATAGTGCGTTTATAAGGATTGAGAAGGTTGAGATTGTTGAGGGGTTGAGCACGTTGAGTGTTTAGCCCAACTACATAAACGCTTAAACCCTCCACATTATCAACCCCTCAACAATCTCAAACCCCTCCACATTCGTTCATTCCAAACCGATATAATAAATTATGAAACAGCGTTTTCTCTTATCCCTGTTGTTTTTGCTCTCAATGACCTTGTCTCTGGTAGCGCAAAACGTACCCCAAGGCATTAACTACCAATGCATTGTGCGCAATGACCAAACTGGCGACCCTGTGATAAACCAAACCGTGACCCTGCTTTTTTCCATTCGCAGCGGCAGTGCCAATGGCCCGGTTGACTATCAGGAAAAACATGTAGGCTCAACCAACGAGTTTGGCCTCGTCAATCTGGTGATTGGCCGCGGGCAACCACAGGTAAATAATTTTGGCGGCATCAACTGGGGTGCTGGCTCTAAATTCTTGACCGTTTTGCTTGAATCAGCACCCAATGTTTTTGACGAAATTGGTAATTCTGAACTCTTGAGCGTCCCTTATGCGCTTTATTCTCAAAATGGCGGCGGTGGCGGCGGTAGTGATAACTGGGGCTCCCAAACAGCATTCACCAACAATGGCATTACTGGCAATGGTTTGGCCAACAACCCCATCGGTCTCGCACCGCAAGGTGCTCAATCTGGCCAAGTTCTCAAATGGAACGGCACCGCCTGGGTACCCGCTGATGATATATCGGGTACTGGTACTGGCGGTGGAACCGTAACACAAGTCAACACAGGGACGGGTTTACAAGGTGGTCCAATTACGACCACGGGCACCGTCAGTTTGACCAATACAGGCGTCCAGCCCGGTATCCACGGTAGCGCAACCGAAATCCCCGTGATAACTGTAGACGCCCAGGGCAGGATAACAAACATAACTAAGGTAATCGTGCAACCAGGCGCCGTGGGTATCAACAGCGGCAATGGCATCAATGTGGTGACCAATGGTTTCAATAATTTCACCATCAACAACACGGGCGACCCCAACGCGAACGATGATGTGACCCTGACTACCGCCCACGACGGTGATGTTAGTGGCCCGTACAACAACCTTCAAATTAAGGCTAACGTAGTGACTTCCAATGAATTGAACAATGGCGCCGTCACTGCCCCCAAACTAGCCAACATGGGTGCGGCCAACGGCCAAGTGCTCAAATGGAACGGCACCGCTTGGGCGCCAGCTGCCGATGATTCTGGCAATGTCGCATTGACCAGTGGACCCGGTATCAGCATTACAGGCAGTGCCCCCAACTTTACCATCACCAATACGGGTGATACCAATGCGGGGGATGACATCACGACCGCTACCCAAGCCAATGGCGACGTGAGCGGCCCGTTCAGCAATTTACAAATCAAGGCCAACGCCGTGACGAGCGCGGAGATCGCGGACAATGCGGTAGGCACTTCTGAAATTATAGACGGTTCGGTAACCTCCGCTGAACTCGCAGCCAATGCCGTTACTACCGTTAAAATCGCGGATGGTGCAGTCATTACGGCCAAACTTGCCGACAACAGTGTTACTTCCGTAAAAATTGTTGATGGCACGATAAGCACAGTTGATATTGCAAATCAAGCCATTACAGGTGCAAAAATAGACGATATGGGTGCTGCCAATGGCCAAGTGCTCAAATGGAATGGAACAACCTGGGCACCCGCCGCCGACGATTCGGGCAACTTCGCCGTGCTTCCTGGCGCGGGCATAGATGTAACGCAATCAGGCAACACCTTCATTGTTATCAATTCAGGTGACACCGATGCTACAGACGATTTGACCACAGCCACCGTTTTTAACGGAGATGTAACTGGCCCTTCCAACAACCTTCAGCTCAAGAATGGTATCGTGGTAAATGGCGACATGGCGGCCAATTCTATCGGCACCAACAACATAATAAACGGGTCAGTTACAGCAGTGAAGCTCAACAACATGGGCGCTGCCAACGGTCAGATTCTGCAGTACAATGGTATGGTCTGGGGGCCAGCCAACCTTCCTCCCGGAGGTGGTGGCGATGACTGGGGCAATCAAACAGTCGTGACCAACGCCACGCTAACTGGCAATGGCACTGCTGGCAGCCAACTGGGTATTGCCCAACAAGGCGCCGCGAATGGTCAAGTACTCCGCTGGAACGGAACTGCATGGGTTCCTGGGACGATTACAGTGGGTGCAGCACTGACGGGCAATGGAACGGCAGCCACTCCGCTCAATCTAGCGCAGCAGGGTGCCGTCAACGGCCAAATCCTTCAATGGAATGGCGCCTGGGTTCCTGCTAATTTGCCTCCGGCAGCTGGAGACAACTGGGGTGCACAAACCGCACAAGTCGGCAATGCGTTGGTGGGCAACGGCACAGTGGGCAATCCGCTCAACCTCGGCGCACAAGGCGCGGCAGCAGGTGAAGTACTTAAATGGAACGGAGTGCAATGGCTGCCCGCAGCGGATGTCAGTGGCGGCACCGGAGACAATTACGCGGCTGGCCCAGGCATTCAGATTACTGGCGCTTCCCCCAATTTTGTAATCAACAACATTGGCGACGCGGATGACGACCCAATCAACGAGTTGCAAACCATTTCTTTGGCTGGCGACGAACTGACGCTCTCCGACGGCGGTGGTACTGTCACACTACCGGTTGGACCAACCTACACGGAAGGAGCCGGTATTGACATTACTGGCAACGTGATCACCAATGTGGGCGATTTGAGCAATAACAACGAACTTCAGACCATTTCACTGGCTGGCAATAATTTGACGCTCTCTAATGGCGGTGGCACCGTTACACTACCGGTTGGACCAACCTACACAGAAGGAGCCGGTATTGACATTACTGGCAACGTGATCACCAATATCGGCGATTTGAGCAATACCAATGAGTTCCAAAACCTAACGCTCAACGGATCAGTGCTTGAGATTTCTAATGGCAACAACGTTGACCTTGCCCCCCTGCTCGGCGCTGGTGGCGACGATTGGACCAACGTAGGGGATCATATTTTCAATTCCAACACCGGAAACGTACTCATTGGAACCAATGCCAATACAACTGGTAAGCTCCAGGTAGTGAACGGGGACGCTGCCAATGAAGCAGCACGAATTGTGCAGACAGGTGGCACCCAACCTGCTGTTTTTGCACAGTCAAGTGCAGGCGCAGGTGGATTCTTTACTTCGGATACTGGCCCTGCCCTTTTAACGGGCACTGGCAATGTAGGCATTGGAGTAGCGCTTCCTGTTGCCCGTCTTCACATCCTTGGCAATGGCGAATCTGTTCGTTTACAAGGCAATACGCCAAGTATCGCGTTTGTACCCAATGGCGTGATGGCTGGTGCACCTGGATACGCTCGTATGGCCAACTCCCTACTGGCAGTAGGGACACAGGACATTTCCAATGTAGCGCTGACACCCAACAATAAAAATTCAGTGGTTGCCAATGGCCTCAATGGCTATGTCGGCATCGGAGAATTGAACGGGACCGATGCAAGCCTCCGCGTTTTGCAAAAAGAAGGCGGCATCCTTTTGAGCAACCAAAACAATGGCAATTTCTGGGAGTTTTCGGCCAGTCCAATTGATGGCAGCCTCCAACTCTTTAACAGCACGCTCGGCGGTGGTTTTCCTGCTGGTACCTTTACCGCTGCAGGACTTTATATCCCATCGGATCGGCGTCTAAAAACTGATATAGAAGCCATTTCGACGGGTGTCCTGGCTAAGTTGATGCAACTCAAACCATACAGCTATCGGTATAAAGCAGAAGCAGCTGATGCCCAACATTCGCTAGGCTTTCTGGCGCAAGACGTACAAGCGATATTCCCTGAACTTGTTGGACAAAGCAACGATAAGGCTGGCAAAAAAGGCTATTTATCCATCAATTATGGCGGTTTTGGTGTTTTGGCCGTAAAAGCCATACAAGAGCAGCAAACCGAAATCGAGGGATTAAAAAAGGAGAATGCGGAACTCCGCAGCAAGACAGAATCGCTGGAAGCGCGGTTGATGCGTCTGGAGAAGTTGGTAGGAGATAGATAGATTTGGGATTTACGATTTTGGATTTACGATTTACGATTTACGATTTTTTTGATACGAAAAAGGCATGATTCGTTTCTTTCTTCGCATCAAAATAATCGTAAATCCCAAAATCGTAAATCCAAAATCCTATTCCCCGCTCCTCAAATTCACCACAACCCCATTCTTTACTGGCTCTTCAAACATCTTTTGGCGAATCGCCAGCGCCTCCAGTTCACGCGCATGGAGACATTTGGGTGGAGCGGCTAAAATCTGACCGATCTCAGCTAAAATCTTTTCGCCTGATTGCCAATATCGAACGTCCTTTTCAAAAATGTCCTCCAAAATCTGCTCTTTGAGTATTTCTAATGGAGTGGCAAAAAGTGATCCCAAGGTCATAGATTGATCTATTTGTTGGAACATTTTCAAATGTTGCCCCGTTCCCAGTTGACTCGCTGACTCAACATCAGATAATTGAAATTTCCAGACCGGAAAAAAGGACTCGATGCTGTCATTTGGGAAAGCGGCAAGACAGGTTTGAAAGAAAGCGTCATCTTGTATACCCTTTGTTTCCAATGCCTTCTGTTGCCAAAAAATAAAATCTGCAAACAAATAGGGTCTGCTACCTTCTCCCATTTTTTGATATAAAAAACCTGGCAGCACCTCGTTTAGCCACTCAAACTGTGGTTGGGGGCCACCAGTCTCTGGGCGGCGTGAGAGAATAGACAAAAATGTGTCGCGCAACAGGTCGGATTCCCGCCACACGTCGGACACCCGTTCGTCGGCCCCCAAATCTTCGAATTGTCGAAGTAATTCATTTCTCCGGATGGCAAGGTTTTTCCCAAAATAGCAAACCAGCCGTTTTTGAAATAACCAATCCTGCTGTCTTTCAAACGGTCTCAAAGCCCATGCAAGTACCCATCCCGTTTGATTTCCGGCGGTTTGAACTTTTATCCACGGGGTTTGGTAAACGTGGCCTCCTACTGCGGTTTGTGATTCAGATTGACTCACTTCACCCAGATCGGTCAAATATTGACCCTTCCGAAGCAAAACAATTTCTTGGCTCTTTTCACTGGGTTCTGCACGCAGCGAGGCCTGTTCAACACTTACAATAATTTGATTTTCAAGAGATTGCTTGTTTTTACAAAAAGGCAGCAGAAATAGGAGGAGTAAAATTTTTCGATTTAAATGCGGCATACCAAGTAAGTTTACACGCACAAAACTACTGTAGCCTTCCTGCATGAAACGCTCCTTATTCTCATACGCCCTTATTATCCTCCTTTTTTCGGCTCCATTGCTGCATTCCCAAATAATTGACAACTTCTCTGATGGAGATTATAGTCAAAACCCAACCTGGACCGGCGACGCGGCAAATTTCCAGATTAACGCCGCTGGAGAACTACAGCTCCTAGCGACGGCGGCTGGCCAATCCGCACTTTTTGTAGCTGGAAATCTACCAGACAGTACGGTCTGGGACTTTGATGTGCGGTTGGAATTTGCTCCTTCGGGAAGTAATCTCGTGCGGATTTTTCTTCAAATAGATCAGACCGATTTGGCAACGGCCAATGGTTATTACCTTGAAATGGGCGAAACAGGTGCGTTGGATGCCATTCGTTTTTTCCGCCAAGACGGTGCAACCAAAACTTTGCTGGCCACTGGACAGCCAGGACTCGCCGCCAATTTCCCCAATCTGCACATCCGCGTAAAACGCACAATTTCAAGTGATTGGACTTTGGAGGCTGCCATGGTTGGCTCGGCTTTACAACCCCAGTTCGCATTTTCAGAAAACACTTGGCCCGGTGGGTCGAATCGTTTTTTGGGGATTCAATGTGTCTACACCATTAGCAATGCGGCCAAATTCTTCTTTGATAACTTCAACATTCGGCCTGATGTTCCTGACACGCAGCCACCCTTGCTGCTCTCGGCAAAAGGCGACAGCGTCAAACAAGTCACTGCAATTTTTGACGAAGATTTGGAAGCGATTTCAGCAGAGGACCCATCGAACTATTCGATCAATAACGGCATCGGTCAGCCGCTTTCTGCCAACCTTGCCAGTGACAAAAAAACCGTGATTTTGACACTTCAGAATCCACTTTCAACCGGCAACTATACGCTTCAAACTTCGGGCGTAAAAGATATTTTTGGCAATGCAAGTGCAACACAAAACGCTGATTTTCAATTTATTAAAGTCGAAGTGGGTGAAGAATTTGACATCCTCATCAACGAAATAATGGCCGACCCGACGCCTTCTCGAGGACTCCCTGAACTGGAATGGGTCGAAATCTACAACCGTTCCAGCAAGGTTTTTGACCTTGCCAATTTCCGATTTTCTGACGGTTCCAGCAGTGCACTTCCACTACCTACCTACGCGCTCTTACCAGGCGCATACGCTGTATTCACAGCCAATGCCAACGTGGTGGCCCTTCAATCCTCCGCCATCAACGGTAACGTAATCGGCTTCGGAATTAGCAGTACGGCACTCAACAACGATGGAGATGTGCTGACACTCAGCGATGCAGCGGGTAAAATCATTGACCGTGTGACCTACGGCGGCGGTTGCAATGCTTCCAGCGGTGATTACGAGGGCGTTTCACGGGAGCGGATTAACCCCAACTTGCCCTGCCTCGGCATAGAAAACTGGCAAGCCAGCCCTGCCCAGCTTGGCGGCACATTAGGATTTCAAAATGCATCGCACTCCACAGCATTCGATTTGACCTTGCCCACGCTTGGCTTCGCTTACCCTGAATCTGAGACCTCGATTCTGCTCACTTTTGACAAAGGCATGGATAGGCAAACCGTGGAAAAACCCGCATCCTACCAATTTACCCCACCAATCGGCATAGCCGCCGCTCAACAACTTTCGGATGATCGTGCCAGGGTACGCCTCACGCTCAGCGAACCTTTGGAGCCTGGTACGATCTATGCAATAACGCTTAGCACCGAGGTGACTGATTGCAGTGGAAACAATATCGCCAACACAGACACAACCTATGTGGGCCTACCTGAAAAGCCTGAATATCAGGATATTGTATTAAGCGAAATCTTATTCAACCCAAGTTCGGGCGCTACCCGGTACCTTGAGTTTTACAACAGAAGCCAAAAAGTATTTGACTGGTCAGAATTCTTTTTGGAAGATACGACCAGCACCATAAGCATCACCCCAAGACGGCTTTTTCTCCCGGGCATCTACCATGTATTTAGCAGCAATCCTACAGACGTGCGAAATCGTTACCAAAATATTTACCCTGGACGGGTGCTTTGCCAAACCCTACCTTCGCTGGACGACAACGCCGATCTAATCAAGCTCTATTGGGCCGGGGGAGGCCAAGCCGTCACCGTGGATTCCTTTTATTACCGCCGTGAAATGCACAATGGCTTGCTTTCGACTTCGGAACAGGAAGGGATCGCGCTCGAACGAATTCGAATGGACGGACCTACTCAGTCCGCCTCCAACTGGACCTCTGCTTCCCCTTTAATCACTGGTGCATACGGTACTCCTACCCTGCCTAATTCTCAATCGCTTGCTACATCCAAGACTGACGACGAGCTAATTTCCATTCCCATCGCCCGACTTTCGCCAGACGGAGACGCCCGCGAGGATTTTCTTGAAATTTTCTATACGCTTCCCAAAGATGGATATGCCGCTAGTCTGACTATTTTTGATTCGGATGGGAACCTGGTCAAAAGCCTTGTGCGTCAAAATCTTATCGGCACAGAAGGCAATGTTCGATGGGATGGCGACACCGACGCAGGCGAAGGCAGCAAAGCAAGGCCAGGCATCCATCTGATTTATTTTGAAATATTTAGTCCAGACGGTGATGTAAAGCGCGTAAAAAAAGCGGTGGCGGTGTTGGGTCAGTTTTAGGCAAAAATGTGCAAAACCCGTTCTTTAGCTGCAATTTTTCAAATAAAAAACAGTGGCCCCGCCCAAGGCCAGGAGGACCATTAACGGCCAAAACCAGCCGAGGCCTCCGATTGATTTTTCATTGCCCGACCGATCGCTCATGCCACTATTCACAAAACCCAACAAGGAAGCGGTACCTGATGGTAGGACACTCAAAAAATTTGATTTTTGGCTAAGCAAATAACTGACCAGTCCAGTAGGTTTTAGCCCCTCGGCGCTGATTTTCAGGCTGAGCAAACCCATAATAAGCGGGCCTGCAAGACCAATTAAAGCAGAGGCTGTAGATTGTTTAACCCCTGAAAACGATGCCACAGAACTAGCGATGGCTGGAACTTTGGCACCAAATATGATACCCACTAAATGGCCTGAAACGTCTTTTGGGTCGTTGTGAGCCAGATTTCCACCGCCAAGCAGACTGCCAAGGTTTCCGAGGATGGCGGGATCAAAATCGCGGATGGAACTGAAAATTGTATCAATAGAATGAGAATCACCGCTTTTTTGGAGTATACCTGCGAGCATGGCGGAGGCAAGACTACCGATGGCTTTGGAAACGCCCACTTCATGCTCACTATAAAATTTTGCGGCTTCGCTTATTAGTTCAGGACTGAGATACTCTTTTAAGGAGTCAAGGATGTTTGACATATTTGTTTTTAAAAACTCGATTAAGTAAGAATACTAAGGGGCTTAATGGATGTTTGAATTTAACCCACCCATCATCAGTTCCAAATTGTGTGCAAAAATAGCATTAAATACCGCACTTTTGGGCAGTTATATTTCACCCATGTCGCGCCCTTCACTCTTGCTTGCCTTACTCCTTGCATTACTTTCCTGCAATGACACCCCTACCTCCTCCGAATCTCGTCGGGCATTCCGATACAATCAACACAACCCGATCACTTCGCTCGACCCTGCCTTTGCCCGCACACAAAACAATATTTGGGCGGTAGATTGCCTGTTCAATGGGCTGGTTCAATTGGACGACAGTCTGAACGTAAAACCTTGTATAGCAAATCGTTGGAGCATTTCACCCGATGGCCTGAGCTACCACTTTTACTTGCGTCAAGACGTTTTTTTTCACGATGACCCAGCCTTTCCCCAGGCCGGGAAAGGACGTAAAATGGTCGCAGCGGATGTGGTGTATAGTTTTCAACGGCTGCTCGACGAAGCTTGGCCTAAGCCTGGCTCCTGGATTTTCAAAGGTCGTGTAGCGGCTGATTCGGCTTTTGTAGCGGAGAACGATTCAGTGTTTGTAATGCGACTGACGACGCCTTTCCAACCTATGCTGCAAATTTTGTCTATGCAATACGCCAGCATCGTGCCACGAGAGGTCTGCGAATATTGGGGGCGGGATTTCCGACGGCATCCGGTGGGCACTGGCCCATTCCGATTCAAAGTTTGGGCTGAAAACCAGGCGCTTGTGATGGTCAAAAACCAGCATTATTTTGAACGGGACAGTACCGGCACGCGCCTACCCTACCTGGACGCTGTTAAAATAACTTTCATCGGCGACCGAAAAACTGCGTTTTTGGAATTCAAAAAAGGGAATCTGGACTACTTTTTCGGGCTCGAAAGTGCTTATATCAACGAACTCCTAACGCCCGACGGCGAACTCCAACCTGCACTTTCTGAAGGGTTTTATTTTTTGAAAAACCCGTATTTGAACACAGAGTATTTGGGGGTATGTATTGAGGGGGTGACTTCAAGTCACCCCCTCAATCAAAGTGATGGTCTGACTTCAAGTCAGACCATCACTAATCCGCTACAAATCAAAAAGATACGCCAAGCGCTCAATTTCGGGTTTGACCGAACTCAATTGCTCCGCACCTTGCGCAACAACGTGGGTCGGCCCGCAACTTCAGGTTTTACCCCGCGTGGTCTGCCTTCGTTTGATGCCGAAATAGTGCCTGGTTACCGTTACGATCCGACCTTGGCGGCCCGACTCCTGACCGAAGCGGGCTATCCCAACGGAAAAAATCTTCCCATCCTTACGTTGCTCTGCAACAATGATTACCTTGACCTCTGCACATTTATAGCTCGACAATGGGAGGATTTGGGCGTAAAAGTCAAGATCGAAATGACCGAAACGGCACTCCTCCGCGAGCGTATGCGCAACGGACAAGCACCGTTTTTCCGGGCCTCCTGGATAGCCGACTATCCCGATACGGAAAGTTTTCTTACTTGTTTTTACTCTAAAAACGCCGCTCCACCCAACTATACCCAGTTTCAAAATGCTGCCTTCGACCAGCTCTACGAAACCTCGCTCCAGGAAACAAACCTCGAACGTCGCTATACACTTTATCGCAGCATGGAGAAGATATTGGTCGAAGAAAGTCCGGTTATTTTCCTTTTCTACGACGAAACGGCGCAGTTTGCAAATCGTCGGGTAAGTGGGCTTTCTCGAAACGCAATCAACCTTTTGTCGCTTAAAAAGGTGCGGGTTGAGCGGTGAGCCTATTTCTTTTATCCTGCTACTTCGCCCCCTCCTCCCTTTTTGAGTGCCTTTTATCTAATATTGATAAACAAGGTGGGGAAGGTGCTTGTCTTTGTGGCTGGATAAACATGGGGAATGTCGTTTTCATTCAGGTTAGCATGGTCCATTCAACGACAAGCAGGGGCAAATCGCCCATTCAACCAACCACCGGATTTAAAGACTCAATAACAGCAGCATGAATCAGTTTTTCAAATTCCTATTCGCTTCTTGCTTAGGTACAGCACTCGCGCTGGGCTTACTTTTTTTCATACTCATTGGATGGGTAGCAAGCATGGCGGGCAGTGCCTCCGAAAAAGAAAAAGTCAAAATCAAGACCAATACAGTACTAGAACTTGACTTCAAAAACCCCATTCCAGAAAAGACCAATAACCTCCCGATGGATCCTTTTGATCTGGAAAATAAAGACGTGCTCGGCCTCTCTGACATCGTAGCGGCCATCCACCGCGCCAAAGAAGATCCGGATATCAAGGGTATTTATCTCAATGCCTCGGTCGTGATGCTGGGCAAGGCCAGTTCTGCCACCTTGCGCAACGCCTTAGACGATTTCAAATCTTCTGGAAAGTTTATCATCTCTTACGCCCATTATTACACCCAGGGAGCTTATTACCTTGCTTCCGTTGCAGACAGTGTGATGATGAGTCCGCAAGGCGTGGTAGATTTCCGGGGCTATTCGAGCACCATCACCTACTTCAAAGGTCTGCTCGACAAACTGGATGTACAAATGCGCATTTTCTATTGTGGAAAATACAAAAGCGCCACAGAGCCTTTCCGAGCGGACAAAATGAGCGAGGAAAACCGGCTTCAGATCCGCGAATACATTACCCCACTCTACGATATTTTTATCAAAGACGTGGCCAAAAGCCGCAATATTTCTGAAACAGAACTTCGCCAAATAGCCGAACGCTACGATGGTTTCAATGCTGAAAAAGCCAAACAATCCCGCTTGGTGGATCGTTTCGCCTACGAAGACGAGGTGTTTGCAATGATCAAAAACCGCATTGGGCTTTCTGAAAAAGAAAAACTCAATCGTGTCAGCTTGGAGGAATATTTTGATGCTCGGGGCAAAAAAACCAATTTCTCCGTCAAAGACAAAATTGCAGTGGTGTACGCAGAGGGCGAAATCCACGATGGCGACCAAGGCGAACCTGGTACCATCCTCGATGGAAAATATGTGAAAATGCTGCGCAAAATCCGCAAAGACCCGAGCATTAAGGCCATTGTCCTGCGCGTCAATTCACCCGGCGGTAGTTCCTTGGCCAGTGATAACATACTTCGTGAACTCGACTTGTGCAAGCAAGCGGGTAAACCTGTGGTAGTCAGCATGGGAGATGTAGCAGCCTCCGGTGGCTACTACATTGCTTGCCACGCCGACAGCATTTTTGCGGAGCCTGCCACCATTACCGGATCTATCGGCGTATTCGGCATGATCCCGATCCTGGAAAAAACAATGCGCAACAAACTCGGTATTACCTTCGACACGGTGCGCACCCAGAAATTCTCAGCCTTCGGGAGCACGGTGTATGACTTTTCCGCGGAAGAGAGCCAACTCATTCAGGATCGTGTGGACTGGATTTATCAGGACTTTTTGGGCAAAGTGGCCCAAGGCCGCCGCAGAACTCCGGAACAAATCAATGAAATCGCACAAGGCCGCGTGTGGTCTGCCGCAAAAGCCAAAGAAATTGGTCTGGTAGATGATCTTGGAGGACTTGACCGCGCCCTCGCCGCCGCTGCGAAACTGGCCAATTTGGAAAAATACCGCACTGCCGAGTATCCTCAAACCAAGTCTGGACTGGAGCAGTTCATTGACCAGATTATGAAGAAAAAAGATCGGGACGACAGTGTGCGGGCCTGGGCCATAAGGCAGGAATTGGGGGATTTTTACCCCTTGTACAAAACCATGCAGGGCTTTAAACAGAACAATGGGATTTTGTTTCGGATGCCGTACGAGTTGAGTGTGAATTGAGCATATGTTAATAGTTGGAAACACAAAAGGCAAACATGATGCATGTTTGCCTTTTGTGTTTCGAGCAACCTAATACATCTCAAATTTCTGATAACTGCATTCCAAGGCCCCATTAATCAATGGAATTCTTTGGGCCGCCCGCAAGCCAATGTGTTTCAGCGCATCGCGGTTGGAAGAAATGATCCAGGCCGACCAGCCTGGCCAGCGTTTCTTTAGGATATCCCCGATGTTTTTATAAAAAGCGACGGTGTCTTCGATTTTTAGTCGCTCGTCGTAAGGAGGATTCATCAGAAGGGTACCGGGAGGTTCCGGGGCCTCCAATTTTTCAAAGGGCGTTTTTTCCACCCTGACTACCGTCTCCAAACCAGCTGACATCAGATTGAGCGCCGTAGCATTGCGGGCACGTGGGTCTTTATCCCCGGCAAGTATCTGAAATTCAAAGGGTTGAATTTTGGCATCTGCTTCGGATTTTAGCGTTTTCCACAGTTTTTGGTCAAAATCTGGCCATTTGAAAAAGCCGAATGATTCACGTTTTATCTGCGGTGGTGTGTTGGTGGCATGCATAGCTGCTTCAATCGGCAAGGTGCCAGAGCCACACATTGGATCCACAAAAGGCCCTTGTCCGTTCCAGCCGGAGAGTAGTACCATTCCAGCCGCCAAAACTTCATTGAGGGGAGCTTCCACGGTGTCACGCCGATAGTTGCGGCGGTGCAGTGAATCGCCGCTTGCATCCAGGGAAATATCGGCATGAGTACCCTGCACATGGACGTTGATCCTCAATGAAGGCCCAATGGTGCTCACATTAGGCCGACGGTTATATCGGTCCCGGAATTGATCTACAATGGCATCCTTGGTAAGTAGCCCCAGATATTGGGAGTGCCGGAAGACTTCGCCTTGCGCTATGGCATCCACCGCAAGCGTGTCGCCAACATCCATATAGACAGCCCAATTTATCTCCCGAACGGCTTCGTACAAGTCGCGTTCGTTATAGGCTGAAAAAGAATGGATGGGAACCAGAATCCGCAGCGCGCTCCGAAGTTCATAATTGGCGCGGTAAAGCAGGCTTAGGTCGCCAGTAAAGGACACGGCACGTTTAAGTGGACGTATTTCCGTAGCGCCCATTGCCAGGAGTTCAGCGGCAAGGACAGGTTCGAGGCCCGCAAGGGTTTTGGCGAGATATGGTTGCATGGATTGGTGTTGAGATGGTTGAGAAAGTGGAGGGTTGAATAGTTGGAGGGTTGAGACCATTGAGTGCAAGCCTCAACATGCTCACCCCTCAACTTACTCACCGCCCCTTAACCTTAAGGCTATCAAGGAATTGTAAAGTGCCCGGCAGGCCATTGAGGACTATTGCGTTGGGTGGAAGTTTTACAGCCCCTACAAAGAATTGCTGCCCTGTAAGCAGCAATGTGCTGTCATCGATGGATTGTGCTACGCTGTCAACATAGCTCTGAATGGGTTGGCGCGGAAGTGGTTCTTGCAAGATGGTAAACACATATTCGGGTTTGAGGGCATGGCATGCGTCGCGGAGATCGCCAATGGCAACATTTGCGCCCAGATAAGTAACCCGCATCCCGCGTGAACGCAGTAGGTATTGGATAAACAGCAGTGTCAACTCTTGCGTCTCGCCTTCCGGCGAATACAGCAAAAATACAGGGGTTTCAATGCGAGGCACCGCAGCGTCTACGGCACACATCAATTTTCTACGGATAATTTGACCAACAAATTTTTCGTGGGCGGGACTAATGCTGTTTGTAAGCCATAGTAGCCGAAGTTTGTCCAAAAAGGGATAAACCAGTTCCAACATGGCACGCTCAAAACCATTGGTTGCCATGTATTCCTGCAAAACCCGCTCAATGGCCAATTCGTTGAGGTCAATCATGGCCAGCGTAAGGGAATCAATTTGTGCGTTTGGATTGGGGTTGTTTTGGGCTATGGCCGCGCCTCTGGTGGCAATTTCTTCGGGCGACATCTGCGCCAGCTTGCTGATTTTCAATCCATTGCGATTGAGTAGCGCAATATTGAAAAGGTGGCGAAGGTTTTCGTCGGTATAGTAACGGATATTGGTTTCCGTGCGTGCTGGCGTGACAAGCCCGTAGCGCTGTTCCCATATTCTAATGGTGTGAGCCTTAATGCCCGTAAGTTTCTCCAAATCCCGAATGGAGTAAATCGCCATGGATGATTGCTTATTCGCCACAAAGGTGCTGAAACAGGCGGGCTGGTTAAATGTTTATTAAAAAAACTTCCACAATAATTTGCCAAGCCTTACATTTCGGGACATTAGGCATAAAATTTGAGGCAGTATGCAGCAGACCGATCCTGAGCTGTAAACGACTTGATATACCAGATTCCCGACCGTTCCCTTAAAATTTCCACCGTTCCCTTGCCTATTTGCAAAATCGCAATACCTTTGACCAACTTTTCACTTTTTCTACTAGTCTCCATTACTTATGTTCTCTCCTTTTAAAAAGAAAGATGACCGCTCTAACAGTGGTCAGGACAAAAAACAGAACTCGCTTGACGCTTTGGAGTCCGAACTAAGTGTATTGAACAAAACAGATCTAAGCAAGGTAGAGGGTGGTAAAGAGGCTAAAAAGCCTTTGAATGATATTTCTGGACTACGTAATAGTATAGGCGGTACGATCCCACTGTGAACAAACAACACACTCAGTATCCAACATGAGTCATTCCGGTTTTCGGGATGGCTCATGTTTTTTTGGGGTGGAGGGTTTAGAGATTAGGGTTGAGCGCAGCCATTGAGTGCAATGGCTAAACCCTAAACACTCATCCCTAATCAATTCCGCTTCCGCACTTCTTCGTGAATGACCTTCCCTTTTTTCATTTCGGCTTGATATTCTTTTTTTCGTCGCTCGCGAAATTCGGTTGCCAGTTCTTTAATGCCAATGGGTTTGGCATTCTGGCGGCGGTGGTATGCAAGGATCAAAAAGTCAGCCATGTCGTCCGGGAAGGTCACTCCAGCACTACGGAGGTAGTGCGAGAACCTTGATCCGCCATAAAAACCCCAATTGAGTATCATCCACTGTCCTAAGCGGTTGTGCATAATAATACAAACGCTGTCTTCAGGCAGGGCTTTGAATTTCAGCCGAGCTTCCGTGCTGACTCGTTTGTCTAATTCGAGCATCGCATCTTCCAAATTTTTGGGAATGTAAACGCCGTTGAGTACTTCTTTGCGGATGCGTTCCTGATATTGCTGCTCAAACTCAGCTTCGGTGCTGGGTGGCCCCTTTTCTTCCTTTTCCGTTTGGGAAAAAGCACTCTGAAAAAAGAGAAATGGGAGGAAAATGAGCAGGAAAATGTTTTTTTTCATGTTGAAACAGACTGAACGATGAATACACGCTTATCCTTGTTTGAGATATTTTTGTTGCAAACCATTGCATGGCTTGGCTTGTGGCTGCTAAGCGACTATTTGGCAGCGCTCTTAACGCTCATCGTTGGGGCTATCGTATTGGCGGTGCTCACAATTGCGCTCATATCCGAAGCCATCGAGCGGTCGAAGGTTCCCAAAAAATACTTCCAAGTCATGGCAATCAGCATTTTGTCTCCTGCCATTGCCGCCCTGATTTACGTCACCCTTTTAGGTGGGCAGTTAGATTTTTTAACACGGTGATTGGAGAATGCTCTAGAAGTGTGGCACGCCTTTGAGGTGTGCCACACTTTCAGATTGAAAACGAGCCATCCCCTTCAGAATCAGGCAATTCCTCGAATGTCCCTGTTTGACGATTTTTGCGTACCCGATCCCAGTCGAAATAACGCCCGTTCATCACGACGTAAACCCCTGGAGCTAACACCTGAACAAAAGCCAAAGCACTCCCTAGGTTAAAAAAACCATCAGAAGAAGTGCCAAAAGCATAGGGGATCATCGCGCCGGTGAGCACAATGGTCTTTCCTTTTATATCGGCCTCCGCGAGGTGACGGGCTGTTTCAACCATACGGTCAGTACCGTGGGTGATCAGGACTCGGTTGGCAGGAGTGCGTGCACAACTGTGGATAATTAGGGCACGGTCTTCGTCGCGCATTTCCAGGGAGTCCACCATCATAAGCGTACGGATGTCAATTTCCACGCCGCAACGCCCGAGCTGGAACATTTCGCTGAGGTGCGTATCTTTGAAATAGAGTTCGCCCGTTAGGTAATTGTACTCTTTATCAAAAGTGCCACCGGTTACAAATACTTGAATCATGGCCGCAAAGGAACGGATTTGAGCAGAATTTGGCCTTCAAGTAAGAACTCAAATTTGAAAACACTCCAAATTATGGCTTTAGCACAGTCGGATTCCCAAAACGTTTTTACTTTTGCCCATCAAACAAGAATTGCACAACATGAAAAAGAACGAAGAATACGTCAAGAACCCAGGTCGCGACTGGCTTATGTTCATCATCAGCACCATCGGCATGTTAGCCCTCCTTATTTGGTTGCCCGAATGGATTTGGGTCGCTTGGCCTTTCCAATTCACGGCTTTGGCCGGCGCATTGGGTCGCCTCTAAGGCTCTGTTTGTCTGACTACTGGACATTTTGACATTAGACATTGGACCTGCACTCTAAAAATTTGAAAATCAAGCACTTGCTGAATCGTGTCTAACGTCCAGCGTCAAAATTTCCAGAAGTCTGCTGATCTGACCATAAAAGCCAGTTGCAAATTATGCGGCTGGCTTTTTTAATACTGTTTAAGGAGCTTCAAATCTTACCAATTAGCATGAAACAGAAGCCTTTTGGACTTAATTCGTGTAAATTAGTGCAATTAGTGGCAAAAAAGAATTAAGTTGAAAATCCTAATCCTCCGTTTTTCTTCCATCGGCGATATCGTGCTGACGACGCCCGTGGTTCGCTGCATCAAAAATCAGTTGGGCGCTGAAATCCATTTTTTGACCAAAACCAGCTTCGCGCCTATTTTGGAGGCGAACCCCTACATTGACCAGGTTTTTTCTTTTCAAAAAGAAATCCCTTCGGAAATGGTACAGCGCTTGAAATCAGCGCGTTACGACTACATTATTGACTTGCACCACAACCTCCGCAGCCTGCGACTAAAACTCGCGCTGGGCCGCCCCACTCGCTCCTTCGACAAATTGAACTGGGAAAAATGGCTGCTCGTCCGTTTCAAAATAGATCGTATGCCGTCAGGCCATATCGTAGATCGTTACATGGCAACGGTCAAACATTTGGGTGTGGATTATGATGGCAAAGGCTTGGACTATTTTATCCCTGAAAGTGAAAATCTAGAAAAGATTGCGCTTCCTAAAAATCCATTTGTAGCATTCGCACTCGGCGCCACCCACGCCACAAAGCGTCTGCCGGAAGAAAAAATCATTGAAATCTGCCAAGCGATAACAGAGCCTCTCATCCTCCTCGGAGGGAAGGCAGAAAAAGATTTAGGCGAGCGGATTTCAAATGCCCTCGGCCACAGGATACAAAACCTTTGCGGACAACTGAGCCTGCACCAATCTGCCGCTGTAATCCGATTATCCAACAAAGTCATCACCCATGATACCGGCCTAATGCACATTGCAGCTGCATTGCGCAAGCCCATCGTCTCTGTTTGGGGTAGTACGGTGCCAAAATTCGGGATGTGGCCCTTTTACCCAACGGGCATGGATTTGAATACGTCTGTGGAGGTGTTGGGTTTGGGCTGCCGTCCGTGTTCTAAAATCGGTTTCGATCATTGCCCCCAAGGTCATTTCAAATGTATGCGCGATATTGAGGTGTCACAAGTGAGTGGCGGCGGCTAGAAGCTTGTTCGTCTCCAATACCCAGCCTATCTTCACGGTGCTTAGCGGCCTCATAAACAGCTACATTTGCCTTGAAACTGCCAAATACCTTTTTTTCAGAAAAACGATTGCCCTGCTTTGTTGCTGAATCTGGATTTTACGCTACTTTTCGCCGAGAAACAAAGGGTGTTTGCTCCAGCCCCAATAACCATCAACCTTGTATCGTCAATCAGTGTACCGAGATTCGTGTACCGTCCACCTTCAACCGTTATATTATGAACATTAGAAAACTACTTTTCTTGCTTGCCGCGTCGCTCAGCCTTTCTTGCCTGAACGCACAAGACATCCACTTCTCGCAGTACAACATGTCGCCCATGACCCTCAACCCAGCCAACATCGGCAATTTTGAGGGCACTGCCCGAATCGGGGGTATCTATCGCGGCCAATGGGCCAGCGTTATCGGCAATAAAGGTGCCTACAAAACGCCTTCTCTTTGGGCGGATGCACCTATTATAACAGGCTTTCGCAAGCGCGACTGGGTAGGCATTGGTCTTGTCTTTTTCTCTGACAAAGCTGGCGCAGGCAGCCTGACGCATACTGCAGCCAAGTTCGGCGCATCCTACCACCTTTCTTTGGACAAAAAAGGCAACGCTTACCTCACACTTGGTGCACAATACGGTCAAGCAGGTAGAAGGCTTAATACAGAAGGCCTTGAATTTGAAGAGGGATGGTTAAACCGCCTCACAAACGGAGGCTACAATAAAGGAGCTGCAGTTGACTTTGATAACCAAAAGACCCTGGATGCAAAATCCGACTGGAGTGACATTGACGGTGGCTTGGTACTTCGCGCCAAACTCAACAAACGTATGGATATGAGCATCGGCTATTCCATGTACCATATCGGCAAAGGGAAATACGGCCTGGTCACCAGTGGTGGAGGCGGCAATACGAATACTGGTTCAAGCAGCGCCAACAGCGATGAAATCGCCCGCCGCTCCGTAGTTACTGGCTTATTTAATATCAAGTTGAATGATAAACTCACGGTTGGACCTTCTTTCCTTTACCAAACCATGAGTGGTGCGGACGAAATTAGTCTTCAAGCGCTTGGTTCTTATCTTTTCAATGCCGAAAAAGACATTGACCTCAACTTTGGTCTGGGCTACCGTCTCTCTGGAGGCGACGCGGTCTACCCCATGATCGGAGGACGGTATAAAAACCTTCGTGTAGGCCTTGCTTACGATATCAATATCAGCGACCTCAACCAAGTCAGCAACTATCGGGGCGGTTTTGAGATCGCTGCCAACTACATTATCAAAATTTACAAGCCGGCCGTGGTAAAAACCAAGGTGCTTTGCCCAAGGTTCTAATTGCCTTTCCTTCATAAAATAACATCCCGGCCTGACCGGGAAAAACGATACGATGAAAAAAATCCTCTTTTTCCTCACGCTTGCTATCTTTTCGGCTATTGGCACTAAAGCCCAGCCGCTCAATCGAGCTACTCCAGAAGCTAACCTCAAGTCTGCGCAAGAGGCTGAGGCCGATGGAAATCCTTATGCCGCTTTGGTGCTGTATGAAAAATACCTAGACGAAAACAAAACAGACAAACAAACTGCCGCAAAAGTGGCAAAACTCAATTTTGATCTGCGAGACTACGAAAAGGCTGAAAAAGGCTTTAACCGACTCGTAAATCGCGACCGCAAACTTGAGTTCACGGAGCTTAAATACTGGCTCGCGCTGAGCATGAAATACAACGGCAACTATGCCGAGGCGGTGGACATGTTCAATCAATACATTACCGATGGGGCAGATGAAGCACTCAAAAAAACGTCGAAGCTTGAAATTGCAGGCTGTGAGATTGCAAAAAAAATGAAGCAGCCCGAGAATTTAATAGTGGGCAATATCGGTAAAACAGCCAACAACCCCCAAACCGACGGATCCCCTTCCTACAGCGCTGGAGAATTGTATTTTACCTCCATCCGCTCCAAAGAAGTGGTTGTGTTGAACGGCAAAGAGGGCGACTGGCACTCTAAGGTTTACACCACGACCAAATCGGGAGCAGAATACGGCGAACCAGAACCCCTGGGCACAGAGATCAACCGTGAAGGCTGGCACCAGGGCAATGTAAGTGTGTCCTCTGACGGAAAAACGATGTATTTTACACGGGTCGAACTGACTGAAAAAGGACAGGACATTGGAACCAGCAAAATTTTTGTCTCCCAAAAAGGTTCAGATGGTTGGAGCGGAGCAAACGAAGCGGCTGGGGTGAACGGAGATTTTATCGCCAAGCATCCTTGTGAAGGCGAACTTTTTGGCGAAAAAGTGCTATTTTTTATCGCCAATATGCCTGGTGGCAAGGGGGGCTTTGACCTATACTACGCCACCAGGAAGTCGGAAAACACTTTTGGTCTGCCCGTCAACCTTGGCGACGTAGTAAACACTCCGGGTGACGAGGCCTCCCCTTTTTACCAGGATGGCAAACTATGGTTCAGCAGCAATGGGCGACCAAACATAGGCGGCTACGATGTCTTTGAAACACAATGGAATGGCGCGGTTTGGAGCGAGCCCAAAATGATGCCCTTGGGCATCAACACCAGCTTGGATGATCTGCACTATTCCCGCTCTTCGGACGGATATACTGGATTCCTTCAAAGTAACCGCCCTGGCCCCAACAACCTCAAAAGTAAAACTTGTTGCGACGATATTTATGCTTGGGAAATTGAGCGTATCAAAGTGGAATTGGTCGCCAAAACTTTCCGTTTAAAACGCAAGGGTGAAAAAGAAAACCCGCCCCTCAAAGGCGCGGTCGTAACCATGCTCGACGTGACGGAAAAAAAAGCAGCCAACGTAGACGAAAAGAGCAACCTCGCGGCCAACGATTTCCCGTTCACCTTGCTGCCGGAAAAATCTTACATGGTCATTGCAAACGCGGAGGGCTACAAGCCGGACACGTTGCTCTTCAACACCTTGGGAGTCAAAAAAAGCACCCGTATTGAGAAAAAACTAACCCTTCGGCTCATAAGGCGCGAGCCGGAGTATGACACACTTCGGATCAATGAACCCATACGTCTTGACAACATTCTGTACGATTATGATAAAGACAATATTCGTCCAGATGCGGAGCCTGATTTGCAGAGCGTGGTGGATTTGATGAAAAAATACCCCGATATGAAAATTGAACTATCATCACACACGGACGCTCGTGGCAACGATGCTTACAATGAAGACCTCTCTCAGCGTCGCGCCAACAGCGCTGTGGCTTGGATTGTGACAAAAGGAATTGGAGCCGACCGTATCGTGGCAAAAGGATACGGAGAAAAGCAGCTACAGAACAAATGTACCAACGGGGTCGAATGCACCGAAGAAGAACACCAGCTTAACCGCCGTACCGAATTCAAAATCACTGCCGGACCCACCAGCATCGTGATTGAAAAAGTCGAGAAGCGGGAGAAAAAGCCCGCCTCCACGGGGGGCAAACAGAGTCTGCGCAACGGTTTATTTTTAGGGAATTAAATCTTGTAGGGAACAAACCATTCGATTAGTCTTAAAAGCGAGGGAATGAGGAGCGTTTTAAAATCAACGCTTTGCACTCCCTCGCTTTCTTTTTTAAAGGAAAAAGGAAAGAATCCAAGCGATGAATTTTGACTACTTTTGCCTCAAATTCAGCAATAATGAAAGCCATTTCCGACAAGAAAAACCTAAATGAAAGAGTTGAAGCTGCTCTGGAGACCATTCGACCCCACCTCAGAGTGGATGGTGGCGATGTAGAACTGGTGGAAGTAACGGACGATATGCACGTCAAAATCCGCTGGATGGGCATGTGCGAATCCTGTTCTATGTCAGGAATGACACTTCGCGCGGGCATTCAAGAAGCCGTGCAGAGTAAAATCCCCGAAATAATGGGCGTGGAAGCAGTGAATTGAATGTGAGTCCGCTCACCATTTCACCCGCGCTTGCACTTTCCAAACCCTTTCCTTTCCGGTCATGCCCGAGTCCGTCACTGCTTGCAGTGTATTGGTCTCTTCCATACGCGCATCCAGCCTGAGCCAACGGTTTACCCGCCAGTGTAGATTGACGTACCAACGGGTACCGCGTCCCGAGAATGCAGGGATTGAAACTGCTGAAAACAGGTCGTTTTCAAAAGCATACACCCTTGAATCATAGTCTTCTGTATCAAAAACGGCATATCGGAGCGATGCTGAAAGAGGGCTTCCAAGTGGTTTCAGCACCGCTTCCTGGTACGCAACAAAACCTGTTGTAGCCTCGTTCTCTCCAATCTGGTAGGTGGTCCATTCTACTCGGCTGCGCAATTCAATGGGCTTGCTGACCTTATAAATTGAATGCAGGCGAATCCGATTGCGTTGCGCACTGACGAGCCCGAAAGGTTTTTCCAAATTATCATTGCGCTGTTTTGTTTCTGACTGCCACAGGGCATACACTGAAAAATTGCGGCTTTTCGTCCACAGCACTCGGGCTAGGTACTCCCGGCCGTTCGAGGGCGCATCTACGCCAAAACGCAACCATGGATGCCGCCACATATCGGCGTAAAGGTTTATCTGCCAGCGTCTTACCCAGCGAATATCTGCACCCAAATAAAGACCTTGTTCATTGCTGGCCCCGGAGGATTCAGCAAATGGGTTGCCATAAACAGACTGATAATCCCTGCCCAGCGAGCGGTGTACTGCGGTAAGCGTGACATGCCGATCCGCAGAGAAAAGCAAACCATTCACTGCCGCGAGGCCACCATTGTTGCTGCGGGCTGATTCCCCAAACAGGAAGATATTCCGCCAACGATAATTGTAGTCGAGGCTGGTTCCTGTCAGGCTTTTCCCGGCAAAAGCAAATTGACGGTAGGGTTGGGAAGATGCGCTCCAAGGCTTGTCATAGAAGATGTGAAGTGCATTCGCCGTAATCTGTCCGCGCTGCCCTCCCCAAGTGGCCGACAGCCCGCCGACTTGTTCGTGCAATTCTTTTTCGTCTTCTATTTCTGAAGCGGTACGGTGATAGCCGGAAGTCAGCAGGGAGGAAAATTCAATTTCTGGGGAATCAAATTCCAAAGTGTCCTGCCGCTGTACATTCGCGTCGCGCCGACGATTGGAATACATGGCCGTAATTTCCAGATGTTTTCCAAAAGCCAGCGAAGTGGCGGCACCCCGAAAAAAGTAGGTTTCCCCAAAAGCCCCGTAAGCATTGATTTTGCGCCCACCGCGCGCCACCGACACCGTTTCGGCAGATTTCCCGGGCGCAAAACCCGTTTGCAGCAAAAGTCCCTGCCCCATTCTTGCGGAATAATCGCCCAGTGCAACAGCCCTTATGGTTTGATTCCAATTTTGGACAAAAATGTGGGCGCTATTGAAATCAAAGCCATGTTTATTGCTGCCTTTGAACACCGTCTCCCCGGCATCACTTTCTGCCGTAAAGCCAAATCGGAGGCGGTTATCAAAGGAGTGGCGATATCGAATCGCCCAGGCATTGGGGCCGCCTTCCGCTTTCTCCGTGTCGTAATTGGGCGGGTCTGGATGTGCCCAACGCAGGAACAACTCATTATCGCCCCGAAGAAATCCATGGAGAAGGTTGGTGTTTCTGGTATCCAAGCCCGTTTTGATGCGAGAAAACTGCAGGACCCGCCGGATGTCCGTAATTTCCCATTTTGGTATGGCCTGAAGCTCGTATTCATTCAGGAACGGCCCGAATTGATTGCGGTAGGTTAGCAGGTTTTCCACCTGAAGCTCATTGAGCAAGTGCAAGGAGAGCAGTTCTTCGCGCCTTACTGTGTTGAGGTTCAATGGTTTGTCGCGCAAAAGTTCGAGATTTTCCAAAAACTGCTGTGCGTCGGATTCAGAAGCCGATTCGTTGTCGCGGAAAAAGTTTTCGAGTAGTTCATCTACCGTTTGGGCATTCAAAAACAAAGGGGAAAGGGCCAAAACCATAGGCCCTAAAAACTTTAAGAAAATATTTTTACTCAAAACTTGTGTATAAATGGCAGTGGCGTGCGTCATAAGCCTGGTTGTTTCGGCAACAATGTTAGGGCGAAAGATTCGTTTAAACCCCAACTTTTTTAGAAGTGACACTTTTTGAAAAAGTGTCACTTCTAAAAACCGCTGAAACACTCACAACCACTACCTTTGCACATTATTTTTTAACCATTCAAAATCACTTTTTTCAAACATGAAAAAATCTGTTTTAGGAATTCTCGCTGGCGCAGCGCTCATGTTCTCCATGGCCTCCTGCGGCGAAAAACTGCTCACGGACGAGCAAGTACAAGCTGAAATCACCAAAGGCTTCGACGCTGGCAAGGCCGCCGTCGAGCAAGAGATGACAGCAA
>Ga0247844_1001161_pt1 | contig 50896 bp, 38 predicted proteins | sample LaCtaG_FD_192421 | JGI IMG/M metagenome (GOLD analysis project Ga0247844, IMG submission 192421) | Freshwater microbial communities from meromictic Lake La Cruz, Castile-La Mancha, Spain - LaCruzMarch201714.5m_1 | ecosystem: Environmental > Aquatic > Freshwater > Lake | place: Spain: Castile-La... | reverse complement strand
ACAAGCGGAATTTCAAAAGAATAGTTGGTACAAAAATTCAAAATTAGAACTAACTGACAAGCCTGTCGGGGGAAAATCCTCGTCTCCAAAAAAAGTTACTTATAGGGCAAGAAGCGGCACTCATGGCTTAAATTCTTTGCTTGCTACCGGTCTTCTTACCACCCGTTGGTCTCGTTTGACTCTGCCTTTTTCTTTGTTGCGGATGAACCCCTCCTCCAATATTAAAATTACTATACAATATTTGCAAAACACAATGAGTGGCCCCAAAGCGGTCTATCAGGGAATAGATGAGGTTGGGGGAATTTATCTCTGGAACCCTCAAATTATTGATGTACAAGAATTGAGTCAAGAAGAAATACGTTCGACTGATCGTTTAGCAGAACCCTCTAAAAGCAATGACTAATTTAAGACAGGAGAAAGTTTGGTGAAAAAAATTAAATTGTGGACGGGGATTATTTTATTATCAGCTGGATTTTTTTTGTCGGCATACGGAACGACATTAACATTATTTGATACAAATTTTTCTGGCCCTTCTGCTTTGGTAAATGGGAGCGAGGGCTGGCTAGGCCGTGATTCTGCAATTTTACTGAATGGAAGCGGTATGGCCAGCCTAATGAAAGGATCTGACAGTTTCGTTAAGCATCCTCTGTTGGTTCCGGATTATGCTGACCAAATTCGCATTAGCGCTAAAATGAAATTTAGTGGGACTCAAGATAGCGTGATGGCCAATTATGGCAAAGACAAAGAAGCCTGGATTGCACTTGGTGTTATGAATAACTCTTCAGCGGATGTTGGGCTTGTCGCTTCCAAATTATCTATTTCTGTTTCCTCAGATGGCCAACAACTTTCAATAGGACTTGGGAGCGCTGTTGGGCCAGCTAGGCCTTCTTTTGGCGTGGTCCTGACGGCTGGTAATGCTAGTTTTGAGCTCGCCCTAGATTATAATTTTATAAGTGGTGTGGCGACAGCTCTGCTCAACGGTAAGCCAGTGTTAACCGGCAACCTGCAACTCACGAAAAAAGATTTTTCGTTTGTTGGATTTCAATTACGACAAGTTACTCAAGATGCTGGTGTCGACGATTTGAAAGTTGAGTTTACTGGATCATTGGGCTCACGAACAAATGCTCAAACTCTTCGTGCGCATGAAATTGAAAATAGTATTGACAGCGCCAAAACAGCAGATGAGATTATCGCCGCTTTGAAGCTTGGATGGAAGAATCCTCCGGCAACATATCGTCCACATACCCGCTGGTGGTGGCCTGGCAACGCCGTGACGAAGGAAGGGATTGATTTCCAACTTCAAGAAATGAAAGATAAAGGGCTCGGTGGCGTCGAAATAATGAGCTACGCTAAAGTCTATAAGCAAGGTAATATTGATTTCAATTCTGATAAGTTCGTCGAGATGACTAAATATGCTGTAGATAAAGCTCGCTGGCTAGGGATGGAAGTGACCCCTGCTCTGACGCCTGGTTGGAATCATGGCCATGCGTTGGTTCCTGAAGAAGATGGATCTAAAGCAATGATTTATTATGAAGCCGATATTAATGGCGGAAACGTAGAGATGAATTTGCGAGACATGGAGTCTAGAGAAACAGAAGGCTGGGCGAAGAATCCTAAACGCCGTTTTGATGCACTTATTGCTGTGGCCTTAAAAGACGACGGCACTCCAGATACAACACATCGGATTGATCTAACACTCAAGGTTACTTCTAGTGGGAAAGATCAGTTTACGACTTCGCCGGATATAAAGTTTAATGGGATTTTACCCGTTGGGCGCTGGAGGTTGATGTCCTTTTGGACTGCTTTGACTGGCCAAATCTGTGCTTTTGACATCAATACGCCTAAGTCGACCGTTGTTGACCATCTGAACCGTGGAGCCGTTGAGCGTTATCTTAAAAACGCAACACGAAGGTTTGATGCAGTCTTGGGTAGAGATTACGGGCAGACAGTAGACTCGTTTTTTGGAGATAGTTGGGAAATTGCACAGGGTTTTAGTTTTTGGAGCACAGGTCTCTATGACCGTTTTGAAAAAGAGAAAGGTTATGACCTTCGCCCTTATCTACCAATGTTGGTGTACGATGGCGCTCCCAAAACCCCTTATGTTCGCTACGATGTGGGCAGTTTTTTAAGTAAGCTTGGAATGGAAAGTATAGTGCGCCCCCTTGCGAATAATGCCGGCGCGCGCTCAGTGCAAATGCGTCAGCAACCGCATTATCGGTTTCCGTCTGATATCATTGAGCAGTCAGGAGTTTTACAACGTCCTGAAACAGAAAATACCAAGCGTAGTTTTGATCCGATGTTCTGGCACAAGCTCACCACTAGTGGTGCTTGGTTGTATCCATCTCAAGGTAGAAAATGGGTTTCCTCCGAAGCCTTTACGTTTAATAATGAGAAATATCGAAGTACAATGGAAGAGTTAAAGCGTGGCACTGACCTTTTTTTAAGAGATGGGATTACGCAGTTTTATAATCACGGTTATTTTTATACACCAGAAAAAGAATTGGCCCCATCGCGAGATCTGTATTGGGGCAATCGCATTAGCCACGTTAACACTTGGTGGCCTTGGTATAAAGGATTGGCCGACTATCAGGCCCGCGCTGCGTATTTAAGTCGTCAAGGACGTCCTGAGAGCAATGTCCTTGTTTATGCTTCATATCCAACGTCGTGGTCAGAGCGAGCAAAATTTCCTGCCGGCAATGTCCGCGATCTGCCACTCGGAGTGTTGACAAAAATTCTCATTGCGAACGGCTATGATTTTGACACTGTAAATGATGATTTATTGTTGAGATATGCCAATATTCGAAATGGTAAAATAATTATTAATGGATTTGATTACTCTGTTTTAATTTTGCCACGCACTATAGTTTTAGCTCCTGAAGTCTTGGAGAAAATTGCAGAGTTTGTGAAGTCAGGGGGAACTGTCATGGCCCTTCGCAACTTACCAATACGTTCTGCTGGATTAGCGAATTTCCAAACAAACGATAAAAGACTGTCAGTCCTACGCAATGAACTTTTTGGCAACAATGGGGTTGAGAAAAAGGTCGAAAAAGGGTCAAGTTGGTATTTTAAAGACTTTGATGGGCTTGAGTATATGGAGCAATTTAGTGCTGGTGCTCTTGGGTGGTCAGAAACTCCTAAGCTTTCTTCACAACAGCAGAAATTTATCAATGCACTCCGCAGTAGTTTGACTCCAGATTTTGAAATCGAAGGTAAAAGTCAAAGCGACGGGCTCACTTTTAGGCATACGAAGATAGGCCCTGTGGACTCTTGGTTTATTTGTAATCTTCAACCGACTGAGACTGGGACTGGGACTGGGACTAAAGTAACACTTAATACAAAAAACAAAATTCCGCAGAAATGGAATGCTATGACTGGCGCGATTGAGAGCTTAGATGGTTACAGTTTTGCTAAAGATGGCCGCGTTGAAATACCTGTTGATTTGCAACCATGGGAATCGATGTTTGTAATCTTAACACCAGGAACTGCAGCAACGGCTCAGCTCACCACAAAAAATAATTCACTTACAAGCATGGCACTAACGCCATCATCGGCGACGGTCACTTTTACTGGATTAGGGAATTTTTCAGAAGATATAAAAATGAAGGAATTAGTAGACTGGAGCACAGATGACAAACATAAAAAGTTACAGAATTTTTCTGGAACAGCGGTTTATAAGTTCGAGTTTAATAGAACAAATCAGATGAAGCCCAAGTTTATTCTTGACCTAGGAAAAGTACATGATGTGGCTTCTGTGAAAGTTAATGGAGAGGAAGCCGGCAAGGTCTGGATGCAGCCCTATCGTTTGGATATTTCTAAAAAGCTTATTGTTGGAACAAACAAGTTGGAAATAACTGTCGCGAATTTACTGTGGAATTATGCTTTCAGTCTTTCAACACAGACAGAAATCCCGCAGGAATTTCAGAGCGAGTACGGAAATGCCGATGCAGATCCAAAAGTATGGAACAAATTCCAGGAAATCAAGGATAAGAGGGGTGGCAAAACACCCTCAGGTTTGCTTGGGCCCGTTCAGCTTTGGTATGCACCCAAGGAATAATCAATGAAGAGGGGCCTCGCGGCCCTTCTTATTTCGTGTACCAACAAATGAGGCATGTGAGGGATATTTTGAAGCACTCTTAATTCACCTCAGACATTTGCAACTTTTTCAAACGACAGCCAAAAAGATACGCCCAGTTTTCTCGTCCACTAGCGCCGCCACGTTCTTTATAATTTTCGAAGTGAAGAAGGTCTGACATATTTGTAAAATCATCTAAGACCATTTGATAGTCGACATCTTTTTCAAGTTTTAATTCCATCGAAGAAGAAATTCGAATATGACCTTGGTCACCTGTGTGAGGCATGATGATGATTTCTTTTTGTAGTATTTTTTCGCCTTTTTGAAGATTGGCCTTTTTAAGGCAGGCCGTAATTCCCGTATTAATAGGGCCGGGGTTCAGGTAGAGAAATTCGAGTTTATAAATTCCGCTTTCATTCATTTTTATAGGGAAAGCATGTTTTTGTTTTAGGGCCGGTAAAATAACTTCTGCGGGAAGAAATTGAGGTTGGCCACTTAAGCGTTCACCATTATAATCAAAAAGCTGCCAACGATAATTAAAATCCATTGGCTGTGTCGGAAAAGATTGATTGAGACTGAGAGGATCTTGAGCGACAAAACTTAAGGTGAGAGGTTTATGGCGATCAACTTCAATTCGCCCTCCTTGTTTCACTGTCTGGGTAAGTTGTCTATTTTCGTACACGAGAATATTGAGATCATTTTGTTCGAAAATGACTTCAGAGCTATCACCATTGAGACTAAATCTGGGCTCACTTGGGGCAAAGAGTTTTCTTTCATCTTCAAGAGAAGGTTTTTCTGGATTTTGAATATGAAGGAGATGAATAGAAGAGAGGTCTTCCTCATGCCTTAAATAGATTTCGATAGTGTTCATTTTTTCTAAAGTGTTTTGATTAATGGTAAAATCAGAAACAATTTTATTTTTGAAAACAACTTTTTCTGTAAGTAATGCTCCAGGAGTTTTTCCCTGTAATTCTGGCAAATGCCAGACGAAATTTAGCTGATGATTTTTCCAGCGAAGATTTTGAAGTTCAATTTTGTTTGATGAATTTAAAAAATGCTTACAAAGATTCAGTGGGATATAAGATGAAATATTTAAACAATCATTTTTAAATTGGATTCCCAGTAGAGATTCAACAACCATATTAAGATAAGCGGCAATAGACCATAACTGTCTTTTTGAATTGACAACGGGGCCAGATAATTTTCCGTCATCAACTTTTGGTTCAAGAGTTAAAAATTCAAAATTTTCCATGTTTGAAAGTTGGCAGGACGCTCCTCTAATAAGGCATTCACAATTTTTTGAAACAACAGTAGAGTTTCCAACTTTTTTTGCGGCCATGAGAGCAAAGGCCGAAGCAAAAGGCCATATCGCTCTATTGTGATAAATAGGAATTTCTTTTGACTGAGGAAATAAAACTGGGGCCCCAACATCTGTGTAAGGATAATTTTCAACAACACGCTTTGCTCTTTCTCCTTCGGCCACTCCCAAGAGCACGGCCAGGGAATTTCCGAGAAGATCAAAAGATTTAAGTGGTTCACTCAGAAAATAGTCCATGAGTATTGAGCGATAAAGGCCCGTCCTTTCATCAAAAAATTTTTCGTTGATTTTTATTTTGAGTTGATTGGCCCAATCTTGATATTCATAGGCCCTCTTCTTTTTAAGTTTGGTTGCTAATTCTTGAAGATAAACTAAAGCAGCGTAGTGACAGACATTTGTCGAGAGCGCTTTTGAACGACCTATCCAGAGTGTGTCATTCGCTGTCCAAAGAGGATAACTTTGTTCACGCCAGTCTAAAAAGGATTGTTCGCCACGGTAGAGACCACTTTTTAAATCAAAAGTAACTTCGCGATCAATTTGGACGGTATTACTTAAAGCTTCAAAAACTATTTCTTCAAATTTTTTTTGAGTTTCGCCAGCAAGAAGAGGGGCCAATTTTTTTGCGGCAAGGGCAATCGTAATGCGATCAGTGCTGATTGGCCAGGCGCCGCCCGATCCTGTGTCTTGAACAATATATTTTTTTGAGCTTGATCTTTCTTCAGAAATTTTAAAAAGGATAGTTCGCATCATGCGTTCGGGATCAACTATTCCCAAACCTAAAAAGGCGCTAAAAGCTGTGTCACGAGTCCAGACGTAGTGCCACAGTTCTCCGGCCTCAAAAACGCTTTGGTCTTCAGCTTCAAAACTCCAATCCGTTATTTTTTCGACTTTATTTTCATGAGATTCTTCAAGGGCCAAGGCGAAGAGGCCATCAAAAAAAAGAGATGATGTCCTTAGTTTTGGATCATTAATCTTTTCTTTTATACTCCGAGCGAGATGTTTCTTTTTTTTATTTTGCGTATGAAAAAGATAGTGCCGGCCATTTTTTTCTGAAAGTAGTTGGACAGAAGTTTCATAGTTACCAAATTGATACTTTCTCACATTTTCCTCCCTCGAGGGGCACTTCGAATCGGCACACCAATAGTTTAAACGACATGATAGGGAAATGGAGAAAATGTAGACAGCATAGTTTATGACTTTGTAATTTTTTTAAAAAATCATAACTATCTCACCCTTTTTTTAAGAACGGTGTAGGATTTTTGTTGGTTTTATGTCAGTCTTGCCCGGAAAGATCGTTTTATTCATAAAGAGTGGTTTATTTATGAGAATGACAAATTTTATCTTCCTTGGTTTCCTTTTTAGTTTGGGGATTTTTTTTACAACGCCAAATAGCGCTCATGCTGTAATTAACGGTGATGGCCGTGGTGGTGGCGATGTGGTCGCTTGTAAAGCAAAACCTACGGAGAGTCGTTATCAGGGCCTCTATATGCTTGATTATCTTTTAACCCGTCGTGATGATTTTAATGAAGATGTTGACGAAAAATTTAAGTTTCTTTCTCGTGAGGTAACTGGCTTAACAATTGCTCTTGAAATAGCAAAAAAATTAGAAGCAGTTTCTCCCTCCGCTGCAAAAGATTTTCGCTCTTTTCTTTCTTATATAGAAAATGAAAATTGGGATAGAGGAAACCTCGAAGGTGCCGACTTATTTCGCGTATGGGTTTCCGCTCCACGTTTGATGGATTATAAAGATGAAGATTTCATTACAGATATTCCAAGTAATTGTTATAACGATAATGGGCAGCGCAATATCTCTCAGATTGTTTTACGCGAAGACGTAAATTCCACGATTATTTATCATTATAATCGTGCTCTTATGACAGAATTAAAAACAGATCCATTGCAATTTTCTTATCTTCTTGTTCATGAATGGCTTCGAGATTACACAGTCCATGCGACGATCATTCAAAATGTGAATCGCTATTTACATTCCGAAACATTTTTCAATGCCCAGAGCTATGAATCGGCTGCGATCATTAAGCGTATGGGGCTTCTTTTTGATCGAGATCCTAGTCGAGAGCCGATTGTTCAGATGATGAATTTTGATACAGCTTCAAATGGAGATGGAAGTACAGGTCTCTTAGAAGTTCATGTTAAAGTCAAAAATATTCAATACCACAAAAACGTCGTTATTTATTACTCAATTGACGGTGGTGAGTGGAACGAACTGCCTGCTAAGTACAAAGGCCCATTGTCCTATGGTTTTGAAGAATGGGTTGTGAATACTGAGATGGCCCGCAGTGGAAGTGCCATTGATTTTGCCATTAAATATTTTGTAGGCGGACAGATTTATTGGGATAATAACGATTACAAAAACTATCATGGAGTTTTTCGTTACCCGACAACACGGCCTAGGAAGTAGGGCTCAAATATTACGTTTTATTTATTTTTGATTTTTAATCGTATAAAACGATGACTTTCCTACTCCGGATTTTTCAATGAGATTTTTTTCTTCCCATTCAACAATCCAAGTGTTGGCCGTTGCTTTTTTTATTTTATAAATTTCTTCCAAATCTTTTCGCTTAAAAGTCTTGAGTGTTATTTTGAGGTGTTCAAGAATTCCTTTGAAATGTAAATCTTTGGGAATAAGAAGCGTTATGTTCGCTGTATTTTCAAAAAAATATTGATTATCTTTTCTTGTAATCTCAAAACCATGTTTTCGTAATTGCTCAATTGTTTTATTGATGCGTTCAATACCTGAGATCGGATCATAAAAATTTTGATCATAGATACTATCAATAAGGGCCCACTGACTCACCCCAAGTGAGCCTGAACCAATAATAGTAAGAAGGGCCTTTGTTTGATTTTCAGAAAAAATGTAGAGGCCTTCATCTTTTGTAAAATAAAGCCCTGCCAAAAGATCAATGAATTCATTTTCTAATAATTTTTTTTCTTCATGATAAAAGTGTTTATAACTTTTTTCAGTGATATTTTGCGAATCAATAAGCCAACAATTATTTGTGTCAGAAACATTTAATTTATAAAAAAGCTGAGCAATCCATGAATTACTTAAAACCTTTCCATGCTCATCCCATTTGCCTGCAAGGTTGCTAAAAGGGCACGATAGAGGGTAACAACGTAGGGCCAGCTTATCAGTTAGTGGTGCGTGATAGCTTGGAATTTGCTCAAGCCAGTAGAAAACTTCTAAATAAGTTGTTGGCCGATTTTTTGAAGTTTTAAGAATGGTCAGCGCTGTTTCTAATTCTTCGTGGGCCTTGGCCTCGTCTCCCTCATGAAGTGACAAAAGGCCAGACCATTTTTTAAGAAAAGCAAAATCTTTTGTATCTATTTTTTCATCAAATAAAGTAAAAGCTGTCTCAAAATCACGCCGTGCTTGAATGTAATCATCATTTTCGCCTCGGCGGAAATAATACTCACCACGGGCCTGAAAACAGATGGCCTTTAAAAGTTTCTGATCTTCGCCTGTCCGAGACCCGATATCAGTCACCATTTCAATGGCCTTTTGACTGTTGCCCATGCCTTCAAGAACGTCAGCAATCCCTATTTCTGTGAGTTTGTAGCGGTAGCTGTCGGGATTACCAAGGTGAGATAAAGCTCTTTTGAAATAAGGGAGGGCATTTGGGTAATCGTAGGCCCCAAAATAAATATTGGCCACGAAGCGATCTATGTCTGGAAGCGTTGTGCCAAGACTAATTTTTCTGGCAGTTGTGCACTCTGCTATTGTTGCAAGAAGTCGGCGCGCGTATTTTTGAGCGCCCATTTGATTGAGTAAGTGAGCGAGGACGGCTTGCTCACAAAGCTCTTCTGTAGAAGCATCATTAAATTGATTGGGGGCAAGCTCTTTATTGATGCAGTGAATTGCCTTGTAAGCTTGACCTAAGCGCATATGAAATAAGGCGAGACGCACTCTTTCTAGAGGAAGGAGTTTTTTTGACTTAGAAAAAAGGGCCAGTTCGTTTTTTGCCAATTGAATTTTGCCATTGCGAATCAATGTCTCAATTTTATCAAAAATAATTACATTTTTATCTTCCATAATTTTCCGTCTAATTAATCTCCATTTTTTAATCTAATACTTGGCCATAGTTTAATCAAGCTCAAAGTCGCGAAAGGGAGGAAATTTGTTATGAAAAGATTAGTATTGGTATTTTTCTTTGTGTTGGTTTCGTTAGGATTTAATCTAGAAGCTGCAAGTGCTAGTGAAGAAATTCGTCTCACCAGTTATGAAACAGGTATTGGTCTTGGATGTTATGGACGCTGTGGATATATTGCGGCCACATTCAAAATTAAAAATATTAGCTATCAAAAAGATGTCGGAATTTATTTTCGTTTAAACGATGGAGAATGGCATGAGCTCCCCGCTTATTACGTTCGTCCTTTAGAGTCAGGTTTTGAAGAGTGGAAAATAAATATCAATGTAGGTGAGCGTGGTCAGCGAATTGAGTTTGTTGCTCGTTATGAAGTCGCTGGTCGTGTTTACTGGGATAATAACAGTTTTAATAATTATCTCGGCAATCTGTTTTAAGTTTTAATAATTTCTAACATTAAAGGCCAAGCTCTATGAAAAATTTATGTGCGTTGATGCTATGTCTCTTTAGTTTCGTCTCTACGTCATTGGCAGCAGAACAAGAAGCACTTGAGATTTGGACTTCATCTGAATCTGTAAAAAAAGCGATTGAAAATGCTACCGCAGGCTTTTCGAAAGAATATGGTGCTAAAATTAAAATTACCGTTTTAAGTAAGGACCTCACTTCACTTTTTAAAACGGCCGCAGTCGCTGGTAAAGGCCCAGATATTTTTGCTTGGGCCCACGATGTGATCGGTGATTTAGCTGAGTCAGGTTTAATTGAGCCCGTTGCCTTGTCTCCAGAATTGAAAAAAGCATTTTTGCCAGTAGCGCTTAATGCTTTTACTTATCGTGGAAAAGTTTATGGTTATCCTTACGATGTTGAAGCTCTTGCTTTGATCTACAATAAAAAACTGATTGCTAAAGCACCTTCTTCGATGGAAGAAGTTGTTAAGTTTTCTCTTGATCTTAAAAAGAAAAATAATGGCCAATACGGTTTTCTTTATGACTTGAATAATTTCTTTTTCTCCTTCCCCTTTATTTCAGCAGGGGGCGGCTATATTTTTAAAGATACAAACGGAACTCTTAACGCTAAAGATATTGGTCTTGCTAATGAGGGCGCCGTCAAAGGTGTTGAATTTATCAAGTCACTTAAGGATCAAGAAATTGTTCCTGGTTCAACAGATCGCTCTGCTGCCTTTACAAAAATGAAAGAAGGCAAGTTGGCCATGACGATCGACGGCCCTTGGGCCCTTAATGAACTCAAGCAAAATAATGTGAGCTATGGTATTGCGCCGATTCCTACATTGAATGGAAAGCAACCCAGGCCTTTTGTGGGGACGCATGGTTTTATCATTAGACGTTCAAGCAAAAATAAAGATCTCGCAAAAGTCTTAATTGAGCAATATCTTGTGAGTAAAAAAGGGATACTTGCTCTTTATCAAGCTGATCCGCGCGGCCCTTCTCGAGCTGATGCTATCGCTGAGCTTTCAAAGGACAATGTCGACCTTCGTCAATTTATGGAAAGTGCTAAAAATGGTGTTCCAATGCCAAACATCCCAGCTATGGGAGCTGTATGGAATGCAATGGGCTCGGCTTTAATGTTAACAATTACAGGAAAAGAACTTCCTAAAAAAGCCCTCGAGCATGCAAAAACTCAAATTCTTTCTCAAGTGAAGTAATTATGAAAAAAATCCTTTTTTTTTCATGGCTACTTTTTTCTGGAGCTCTCTGGGCCTATAGGCCCGAGACGTACCAGATTCTTGCGAATGATTTTAATGAACTTGAAAATTCATGGAAAGGGGGATTTTATACTGACGACTCGAAGTTTTATCTCAAACTAAAATCTGATGGTTTTATACAGCGTGTTCGTTTTGAGCATCAATTTTGTTCAGCTGTTGATAGCGTAAAACTTGTTTTTAAAAATACAGCGAGGGTGAGAAATCAAAGAATAGTTACTCGCCCCGTTTCGTTTCAAAATTCCTGGCCTGCTCTTTATGGTGTCAATCTTCGCGACTATTGTTGGTTTGAAGTTGAAGTTTCTGGCATAAACCTCAATGCCCCTTTTGATAACCAATATGCGCTAAAGATTCAGTATAATAAACGCGATTATTATTATGGCGAATATAAAGATTCTCTTATCCCAGGTCGGAGAATTGTTGATTCTTCGAGTTTGATTTCATGGATATCGCTAGGTCCAAATGGGGCAAGCGTGACGAGTGATGGTGGTGTATTTTATAAAATCTGGGAACCCATTGTCGATGAAGTTTATCTGGTGGTGAATGATAAGAAGACGATGATCAAAATGAATCCAGATTCATCGACTGGAAATAAGGAACGATCTTTCGTTCTCTATCTTTCGAATTCCCAAGCTGGTGACAAGTATTATTATCAATTCAAAAAAATGGGCAAGTGGGTTACTCAAATTGTTTCTAATGAAATGCTTGAGGATTCGGTTAAAATTGACCCTATGGCGAGAGCTCTTACTTATGATAAAAAAGGGGGAGCTCTTAATGGCTATAAAAATCCTTGGGCCGTTGTTCAAAGTGAAACAAGATTTAGTTTTAAAAATGATAATGTAATCAATGCGCTTAGTGAGACTGAGCGATCAAATAGAATCATCTATCAGCTTTGGCCTTTGACATTTAATCCTAAAAAAATATCTGGAAAGTATGTTGCTGGAACGTTTAATGATGTTGCAGAAAAAATTGATTATCTTTCAAATCTTGGAATCAATGCCGTTGAGTTTCTTCCTGTAAGTGAAGGACGCTTTGATGCAGGTTGGGGCTATGCACTCGATTCTGTTTTGTTAGTGAATGCGACTTATGGCACTCCTGATGATTTAATGTCATTAACTGATACTTTGCACTCTCGTGGGATACAAGTCATTTTAGATATTGTGATTAATCACGTAAATAATAGTTTAATTAGAGATCCTATCGATCGTGATCATGATCAATCAAAATACTATGATGGCAATACTGATTGGGGACCTAGACCACGTTATTCAGATATTAATGTTCAGCGCTGGCTTCTTGATTCAATCGTTGCCTTAGTTCAAGAATACCATATCGATGGTCTGCGCTTTGATATGACGAAATATATTTATAATCTCGGGGGAAGTCCCGCGGGTTATAAATTTTTACAAGAATTAAATTGGATTTTAAAAAGAGTACAACCTAATATTAATCTTTCTGCTGAAGAGTTGCCCAACAATTTATGGATGAGCAAAAATCAAAAAGAGGCGGGAGCTGGTTTTGATTCTCAGTGGAACGACAAATTTAAAAACGCCTTTGAAGAAGATTTCTCTCACTTTCGTTCTTATAATCCTCAGCTTAATTTAGCACCGCTTGCTGGCGCAATCTACGGCTACAGTAACCAGACTAATTATGGTTCTGAATTAAATTTCGGGAATCCATTAACGACAGTGAATTATCTTGGCAGTCATGATTTTGTGGGGAACAAAAATCCCATATTACGTTTAGTTTCCGACTATAGTATTTATGAAAGAGCGGATAATAATTATTTTTTAAAAGTGCGGCCTTCAGAGGATCAAGATTGGAATCGTTATCAACTTATTCACAATGAATTTAACCATAGCGTTGGTAAAACGGCGTATGGAATTCTTTTTACAAAACCTGGAAATCTTCTTTTTTATCAAGGCGAAGAACTGGCCAATGATATAAAAATCACGAACGAGTGGTCTTATATTAATGCACGCGAAAATAATTCTATTCCTACTCAAGATGTCGATATTAATCGTTACGTAGGAACTCATCGGATGCAGTGGGAAAATATTGATCCCTACAATAGTCCAGAGCTCGCTTTTGTTCCTGCACCAGACAAAAAACTTTTTACGGGTTATAGCAAATTTTTTAAAGATATGATTCGTTTTAGAAAGGCCCACCCTGGCTTTAATTTGCAAAATGCTTATGAAGTACAACTTTCAGCGAATAAGCAAATTTTAAGTTATCAAATTGATGATGGAATTAAGCAGTATTTTATAGTGGCCAATTTTATTCAAGATCGAAGTGGAGAATGGGTTAGTTTTCCAAAGGGAAGCGGCTACTGGTGGACAGAGATTATTAATTCTTCATCAGAACAATATAGTGTCCTTCAAACGGGGTATCGTAATGTCATCGCTCAGCAGGGGGGAAGAAGTAACCAACTCCGTCTTAAGGCCAACACACTTTATGTTTTTGAACGAAGTAGTAAGGGAACAATTACAGAGCCTCTCTATTTTAGAAGTAGCCTGAATAATTGGGTGGCCACAAATGATTATAAACTCGAGCAAAGTTCTGAACATGGCGATGTTTATTCTGTACTGATCAATGTTGATCGCGATGGTGATTATGACTTCAAAGTGGCCAATAGTGATTGGACGGTTGAAATGGGAAATCCAGCCCGCGGGGCAAATGTTGATATTTTTGGCAATGATATTTTTGGACAAATGTCCAATAGTGCGAATATGCCTAATATTAGAGTGAAGCTTAAGCAAGGTCAGTATCGTTTTCTTTTTAGCATTTCAGATTATAAATTTAATTTCGTTTATCAATAAATGAGAGGATTTTAGATTATGAGTTTTGTAAAACTTCCTGCACAATTAGAGAAACTTAACAATATCGCTCACAACTTTTGGTGGTCGTGGAATAGTGAGGCCCTTGCTCTCTTTGAGGAGTTGAATCCGGAATTATTTGGGAGTTCAAGAAGTCCTGTGATGGTTCTTCATAAAACGGACGGAGCTGTTTTAGAGAAATTTGCTAAGAATGAAACTTATCTTAAAAAAGTAGAGCTTGTAAATAAACAGTTTAACGCTTACATGGAAAGCAAAGATACTTGGTATAATAAAAATTTTCCTGCCCAAGAAAAAAAGTATGTTTATTTTAGTGCTGAGTATGGAATTCATGAATCATTTCCAATTTACAGTGGTGGTTTAGGAGTCCTTTCTGGTGATCACGTAAAATCAACAAGTGATCTTGGAATTCCTGGCGTTTTTGTTGGACTCTTTTATAGAGATGGTTATTTTATTCAACAAATCGAAAAAGATGGTCAGCAAGTAGATCGCTATGATCGTCATCAGCCAGCACTTCTTGGTGTCCTTCCTGAATTAGATGACTCTGGTAAGCAAATTGAGATTTCAGTTGAGCTTGCAGGACGTGAGGTTTTTGCAAGTGTTTTTAGAGCAAAAGTGGGGAGAGTTACTCTTTATTTATTAGACACTGATCTTGAAAAAAATAATGAACTCGATCGTCAAATTACGGCCCGTCTTTATGGTGGCGATAGAGAAATGCGTATTTCTCAAGAAATTATTTTAGGAATTGGCGGAATAAGGCTTCTTCAAAAAGTAGGAATTCAGGGTGCTATTTACCACATGAACGAAGGTCATTCTGGTTTTTTTCAACTAGAACGCATGCGCCATTTACTGAGAACAACTGACTTGAATTTTGATCAAGCGAAGATAGTTTGTGCTTCAAACTGCGTGTTTACGACTCACACCCCAGTTCCTGCAGGTAATGAAGCTTTTACATTGCCTCTCATGCAAAAATACTTTTTAAATTTTGCCAAAGAGTTGAATATAAGTTGGGATAAATTTTTGCAATTAGGCTTAGTGAATGAAGGAAGTGACAATAAATATTTTTCTTTAACAGTTTTTGCGATTAATTTTTCTCGCTTCCAAAATGGTGTTTCTGAACTTCATGGGCGAATAGCCAAACGTATGTGGAGTAATTTGTGGAGTGAAGTCCCTGAAATCGACAATTCAATTACTCATATCACGAATGGAATTCACGTTGAAACTTGGACTTGCCCTGAAATTAAAAAATATTTGACCTCTTGCTTTGGCGAAGAATGGAAACAGCAAGATGCCAATGAAGATTTTTGGAACAAGATCTATGAACTCCCGTTAAATGATATTCGCGAAGTTAAAAAAGCTCGGAAAATAAAAATGATTACTTTGGTCCGTCAAAGACTTAAGGAGCAATTAAAAAGACATGAGGCTTCTGAAAAAGAAATTGCCGAAGTTGATACCTTTTTAAAAGATGATGTTTTAACTATTGGCTTTGCTCGCCGCTTTGCTACTTATAAAAGGGCCACTTTAATTTTTAAAGATTTAAAGCGTCTTGAAAAAATCATAGAAAATTCCGACCGACCTGTTCAATTCATTTTCGCTGGGAAAGCACATCCTCATGATCAAATGGGTCAGAAGTTCATTAAAGAAATTTATGAATATTCAAGGCGTGAGACTTTTAAAGGAAAAATCATCATTCTTGAAAATTACGACATGAATATTTCTAGTCATTTAGTTTCCGGTGTCGATGTGTGGTTAAATAATCCACGTCGTCCGATGGAAGCTTCTGGGACATCTGGGCAAAAAGTGCCTATAAATTTCGGATTAAATTTTTCTGTCTTAGATGGTTGGTGGAGAGAAGGCTATGACGGTAAAAATGGTTGGGTTATCGGTGTAGAAAAAGATTACCCGAATGATGAAATTCAAGATCATGAAGATGCACAGGATTTTTATAACACGATGGAAAAAACGGTTGTTCCACTTTACTATAATGATTCTGATGAATGGTTTAAGAAAACTCAAGTGAGTTTTGTTACAAATATTGCTCGTTACTCGACTCGACGTATGGTCATGGATTATATGACTAACCTCTATACTCCTGCTAAAAAATACGGCGAATTTATGCGAGATGAAGCTTACAAAAACGTTTACAACTATATTAATGAGAGATTGTTTTTAAGAAACAATTGGAATGTGGTGACTTTCTTAAGTCCAAAAATAGAAGGTCATGTTCTCGCCGTAGAATCAAAATATGATTTTTTTAAAGATGCCCCTTCTCACCACGTTGAAATGGCCGTCGACGATACTCTTCCAGGTCGAGTCTATGAGACGACCTTTTGTCAGGCCACTTTGAATGTTTATCTAGGTGTGATTCCTGCTGAAAATGTTTGTTGCGAATTAGTGGCAACAACTTCTCAGGATTTAAATTCACTTGAAGTTATTAAAATGAATTGTCTTGGTAAAAATGATCAAGGCATTGCTCAGTATACTTTGAATTTTAAGTCAAATGATAATAATCCAAAGCGCATTCGGTTTAGAGTTTTCCCTGTGCTTCCTAACTTGGCCCAAAAGTTTGAGTTAGGTTTTGCTCAGTGGTACTAGAAGAAATAACTGAAATGAATTTATCAAGACGTTCGGGAATTTTATTTCATATTTCTTCACTTCCTTCGGATTTTGGAATAGGTGATCTTGGCCCTGAGTCTTATCAGTTTGTCGATTGGTTAAAAAGATCAGGGCAAAGTTTGTGGCAACTCCTTCCTTTAGGCCTTGTTGATTACTATGGTTGCCCTTACGCTTCTTATAGTGCCTTCGGTGGTGAGCCTCTTTTACTTTCACCAGAAGTTTTAGTGGATGAGGGATTGATTGCTAGGGAAGCTTTAGAGCAATATTTAATCAAGCGAAGTGAGTTTGTTGATTTTAAGCTTGTTCGTTTTAGTAAATACACTCTTCTTCGTCAGGCCTTTTTGAAAGCAAAGCAAATTTCGTATAAGGCAGATGAGTTTGGATCTTTTAAAGAGAAAACAAAATCGTGGTCAAAAGATTTGGCGCTTTTTATGGCGCTCACTCAACAATATGGAACAAAGTGGTGGCAGTGGCCTTATGATCTTGCAAAATATGATGGCCCCAGCGTTCAAGAATATGAAAAGCAGTCTGCTGATGAAATTGAATTTCATCTTTTTTTACAATTTCTTTTTGATCTTCAGTGGAAAAGCTTAAAGTCTTACGCCAACCAAGAAGGCATAAAAATTGTCGGTGATATTCCTATTTTTGTGGCCCACCATAGTATGGATGTTTGGAAGGCCCCCCATCATTTTAAACTTAATTCTTCTTTTGAACTTGATGCTGAAGCAGGCGCGGCTCCAGATCAATTTTCTGAGATTGGCCAAAAATGGGGAACCCCTATTTATCGCTGGGAAAAAATGCATGCTGATGGATATTCTTGGTGGCTCGAGAGAATGAGTCATACTTTTGAAACTTTTGATATTGTTCGTCTGGATCACTTTCGAGGTTTTTGCGCTGTCTGGGAAGTCCCACGGGAAGATTTGGACGCACGAAGTGGGCATTGGTATGAAGGGCCTGCGGAGAAGTTATTTGATGCGTTCTTAAAAAAATTTAAAACACTTCCCCTTATTGTTGAAGATTTAGGACAGATCACTGAGGATGTTTATGCGCTTAAAGCGCGTTATCAATTCCCAGGGATGAAAATTTTGCAATTTGCTTTTGTCTCCGATCATAAAAATGAAAATCTCCCTGAACAAATTCAAATTGAAGATGTTGTGTATACGGGTACGCATGATATGGAAACAGTAGTTGGTCGCTTTGTTGAACCCAAAAAAGCAACACCTGAAATGAAATTTCTTAAATCCTATTTGAAAAAAAGGGACATCAATTCTTCTCAGAAGCTTCACTGGGTTTTAATGAATATGGCCTATGAGTCAAAGGCCCATATCGCGATTATCCCTTTGCAAGATGTCTTGGGACTTGGGAATGCGGCGCGAATGAACGTTCCTGGCGTTCAGGAGGGCAACTGGGCTTGGCGTTTAACGCACTCTTTGGTAGACATAGAGCTAGAAAATTCTTTAAGAGAATTGAGTTATCGCACCCAAAGGAACAATCTATGAAAAAGTGGGCCGGACGATTTTTTCTTGCTGTCTTGGGATTAGTCGGCGTTTTTGCACTTTCTTTTTTAACATTCCAAGGTCATTGGTTGGTCGCTTCATTTTTGGCAGTTTTTTTGTTCGGGACTGTTTTTATTTTTGCCAAAAAAAATGCTTATCCTTTGCGTTTTATGTACCCAGGCCTTATTACTTTCTTCTTTTTTTTAGTTCTCCCTATCATTTTTACTGTGCTTATTGGTTTTACAAATTTAGGAACGGGCCACCTTCTTAATAAAGATGAAGTCAAAAAAATTATTGCGAGTGAGATTTCGGCCCAGACTGAAAGTGAAGGAAAAGATCTTCCTTTTATTTTGACTCAAAAAGGCGATGCCTTTGAAATCGTGGCCCAAGATGAAGTTGCGCAAAAAAAGTACAGCTCAACATTTAAAATAGATGATAAGGAAATTTTACTTAATTCATATGAAGGTCAGATGCCTTCTGAGGGAATTTCAAAGGGTGAACTTTTTAAAATTTTTCAAAAAATTAAAGAAATTCCCCTCGTTCTTCCTACGGGGGAAAAATTAAGTTTTGGGCGAATGGATGCTCTTGTCAACGTCAAGGCACGCTTTCAAATTTTAGACAATGATCGTTTTCAAGATGTGCAGACTAAGGCGATTTATACTGCTGATTCTAAAACAGGTTTTTTTGTCAACGATCAAGACTCAACGGATAAACTTTCTCCTGGATATTATGTCGGTGTCGGTGGGAATAATTTCAAAAGACTTTTTGCTGATACTTCAGTTCGTGAAACTTTCTCGCGTATTTTTGTATGGACAATGCTTTGGTCACTTGGTTCAGTGATCCTTAGTTTTTCTCTTGGAATGACCCTTGCTTTAATTGTGAATCACAAAGGATTAAAGGGAAAAGCACTTTATCGAGTTCTTTTTATTATCCCTTATTCAATTCCCTTTTTTATTTCTGTTTTAGTTTTCAAAGGATTGCTCAATCAAGACTTTGGAATCGTGAACGAAATTTTGGCCTCCTTTGGGATGGCCAAAGTCAATTGGTTAGGCGATCCCATTGTGGCCAAAATAAGCTGTTTGATTGTGAATCTTTGGCTTGGTTTTCCGTACATGTTTTTGGTGACTACTGGGATTTTACAATCCATCCCAAATTCTGTGTATGAAGCGGCGGCCATTGATGGGGCCAAACGTTTTGCAACTTTTTGGCACATCACTTTACCTATGACTTTTTCGGCGATTGGGCCTCTGCTTGTCGGCTCCTTTGCTTTCAATTTAAATAATTTTGTGGGCATTTATCTTTTAACTGCCGGTGGCCCTCCCTTTGCCGATGCAACAACGCCAGCAGGTTCGACTGATATTTTAATTTCCTACACCTATCGTTTGGCGTTTGAAGGTGGTTCTGGTCAAGATTTTGGACTCGCCAGTAGCATTGCTATTATTATATTTTTCATTATTGCTTTACTCACTCTGCTTAATTTTAAATTATCAGGGATGTTTAAAAATAAAGAGTCAAGGTAGGTGAGTTTATGAATTTTCAAGCGAAGCGCAAGCATATAGAAGTTCTCGCCTGTCATCTTTTTTTGATGGCCATTTTATTGGTGGTTCTTTTTCCTGTCTTGTATGTGATCTCGATTTCTTTTAACCAAATGGGAAGCATTTCTTCAGAGCTCATTCCTCACAAAGTCACCTTGGCCCATTGGAAATATATTTTAGGCATCGACTATATTGATCCTGTGACGAATGAATTAATTAAGCCACCTTTTCCCATTATGACTTGGCTTTTTAATAGTGTTAAAGTAGCAGGGCTCACATCAATTCTTATGCTTCTTCTTTCCACAACATCGGCCTATGCACTTTCACGCTTTCGTTTTCAAGGAAAAAATAGTTCTCTTATGGTTCTTATGATTGTTCAGATGTTTCCGAACATCATGGCCATGGTTGCGTTTTATTTTATGCTTGATGCAATTGGACGTTATATCCCAGGGCTTGGCCTTGATACTCATGGGGGATTGATTCTGGTTTATTTGGGGGGAACTCCGTTTAATATTTGGCTCATTAAAGGTTATTTCGACACGATTCCTAAATCTATCGAAGAATCGGCCATCATGGATGGTTGCACGCGTGTTCAAGCTTTTTGGAAAATTGTAATCCCGCTTAGTACGCCTATCTTGGCCGTTGTTGGCTTACTCACTTTCATTAATACTTTTTCTGATTTTATTTTGCCTTCTATTCTTCTTAAGTCTCAAGATAAAATGACTTTTGCTGTGGGAATTCAGATTTTTGTTTCTGAGTCTTTTGCCAGCAGGTGGGGGCAGTTTGCGGCCGCCTGTATCTTAGGGGCCTTTCCTATTTCGGCCATTTTCTTTTCTATCCACCGCTACATCGTTTCGGGCTTGGCAGCAGGCGGCTCCAAGGGTTAGGATTCTTATTCACTAGGGGAGTCACCATGCGAATACTTATTTGTATTATTGTTTTGATGTGTTCTTTTTTTGTTAAGGCGGAAACATATAAGGGATATGAGGTCTTTAAAAAAGCAGAAAGTGAAAAAGCTCTTCCTTCTATTTATGTTCCTCCGACATCTCTTCTTCCCACACAAACTAAAATAGGGATGGTTCTTGTTACGGATATTTTAAATGATCGCTTTGGTGAAAAAATGTTTTCTCAAGCGAAGCTTGTGTGGGATAAGTCGAAAACATTAGAACAGAATTTGACAAAGTTAGGTCAAGAATCTCTTGAAGCTTATGTAAAACTTATTCAAGCAAGTTTTAACAAGGCCCCTTTTTTAGGAACTTATACGCCACGGGGTATTTTTCATTTTGATGGCCATCATCGCTCAAGGGCCATTTACGAAATCAATAGTATTTTCGCTAAAATCAGTTCTAACACTAAAGTAAGAGTCTTTTTACCTGTGGCCCTTGTTGCAGATTATAGTCAAATGAGCGATCAGGAGATTGCTGAAGATATTTTTGTAACAAAAAAACAAGGTTATGTTTCTTCATCTCTGCTTAAAATTTCTCCTAAAGATGATATTAAGAAAATTTCTTTAAAAAAATATGAATACTTAAAAAAGAATATTAAAAACTTAGGATCTTTAAAAGATGATCCTTATCGCAGCCTTTTAGGAAAACTTTTTTTCAAGGAACATATTGATACAGATAATTTTGTGACTTACTTAGAATTTTATATTGAAGAACTTTATAAAAATGAATTTGATAAAGAATTTTCTCCTCATGGCCTTAAAAGTGATATGCCGCTTACGGATGAGATGGTTCAGAAAGTTAAAAAAATTCTTTTTTCAGATTCTGAGAAACTGCGGCAGATTGCTTATTGGGCGCGTTTTTCTAATCTTTCCAAAGAGGAGTCTTTTGAGCGTTGTGTGATGTTGGAAAAAAAAGACGATACAACTGAAACACCTCAAGAGATCAAAGACGAGATGCTTTGTAAGAAGAACCGAGAAGATTTGTTAAGGTATGGGCAGAAAAAATTGTCGTTATAAAACGGCCATATACTTCGAGAGGTGATTTATGCTTAAAAAAGTTCCATTTATTTTGACATTGCTAGGTATTGTTTCAGGAATCTTTATTTCTATTTTATTTGCGATAAATGAACCTTTGTTTAAAAATAAAATAGCTCAAGACTTACTTCAAAATCCCAAAGTATTAACGATGACATCTCAGGACGAAAAAAATAAATATATCGAAAAAGAAGCAGAAAAAATCTGGCGTTATTATCAACGCTTTCATTTTCATTCAACTGGAATTGCAGCGATGGCCTTAGGTGTACTCATCCTAATTGCTTTTTCTCAAGGGCCACAAAAAATAAAATTACTTCTTTCCTATATGGTGTCAACCAGTGGTTTCCTCTACCCCTTCGTTTGGTTATTTGCGGCACTCTATGGGCCATTGTTAGGTCGTGATGCTGCAAAGGAAAAATTTGCGCTGCTTGGTTATATGGGAGGAGTTTTTATGCTAGCTGTTGTTCTTGTGGCCATTTTGTTAGCAAAATATCCCGTAAAAATTAACAACGAAAATCTGTAGGACAGCTGAGTAATCAAAGCCCCTTAGTGAGAGACTTCGGTAGTTCGCAATTTATTTTTTGTTTTTTAATTATTGCATTGACCTCACTTGCGTTAAGGCCACAGTTTAAAAGTAATGATCTTAATAGGCACATTTCTTTTCGAAGGGCCAATGTATTCATTTCTTTAAAATCAACATTAGTGAGATCACTTTCGCTTGTTGAAGTTACTATTTGTAGCATTGACTCAAGGAGACCTCCAAGGGGAGCATTTAAAACACAATTCGAGAGATTGCAGGTTGAAAGTTTTTCTAGATCGTCATGGATTTTTGTGAGTTCATTATTGTCTTCATTGTAATTATAACTCTGATCCGATTTTTTGTATAAATAGAGGAAAACACTTTGAAGGAAAGTTATTTTAGATTTTTTAAGATCGAGGTCTATTTTTCCGTCAACTAAATCTTTGCTTGCAACAAAATAGCGAAAATCTTTATTCGAGTTAGGGATCATTGTCCCTGTGATTTCGAGGTAGCCGGATGGATTTGTCGCGTTGTCTGAATAAAGTCTTTCTTCATTTATTTTCTTAAGAAGTTCGATAAATTCTTTTTTGTCGCCCGAATCTAAAATACTTTTAATTTTTTGAAATTGGGGAAGATCTCCTCCAGGCAAAAATCCGCTGTAAAGATCATAGATATTTCTTGAGAGAATATAGCCACTGAAGTTAGCTTCTGTGCCTGAGTTTATCGTCGTTTTTTTAAATGTTTTTGAATCGGGGTTTACGGTGACAGTATAGACATCAGCTTTCTTATTTTCACCTAAATGAAAGGAAAGCATCGGGTATTTAAAAAAATCTTCGGGGTAATCAAGCGAGATTTTACTTTCATCTTGGGCCAAAAGTGCTGAAGATAGCAAACAGGAAAGCATAATTAATAAAGATAAGAAGTTGTTTTTAGTAATCATATTCACCTCGCGACGAGAGCTTATCGGATTTTGATACTTAAAGGTGAGTAGATCTTTGTTTTTTTTGCCCGAGCATTTTTCTCTGTCATTTGAAAGTTGAAATATACTCCTTAATTTCATTTCTAAAACTCCGAAAAGTTAAGAGACATTTTCAGAGGTGAACTATGCTTTATATTAAAAAACAGCAATTTCTTTTTATCTTTATAATTTTACTTATAACTTTTATTTCGTGTAGTGATTTAAAAAAATCAAATAAATCATCAACGAGTTCACAGCAAACAGGATTGCCTCAAGGTATAACTCTTGGTGCTTCAAGCGATATAGAGGTTGTGGACAAACTTGGTGAACCCGCCCATGAATATAAGGCGAGTGATGAGGAAAATGCTCAGATTTATCAATACAAAGAATTAGGGGCAATGAAGTTTGAGGATGGAAAAATGAAAGCCTTTTTTCGTCAACCCAAAGATCAAGAATCAAAACTTCAGTACTGGTTACAGCTTTGGGCCAATAAAAAAACAGAAACTGAAAAAATGGAGAATTCTGTTGGGGCCGATGGGGCCATTCAATATCAAATGTCCTGTCCTGAGGATAATACGACAATTATTTATGATGAAGTAAGTGGAAGTGTCAAAAGAGTGGTGTTCTATGAAAAATAATCAACTTACTTTTTATATTATTTGCACACTTTTTGTCTTTGTAAACTCATGCTCATTTAAATCTTCTCGTTATAAAAAAGGCGATGTCGAGAAAATGACCACGCATTTTCCGAGTAAAGAGAATAAAAGAATTTTAAATAGAAAAATTGCTTCTGAAGGTACACCAACTTGTTTTGGAGCAGAAATTAATGTAGAAAAATTGCTTAAAGAAATTGAAAATTTAGAAAACTCTCGCGAGGTTGGTTCGCGCTCCCTTTTGGCCGGAATGGATTTAAGTAAATTTCCTCCTTCCCAGGCCAGTTTTTTACAAAAAAATATTTCTTATGTGCACACAGAAGGTTTAGACCTTTCAGAGTGTAACGATCTTAAATGTGTGTATGGAAAGATTTATAACTCAGATGGGATAGAAGGATATTTGATTTATTATTTTTACTTAAAAATGGGTTATATTATTTCTGCAGAAAGAAATATTCCACAAATTAATTTCCCTCCGGCTTTATCTCTTAATAGTTTTCTTTTTACGCGTGATGAACTTTATTCATTTTATCTTCTCACTAAATTATTAAATCCGCATTTTGAAAAGTTAAGCACGCTAAAAAGTTTTCATCGCATGCCCAATAATTACCTTTTTCCGAATCAATCTCAAAAGGCCTGTGGATTAGCAGGAGGCCGACTTGATGGTGGATGGGTCATTTTGACAAAAGATTGTCTTGGACGAGAATTGCCCTCACTATTAAATGGTGGGTTTTTTAGTACAACGACTCATGAAATTGTTCATCGTTTAGATTATCTGATCTTACCCAAAAATGAAGAATATAGCGAAAGTGATGAGTGGCTTGATTTTAGTGGATGGTATGTCGCTGAAAATATAAATCCACAAACAAGGAAAGTAGAAAGATCTTGGGCCAAGAAAAGTGATGCGAATCAATTATTGAAATATGATAAATTTGTTCGTGACTACGCAGAGACTCAACCAGGCGAAGATTTCGCAGAATCTGTGGCCTATTATCGCGTGAAACCTGATCTTCTCAAAAAAGTTGGCCCACGAAAATATGAATGGATTTCAAAAAAATTATATGGGTCAAAACAGTATTTATCAGAGCATTTAGGGGATAACTATGTGGAGAGTATGCGCATTCGTGTTTTAGATCAGGTTCCTTCGATTGTTGATAAGTGTGTAGCTAATGCAGATACTTTTTCACCACACATGATTGATCAAAATGAATTTCCTGGTTATGACCCAAGTTTAGTTGCGTGCATAGGGGGAGGATTATCCGTCTATCTCGATGATGCCATTAACGTTCTTAAAGATGATGAAGCCGAGTTTTGCAGCGTTATGAAAAAAAGTGAAGATAATTTAAAGAGTCGTGCCTTAAAAGGGCTTACTGAATTTATTAAAAAAGATCTTGATAGCAATATTCACATGGCCCAACAGATGAAAATTTTTGGTGAATTTTTAGCAAAACTTAAAGATAATTTAGATCCCCGTGAAGTTTTTATGGCATGTCTTAGTGATCAAGCGCCAGCAGCATGTTTCGATAAAGAAATTGTCGCCGCATTTGAGGCCATCGCGATGGATTATCAAGGCCAAATTTCTTCACAAGTAAAATCTTATGAAGAAATATTTTTAAAAGAAAATAATTTTGCAGATACAAAATCAAAAATGATCTCATTATTTCAACAAATCTTTTCCCGTGTTGATTTGAAATTTAACGAAGAAGCTTCAAAACGTTGGGAGTCTTGTAAGAGCAATTTACCAATAAGTGCGGAGGGGGAATTAATTTTGTGGCCTTATGATGGGGGAACTCATTATATTAAAAAGGACTTACTTAATTGCTTGAATAGAAATGCGCTTATTGATTTGGGAGCAGTGATTGATAAATTTGGAAAGCGCTTAGGAATTGTCTTGGCAGATGATTCCGCAAGAAAGTTCGTCATTGATCTCTACATAAATTCATTCATAACTTCTTTACAAACTCGTGTGGCCGATGCCCTCAAAAAAGAAGAAGAAAATTTAAATGCTCTTAAAATAAATTTAAAAACAAAAAGTCTGGCCACATTAACTCAAGATCTCTCTTGGTTTCCTGTTGATTCACAAGCGACCACGTCTGGAAAAGAAAGTTGTCTTCAAAAAGAAAATGAGCTTATTGCCTCAGAGACTGTGAACCTCGATAAAAATTGGGATTATTTTATTTTTGATAAAGTGACCTCTGAATGGGCCGAAAGTATTTGCGCAGAAATCATGAGTTCTCCCGCTCTTAAAAATCGAACACAGCGCTATCGAAGTGACACTGTTAATGCAGCTTTGCCGCAGCTTGATACTTTGGTTCTTCAGCATTCTACGAGCGTCGCAGAAGGATGCCGGAAGCTTACGAGTCGAAAGGATAAAGTTTCTTCGAGCGCCAGAAAAGTTTGCCTTACAAATTATCTGACATGGAAAAATATTATAGACAAAGCTTTACAGGATTGGGTTAGCTCTTTAGATGGAGGTTTAAGAGATGAAGCTCAAATAAAGGGTGCGGCCTATTTGAAGGCAAAAAACTCGATCCTTCAAAGCGCGGCAGTCAATCAGATGAATGCTAAATAGAAATGGTAACTGCCCTTTCGAGCAGTTTAAGAAAGCGTGTGAGCAGTCGTTAGAAATGAATTTTAAATAAAATCGACGATATTGGTAATCCTTGTGACGTCTTCACCGCGACAACCTTCTTCACTGCAAACTTTCACTTTGCTACAGCCTTGCGACGAAGAGCTATAATCACTTTCTCCTCGAACAAGAATTCCTTCAACCAGGCCTGTGTTGGCATCAAGAACGGCAGAGCCAGAATTTCCAGCAAAGGTATCAAGACTTGCGACAAAATAAATGGACTTACTATTATTTCTAATTTTTCCACCCTCAGTAATTTTAGTTGGAAGGCCCGAAGGATTTCCTATCACGACAAGATTTGCACTGTTATCAATTTTCCCTTCTGTTCGTATTTTAAGTGGAGTTCGCCCCACGACCGGTCGATCAAGTTTTATAATTGCATAATCGTTATTATCGTAATCGCTGAGCGCTTGAGAGACGATACTTTTGCAATGGTAAACATCGCTTGAAAGAAAATTCGTTTTTACTTTGTTCGGCGATTCTAATTTATAATCAAAAACCCATTGGGAATCTGAGCAATCATATTTGTTTTGTATGCAGTGTCCTGCTGTAACAAGTGTATCCGGCGCAATAAGAAAACCCGAGCAGTTGGCCGAAGTTGGTTGATTAATAAATAACTCAGTACTGCAAAGTTTAAATCTATCTTTTAATGTGATTATATCGATGAGAGAAACTGCGCCATTTTCTTCTTGAAGATAATCATTGGGAATCATCGCAGCAGTTGAACGCGCTAACTCTGCAAGGTTTGGACTGGCACTAAAGACTTCTTTACGTCCATCAGTTCCATAGACAACTTTTGGGTTTGCATAGCTTAGGTTCGTGATTAAAGCAAAAGACGCCATAACGGCAATGTTTGAAATTTTTTTCACAGAAAACATCCTTGTGTGATTGTGTGATTTTTTTTCATCATCTCCTTAGTTGTGATCATTCGAAAACTAAAATTATCTTACTTTTGCTGTTTTCAAAAAAAATTAATAGCCAGACCATTCTAAAAAATCATTATGAAAAATTTCTACGAAATATTCATTAATGATGCTGCTCCCCTCCCAAGAAACGTCGTCATTTATGCATTGATTTTTCTGCGCGTCGAAGATTGTGGGGTAATACCCAGATTTTTCTAAAAATTCCCCCTGCTCGTTATAGTGGGAGCAACCTTCTTGTTTATACCGAACAGAAGCACCAAGAAAGAAGTCGTCATCAGAAAAATAAAAGGTGACATTTTTTTTTATAGGCCCCACTAACGCATGAAGAGAATCATCAATTTCTAAGGGCATTTCAGTTTCATAATTTTTTAATTTTTGCGAAAGTAAAAGGACTGACTCTTTTAATTTTGCGACTCTTTCATTTGAAAGAGTCGATGAGATCGTCGTCACAGGATCAAGTCCAATTTCAATCCCCTGAGGAAAATTTTGAATGTATTCTACTTTTTGCTCGTCGTTTAAAGATTTCCACTCCGAAAAAGAGATTGAGTAGGCAAAGGATGAAATGCAATACAAACTAAAAATTAATAATCTCATATTTTTCCTTTTTATATAAAAAGTTGAGTCTCAAGAACCATCCCCATCGACGATGGCACATGTAACATAAAGTAAAGGAAATGACAAAAGGCCTTCGATAAACGAAGGCCTCTTACTTATTAAAGATTGAATTTTTTGCAAAAATTAAATTTGCATTGTGTACTTGAAACGAATGAAGTCCGCATCTTTTGAAGCTTTATGACCCTTAAAGTAAGTTGTCTCTTTGTCGTGATGAATTCGACCTGCAAGGACAGAGACTTCCGCTGTTTGAAAAATATTTTCTGCACCAGGGTCAAGGTGATAACTTGCAACAGCTGCTAAACGCCAAACGTCTTGATCTTTTGCCCATGATGAAGGGGAGTCAACTGTTGTATCTCTCATAATCAAACGAGCAAAACCATCAATCCCAACTCCAACATGAGATGTAAGTGCATACATTGGTCTGAGCATAAAATCAGTGAACTGCCAATTTTGCCCTCTTTGCGTATAACCATTTGCATCTTGCTTATCACCCATGTGGTTTTGATACTTGATTGTATAGTAGGTCGCCCATGCTTTATTTTTAAGGTCTCCACCTATTTTAAAAGTAAAGCGCTGGGCTTGCTCATTTTTCTTTTTTGAATCAAAGGCAGAAGCCATTTCTCCTGCTTCAACATCACCGAGGTGTCCATGTGAATAATTTAAGACAAAAATGTTATAGAGTTTTGAATCAAAGATACTCATGTTCCAACGAGCGTATTGACCACCAATCATATAGCCATAAGACTTGTATTCATCTTTGAGTGAATTATTTTGGTGAACTTCGCCGTTGAAAGTAATGTTACCGTCATCGATGCCTATGATATATTTATTGAGAAGCATGTTCGTTGTAAAAACGTCATTTGTGTTAGGAGTATTTGGATCTTCGTTAACGGCGTAAGCAACTTCCCACCTGCCGATGCCCACTTTATCTAGCATAACACCGCCGCCAAACAAATTTCTTTCATCAAGAGGAAAAGTCCCATCCATTAAATCGCCAAAGCCACGATAAGGGCGGCGGCCAAACCACAAGGTGCCATCCTTACCGATGGCATTATAAAATTCTATGTAAGCTTGACGCTCTTTAGGAAGACCGTTGTGATCATTGTTTGCAGCCCCATTAAGTTCAAAGCGTTCGTTTTTATCAATATTCACTCCATAGACAATCCGAGCTTTGTCTTTTATATCAGCATAAAGATCAAACTCAGTAAGGTTGGGTTGAAAGGCGTTTGTTTGATTGTAGGATTGAGCGTTGAAAGGGGTGCTTCCATTAGAATCAAAGCCATCACCTTTTGCTCTTAAATCTGTACTTTGTGTAAAACCGCCACGAACATAAAGCTTCGGAGTGAAAGTCCAGTCTGCCGTGTAAGCCGAAACACTGGCCGTTATCGCCAGAAAAGTTAAAATAATTTTTTTCATTCATCTCTCCCTTTTTGAGAAGTTATAATTTACTCTATAATTCTAAAATTGAGCTTGGTATGGAGAATTAATAGATGAAAATTTTTATTTTACTCGTGACACTAGTTTTTCTTCCTCTGCTGAGCAGTGCAAACGTATGGAATAATAATTCGACTCGTTCGAGTGCGATTGCCTTAAAAGGAATTTGGATTGACTCACAAAATATTGCGCTCAATGATCAGGGAGGAGGAATTTATGATTATTTTCTCTCCCTCGAAGACGGAACGCAGTATCCACTTGTCTATCTAGGATTTGTGCAAAATCAAAATGATGAAAATTGGAAAAAACAATTTTCTTATCTGGTGTCAGATCGCTACCAGCAATTTAAAATTTCACTTCCACTCAACACATTGAAGGATATTATTAAAGGGCCTGTCCTCATTAGTAAAATTGAGAAAAGTTCACGAAAGGTCATTGAGGTTTTTTCTATTTCTTTAAGTGGTTTACTTGATCGCGAATTTTCTTACACAGGTTCTGATTTGGGATTGACTTTCAATGAAGGAGTTCCGTCGTTTAGAATTTGGGCCCCCACTGCGAGACGTGTTGTTCTAAAAGTTTTCAAATCACCAAATGAAGGCGATCTTCTTTTTCCACCTCTAGAAATGAAAGAAGGCAGTAATCACGTTTGGTTTTTAAAGGGAGCGTCTTCGTGGAAAAATTTTTATTACAAATATGAAATTGAAAGTTTTAAGCGGCGAAAAAATGAATATACAATAGAAAGTGTGACAGATTTGTATTCTGTGAATCTTTCAATGAATGGGCTCTTTTCACAGATAGTCGACATTGAAAATGATGTTTTTCCTAGCGGCTGGAGAGATCATCTTTTAACATTTAGACATGTTGTGAAAGATTTTTCTGATGTGGCACTTTACGAGTTACATGTTCGAGATTTTAGTATGTTTGATTTTACGCAGCCCCAAGAGGATCGTGGTAAATTTCTCGCTTTTACAAATCAAGAGACAAATGGAGTACGGCATCTCTCTGAGCTCGCGGCAGCAGGGATAACACACATTCACCTGCTTCCAGTTAACGATATTTCTTCCATTGAAGAAAATGTAGGAAAGCGAATTGATTTTAAAGAAGAAGATTTTCGCTATTTTTTAAATTTATTTGGAAGCAGTCAAGAGCAGCAAAATTTAGCGACACGTATTCGGGGGCGTGATGGTTATAACTGGGGTTATGATCCAGCTCACTATATGGCCCTCGAAGGAAGTTATTCAAGTGATCCGGATTCGACCTCAAGAATTTTAGAGTTTAGAAAATCAGTGATGAGTCTTCACTCTCTCGGTCTTGGTGTCGTACAAGATGTCGTTTATAACCACTATTCAGGAGCAGACGATCTCGATAGTTTTGTGCCAGATTATTATTACAGCTTAAACGGTTGTGGTGAAATTACCATGGATTCATGTTGTAATGATTTAGCAACAGAAAATAAAATGGTACAGAGATTGATTGTTGATAGTGCCGTCAATATGGTTCGCTGGTACCGCCTTGACGGTATTCGTTTTGACTTAATGGGATTTCTTACGAAATCGATTATAAGTGAAATTCGCTCTACACTTGATGGACTGACCACTCAAAAAGATGGAATAAATGGTTCCAAAGTTCTCATGTACGGTGAAGGTTGGAGCTTTGGCCCTTTGTTTAAAAAACTTCCTAATGAGGCCGTCACACAAACGGGGGCCGCTGATTTAAATATGGGAGTGGGAACTTTTAATGATCGTATTCGTGATGCTTTAAAAGGCAAGGGACAAAATGCGATTGATCTTTTTAATGATGATGCTTTCATTACGGATAAAGTTCAAAATCGTGACAGCGTATTGAGTGGGCTTTTTGGAAGTCTAAGAGGATTTAAAGACGGATATGTGAATCAACCTTATGAGAGCATTAATTATGTTGTGGCCCATGATAAAAATACTCTGTGGGATACCTTAATGGCCAAGATTGGCCCGTATGCAACGACAGATCAGCTTGTAAAAATTCAGCAACTCGCATTTTCATTTTTAACATTTGCCCAAGGAATTCCTTTTTATCATGCCGGTGAAGAAATTCTTCGTTCTAAATCAGGAGATGAAAATAGTTACGATTCAGGAGATTGGTTTAATCGAATTGATTTTACCTATAAAAACAATGGATGGAATTCAGGGCTCCCCCCTCAGTTTGTCAGTGAAAATAATAATGCCTGGCCAAATTGGAAAATTCGACTTGATTATGTGAGTGCTCCTCAGTCGGCCCATATCCGTGATACTTTTTCACACTTTAAAGATGTTTTAAATATTCGCTTTAGTTCGAAACTTTTTCACCTAAGCTCACGCGATCAAATTTTTTCTAAAGTAACTTTTCCTGTGGGACTTTATGATAGTGATGGATATTTTAATCCTAAAATTGTGGCGGTAAAAATTGATGATAATCAAGGCATCTCTGTTGATAATCAGTGGGAAAAAGCTTGGGTCATTTTTAATACTTCTTGGGATCGTTGTGGATATTATGTCGATAGCGAATTTAAAAATTTAAAAGTTCAGATTCATCCTATTCTTAAAAATAGTTCCAATCGCTTTACTCGTGAAAATTTAAATTATATTTGCCCATACTTTAAAGGCCAAGGGGGAAATGATGTTGTTTCAATTCCCCCTCAGAGTTCTTTGGTTTTTGTAAAGCAAAGGTAACTAATAAAGATGAGTGTTTCGATGCGTTTGTATCGCTTCCTATCTTCTGCTACTTCGTTTTAGTGAGTTTCTTCTAAGTGACAGTAGCGTGAAATTGCATCGTAAATGTCACGAAGTTCATGTTCGTTTTGTGTAAAAGTGACGAACTCATTTTTACGCCCATAAGGAAGTTTAAAGTTTGCTTGCCCATAAGTGTAATCGTATTGAGTTGAACGAAGTGGCGTGTTGCTGTCGATCGTGTAGAGGGTATAACCGATGCGTTCATTGTTACTGTTTTTCCGTTCAGTCATCTTTGTAACTAACCAGGCATGCGCTACAACGCCTTTCATTTGCAGCATCTGGTAGGAAATTTGATTTTGATCGCTGACTTTTTTATAAAGTTCATCCATTGTTATTTTTAATTTTTTTGCGGCTTGTTCCGAACTAAGCTTTTCGCCCTTAAGACCTTTAATCCAAGCGCCAGTAAGTGTGTCGTGCCACTGCCATTTTTCAAACCGTTTAATGAGATAATCTTTATACTCTGTCGAAAATTCTTGTAGGTTATTAAAGCCCGGAATTTCGACAACTTTTTTTCCATCGATAATATCTTCAATAATATGTTTGGCCTCATCTGCATTTGGTTTTGGGGCGTTCGGGAGATAATACGCAAGGTAATGAGCTTTCCTTTGAAAACGAGAATGCCACCAGCAAAGACCTCCATTATTAAAACCCGCCGCTGGATTTTTAAAACTGACTCGAGTTTGCATGACGTTTTCGCCTGAAGGATTATCAGGAAATTCCGTAATCATATCCTGAAAGTTTTTAAGATTTTTCGCTAGCTCGCAGTACTCTTCAGCACTGTGCGGGATGAGTATATTTTCCTCAGTAAAACAAGTTGTGACGAAAAGAAAACTTGAAAGAATAACAATGCTTCTTTTTAGCATGGCCTTTTCCTTTGCAGAGATTTTCATTAACCTTGTAGTTCTGTTCGGAATAAATTTTGATGAGTTTAGTAAAAAATGAAAGGCGAGATAGTTGAGAAAAGGCCTTCGCTTTCGCGAAGGCCTTGAGTTTAGTTAGAAAAAGAGAAAATTAAATTACTTCCAAGAATCAAGATAGCTTTGAACGGTCACTTTTAATTCATCAATTCTTTTGCTGAGATTTGCTTGGTTGGCAGGAGTTCCTGTTATAACGTTTCCATCTCTTAAATCATTTTTGAACCCATTCATCACTTTTTTCCAAAGCTTTGGTGCATTCCAAATGTCTTCCATTAGGCCATCTGTGTACAATGATAATTCGATAGGATCTTGCTTAAGAAAGCCAGTAACACTCATTTTAATTTCATTTTTAAAAGGTGTTTTTAAAAGATAATCAATCGAACTAATACGCATGACAGTTTCTTCCATCTTTTTGATGGTCTTTAAAGGATTCGCTAACAAGCTGTTATCAAGGTAAGTTCCAAGAAAAAATACTCTTGCCATAAGGAAAGCATAAGCTTCATCTTGATATAAACCGCCACCATAAATTTGCTCATTGATGATGCTTTCAACTTTATCTGCAGGTGTGAAACCAGCGATTGTTAATACTTGAGAAAATTGAATCATTTTTTGATGATCGTAAGCGGCCACAACGTCAGCAGGAAATTCTCCATTCGCATCTTTTAGTGAATCGTCTGGTTTTTCATCGCGAATCGCCTTAAGAAGAATGTAGGTGTATTCCATTAATTCTTCGGTCGTTGCACTTTCACCAAACTTCTTAGCTCCTGGGATCATTCCTAAAGCGACGGGTGATAAGTTTTTCGTGTTTTTCTCATCAAGCATGTCGTCTTTTGAAAGAATCAATTTCTGTAGACGAACTGATTCATTTGTACTGTCAATACCACGATTTGTTTTATCCATTTTTTCATTCATGGCATTTGTAGCAACTTTCATATCTTTGGTTGCTTTCATGGCATCAATGGCATCACAACCAACAAAGACAAATAAAAGAGAGAGGAGTGATAGTGTCGTTTTCATTAGTTAAGTCCTTTGAGAAGGGCCTTTTGTAATGTAGCTAATCCTGAATCAGCAGGCGTACCTAACCAAATTGAAAAAATAGCTGTGAACAATTTTGCATCACCAACTACAGTTTCTTCTTCACCCTTTGTATTTTCATAAACAACTTGGACTGTTCCATCTTCAAGTTTTGTTAATGACATATTCATTGATTTTCCGTTCTGAGCATCAGCACCGTCTTTTACGGCATTTAAAAAACTAGCAACACCTTGCTCATTAATGTCAACATTGTTGGCCTCAAGAGCATCACGGAAAGAAACTTGTACTGTACCAGCGTCAACATCTCTTAAAAATGTCAAACGAATAGCACCAGCTTTCATATTATCAAGAGAAGCAAGAGCAGCTGCTGTTGAAGAACGGTCAAATTTTGAAGCGTCGTCTACGAAGACTTGAGTAACATAGACTTTAACATTGGTGACAAGAACTTTTTTAGCACGAAGGCCTGCACCGAGGAGTTCTAATTTTTGAGTTTCTGAACCTGTTGTAATCGCTGCTGATGTAGCGATGTTTACGTTTTCAATTTTGCGATCGCCAGTTTCTAGGCCGAAAACGCCAGCGTGAGCTACAGTAACAAATAAAAGCGAAGAAAGAACTAAAGCTGATAATTTCATATGGTCTCCTTTGAAATCATTAATTGATTGGTGGTCAGGTTTAACAGAGTTTTTTTTAAACACCAGTAAATTTATGGGGAATGTGAAATTTTTTACCAAAATGAGTGATAAATTATTGGCAAGATTTTTTGCTACGTGCTATTTTATGTTTTTTTTTAATTAGGTTTTTGTTATATAAAAAATGCTTGTTAAAACAGTATATTACCTGACTGGTTTGATTTGGTATTATTTTTTTTTAATCACTCCTGCAGCTATTTGGTCCCCCTTTTTTAGGGAGTTCATGACCATTTCTACGGCGATCACTTCTTTTTAAGAGACCCTTATTGCCAATGGATTAAAAGCGGAAGAAAATTAGGAAACGAATTTATAATGAGGCCTATTTTTGGAAGCAATACTTTTTTTTATACGCCATACTCCTTTTTGGGCCATCCCCATTCTCCTTATATGTGCGGACTTTGCTTATCTGTATTGGTTAAAGTCTTTTAAAAAGGTGGCGTTTATGTTTGCGTTTTTTGCGGGTTTTTCTTTTATTTCAATAATTTACTATATAGCTGCTGGGGGGCCTCACAAAGCGCCTCAAGTTTTTTATCAATTTTTTCAGTAAAAAAGCGTCTAAAAATTGACGTTACCCGACTTGTTTTGTAAAATTTTTGACGTTGAAGCGCCTAGTCACAATGGCGGTGACTAAAATTTAAAAGGACATTATCGTGAAAGACCTGAATTTTTTGCAACAGGCTTTTGATCAGAATCCTCTTCTAGACGATGATCAAAAAAATCTTCCTGAAATTGTTATTGTTGAAGACGATCAAGTTTTTGGACAAACTGTTCGAAAATTTTTAGAGCGGAAATTAGGACTTACTGTCCATTATTTTGTAAGTCCCTCGGATTGTCTTAAAAATCTTGTTCTCGTTCCTCAAAATTCAAATCATGGCCATAAGATACGTTATTGTATTGTTACAGACATCGCTTTTAATGAGGGGAGTGTCGATGGCCTTTTTTTAATCGATCTTCTTAAAGAGCGCGGTTTTAATTTTGTGAGTATTGCGATGACTGGTTTTGCTTCCATTGAAAATGCTATTGCCGCAACAAAGAAAGGTGTTTTTCAATATCTTACAAAACCGTTTGAATTAGACGTTCTTGCTGAACTTGTGATCGAGGCCATTCATAAAGAATTTCGAGTTTCAAAAGCGATTTTCGATGATGGAATGAGAAGAGTTTCAAAGAAAGAAAATAGTGGTGTCGCGACTAATCCTTATCGAATAGTTCCGCCTACTGATGATGATAAATTTTTAAATATGATTGGACGTTCTAAAAAAATGAAGGACGTTTTTGAGCGTATCAAAAAAGTGGCGGCCACTTCTTCAACGGTTCTTATTACGGGGCCGTCGGGAACAGGTAAAGAACTTGTTGCCAATGCGATTCACCATCTTTCAAAGCGCCATCAGGGCCCTATGGTTTCTGTTAATTGTGGAGCTATTCCTGGGGAACTTTTAGAAAGCGAACTTTTTGGACATACAAAGGGATCTTTTACAGGCGCCATTTCTAATAGGAAAGGGCGTTTTGAACTCGCTCATGGCGGAACTATTTTTCTTGATGAAATTGGTGATATGCCTCTTCTTTTGCAAGTAAAACTTCTGCGTGTGCTTCAATCGAGAACCATTGAGCCTGTGGGAAGTCAGCAGTCAATTAATATTGATGTTCGTATTGTGACGGCCACTCATCGTGATTTAGAGCAAGCCGTTGCTGATGGAAATTTTCGCGAAGATCTTTATTATCGCTTGAATGTTATTCCTATTCGTATTCCTCCTCTCGCTGAAAGATCAGAGGATATTCCACTTCTTATTTCTCATTTCTTAACACGTTTTGTGAGTGCTGATGGACGAAATAATCTTGAGTTTACAGACGAAGCGTTGGAACTTTTGATGAGTTATAATTGGCCTGGAAATGTAAGAGAGCTTGAAAATTTTATTGAACGTCTTGTTATTTTACGAGGAGGAAGCATTATTCGTGCGACTGATCTTCCTGCTAAAATATTTGAATCGCGGGCCCTTGATTTTAAAAACCAACACTTGATTTCACTTCCTGACTCAGGCTTTGAGCTTAAAAAGATGCTTTCTGATATTGAGGACTCACTCATTGGTCAGGCCCTTGAGCGAACAGGTGGAAATAAAAATCAAGCTTCAAAATTATTAGGCCTAAACAGAACGACGCTCATTGAAAAAATGAAAAAGAAAGGGATGATGGTCTCTGAAGAGGCCACTTAAATTACTGGGCCTTTTTAATTGATTCTTTAATAAAATAATTCAGAACTTTATTTCGTTTAGCACCGCCAAGAAGTGTTTGAAGATCATCGTAGGCGGTAGGATCATAAATCATCGAATGCATTGTTCCTGGGCCCATTTTAATTCTTTCACTAAGTTCTGCAAAATTGGCCGTTGTTTTTTCCATATTCGTCATTACATTCTTTATTTTTTTGCCGTCGATCTCTTGTAAAAGTTCTTGAGTTGTTTTTGTTGTCTTATCAATGCCCACAAGAATTTTACTGAGACGTCCTTCATCAACATCGTCAAGAATAGCATTAAGGCGTGTAAGGGCTTTTGTTCCTTGAATAAGGATATCTTCACCCTTCGTTATAAATTGATCCATCTCTGCCGTTGTGCGAAGTTCAAGGTGGCTTTCATCTTGAGCGGATTCACTTTGTTCCGTTCCCCCTAAAATCTCGATGAAACGATCACCTAAAACTCCCATTGTTTTAAAGGAGGCATAGCTATCTTGCTTGACCCATGTTTGATATTTGGCCGCAATTTGGTAGGTAATGATGAGAGTGTCAACATTTTTAAAATCAATGGAGGTGACTGTTCCTACTTTTATTCCTTTTAATTGTACGGGAGCGCCTAGTTTTAAATTTTTGGCATTATTCACTTGGGTATGAATGGTGAGGCGCTTTTCAAAAAATGCATTTTGTTCACCGATAAGAAAAATAAAAATCATGACAAGAATGAGTAAGCCCGAGACAAAAATTCCCGCGAGGAAAATTTTTCGGCGATCACCTGGTTTAAAAATCATAACGTAATCCTTTCATGAGGGTGATGGTAGTGTGCTGCTTGAGCAAAACGTATGACAACAGGATCTTGTGAATTAATAAATTCTTGTGGACTTCCTTCAAAAACAATTTTGCCTTGATTTAAAATAATAAGTCGATTGCAAAGCTCAAGAGCTGATGGAATATCATGAGTCACAAAAATTGAGGTATATTCTTTTTCTTTGAGCTTTTTCATGAGGGCGACTACGTTTTTTGTATTGGCGGGATCAAGACCTGCCGTAGGTTCGTCATATAAAACAATTTGTGGATTTAAAACCATTGCCCGCGCCATTCCAACGCGTTTTTGCATTCCGCCTGAAAGATCGGAAGGCATATAGTTTTCTATGCCATTTAAATCGATGAGTTTTAAAATCTCAGTGATTTTATTTTTTATTTCATTGTAGGAAAGATTTGTATGTTCATAAAGAGGATACGCGATATTTTCAAAGACATTCAGGGAATCAAAGAGCGCTCCACTTTGAAATGAATAGGAAATTTGGGTGCGGATTTTACAAAGTTCACTTTCGGTTAAATGATCAATACGTTTTGAATCAAAATGAATTTCCCCTTGATCAATGCGTTCAAGTCCAATAAGAGAGCGAAGGGTGACAGATTTTCCTGAGCCAGATCCTCCGAGAAGGCCTAAGCAATCTCCTTTAAAAAGAGAAAAAGAAAGATTTTGTAAAACAGATTTTTTATCAAAATTTTTATAAATTTTTTTTACGGATAGTATAGGGGAGGTCATTTTTGTAACCATAAAACGATGAAAATTTTGCTAAGAAAAAAATCACTAATTAAAATGGCAATTGAACTCATGACAACAACCCATGTTGTCGATTCACCAACTCCCTTTGTACCATCTTTGGTTGTGAGTCCTTTATAGCAGCCAAAAATAGAGATAATGCCTGCAAAGAAAAATGCTTTAAGAAGTCCCGTTAGAAAATCGCGAAACTTTATTGTTTCAATCACGCGAACCCAATAGCTACTTGGAGGAATTCCAAAATCAGAAGCACAAACAATCATTCCACCAAGGACTCCTAAAAAAGCGGCGAGCGCTGTAAGAAGGGGGAGTGAGATGAGCGAAGCTAAAAAGCGTGGAACGACTAAAACTCTTATAGGTGAAGTGCCTAGTGCTCTGATCGCATCGATTTGCTGAGTGACATTCATTGAACCTATTTCTGCTGCCATTCCTGAACCAATTCTTCCGGCAATGAGAAGAGATGTAAAGATAGGGGCCATTTCTCGAAAAAGTGAAAGTGAGACCAAACGAGGAACATAAAGGGTTCCCCCAAATTTTGCGAGTCCATAACCAAAATTTAAAGTCATAACTAGACCCATTGCCAATCCGATGACGATTGTGATGGGAAGAGATTCTAAACCGAGGGCCACAACTTGTTCGACAAAACGGCGAAAATAAAAAGGCCTTGTAAAGCAAGCGAGGAGAGTTGTTTTTGTGAGGTAAAACAAATCGCCCATCGTATAAATAAAGCCTTTGACCTTTTTTAGTATCATTTAATTTTTACCATTTTTAAAAAACGTTCAAATGTTTTTTGATCTTTGGTGAATGATTTTTCTGAACTAGAAACTAAGATGAAATCATAAATGCAGCGATTTTTTTTAAGTGTTAAAAAGCGAAGAAAAGTTTTGACCCCATCGCTTTTTCCTTGCACCAACATTTCGATCGCATCCCTTTCTGAAAAGGTGGTTGGTTTTTTTTCGATAATTTCAATGTCTTCAATCCCACTTCCTTTTAAAATATTTTCTGCTAATTGATCGAGGGAGGTTTTTTCATATTTTTTGCATTGGCTGTTGGTTGTGATAATCGAGCTTGTTGCATTATTAAGATAGGCCGCATCGGCAAGGTCTGGGGAAATGGGAGTCCAAAGAACATCAGAAAATTCGACTTGGTATTCACGACTCTTGTCTGCTCGAGGATCAGGATTGCCAAAAAGTGCACAGCCACAAAACAAGGCAAAACAATTTAATAATAAAAATTTTGTCAAAAGATTATTCAAAGATAACCGCCTTAATTAGTCAGAAAATGACTTACTTAAATCTATCATTAGCTCTATGGAAACGGAGTTTCGGTCGCTTGTAAACATGAATTTTTCTGCAGGTGTCATTTTGGCAACAGGGAAATTCTGCCGGTAAGAAAAATTTTCCTTTCCTGTCACAAGATTTCAGGTAGAATGATTGTAAGGTTTGAGGGCACAGGACGATGTCCTTATACTGAGGGCCCTAAACTCAAGTTTGATGGAACAGGATGTTTCAAAAAGATGAGTAAGATTTTCAAAAGTTTGACATTCATTTTTCTTTGTTTCGCTTTTAGTCGAGAAATAATTGCCGAGACAACGTTTATTAATCAAGAGAAATTTAAAACTCATCTTCGTTGGAATATTTTTGCTGGAAAAGATGATGTCTATATCAGTAAAAAAGGTTCTTCAGTTTTTATAAAAACATTAAACGTTGATCTTTTTGAGGCCCTTAAAAAAGATATTGCTCAAATTGGATTAGAAAAATCCTACGTCGCAGAAATTAAATCCTATGGAAATGATAAGCCAGATAATGCGGGTGAAGACAGCGCTTCAACAGTTGAGATCAAATTAGTTGCAGATAATATTGAGCTTTTTAGTTTTTATCGAGATCGCGAAAAAAAATATGTTGTAGATTTTTGGTCGGATGTAGAGAGTATGAATGCAAAAACTCCAGAATTAGATAGTGCGAGCAAAAAAGTGGAGTCCAAAAAAATTAGTGAAGTAAAAAAACCGATACCCACCGCTAGTCTCGCTACGACAGTTGTTCCAGAAAAAAAAGAAGAAATTGTAAAACCTGAGTTGGTCTTAGTCACGCCTTCTCCTTTGCCAGCGCTTCCTGGGATAGCTCCTGAAAAAAAAGAAGAAGCACAAGAGGTAGCGATTAGTTTTTCACGTAATAAAGGAGTAAGGGATTTTCGATATGGAGCATCTTTTATCTATGATTACACTCCGATTTCGCCCGTTCCTCCAAGACTTCTTGATCTTGAAAGCAAGACGGCAGAGGAGTTTTATCCTGTACAAGACAGACAGTTTGAAAAAGATAATAAAGAATCTCATATTCAACTCACCATTAATTTTTATCGTCAAAAAAAATGGGGCCTGATGGCCAAGTCGATAAACCTTTTTGAACAAAAATATGGTGCTACTGATGTCGTCGATTTGTTTGAATACTTAAGAGCAAATGCGCTTTTAAGAGATAATATGGTAAAAAAGGATGAAGCTTCTACAAAAACAGCAATAGGAATGTATAAAAACATTGTTGATCGCTCAAAAGACTATGAATTATCCAAAGGCATTCAAAAATATCTCCTTCAGTTTTATATTTCGAGAAAACAATATGTAGATGCCTTGCAGGTGGCAAAAGTTCTTTATGCGACGGCCAAGCAAAAGTTTGATATTGAAGATGCACGTGATGCTGCTGAGTATATGTTTTATTCTCTCGCACAGTTAAATCAAGTTGATAAAATTCGTGAGCTTGCTCAAGATAAAAGTCTTACAAAACTTCTTAATACCCAGTTGCGTCTTGCTTATGAATTTTTTGCCATGTCTGCCCTTAAAAAAAATGCAGAACTGATAACGTCTTTTGAGGCAAATAAAAAATCGCTTACAAAACCTATTGAGCCATCAATTGTTTTCAACGCTGCAGAGGCCTATTTTCGAGTGGCCAATTACAGTCAGGCCTTAGAACTATTTGATGATTTTGTAACAAAAAACTCTCAGATGACTGCCGCAAGTTTTGCTCGAACAAGAATGGCCCTTGTTTATGATCTTTTGGATAAGGATTATAATGAGCTTGTTAAACTTTATAAAGCTGCCATTAATCGTTCACAAAATGATGAGGCCAGCTTTGAAGCTAAAATTCGTTATGTAGCTTTGCGAGCTATTCGAAAAATTAAACCTAGCGCTGAAGATAAAGAAACAAGGATCTTTCTTGAAAAAGATGATTTAGCTAAAAATGTTTCGAATCATGATTTAATGAAATTACTTTGGTTGGTTCGTTTTAGAACTTACATTGTGGATAAAGATTATACAAAAGCACTAACTTATTTGGCAGCACTGCCCTTAGATAAAATGGATCCAACGGATGTTAAAGTTTTTGAAGCTGATGGTGCTGAAGTTGTTTATGGAATGATCATTGATGATTATAGAAATTCTGATTATTCACATTTGATAAAGTTATGGGAAGTTTATAAAGATCGTTTTCTTACGAAAGTCGCCGTTGATCCTTATATGAATTTTATAGTCGGGCATTCTTATTTAAAGCTAGGACTGAATAAAGGTTTTGATCGTTTAATTTCAAATTTTGAAAAACTCCAAGGGACTCCCGTAAAAACTTTTCCTGTTTGGAATGATGTGAAGGCACCTCAAAATTCGTTGGGCCTTATTGCAGAACTTAAAGTGATTAAAGAAGTGAATGAAAAAGATTGGGAGAAGGCCGAAGCCGCTTTAGAGAATTTATCAAAAGTAGTTCCTAATAATAATAAGATTCATTATTACAAAGGAATTATGGCCTACGCTAAAAAGGATTCTAAGACCTGTGCTTCTGAGTTTGAAACCTATTTAGGGAATCAAACTCATAAAGAAATATATGATTCTTCTGAGGTGGCCGAACTCTTACGAGCTTATACTGATTCACTCTATGATATGAATCAATTTGAGAAATTTAGTAAAGTGTCAGAAGCTATTATGCAAGATGTAGCTGATTACGGTGTTAAAAATGTTTATATGAACAAAGTGAAAGAGCGTATCTCGTATCTTACAATCGAGATTTTGGCGGGCAAAAATACACCAGAGTCATTTTTACAATTAGAAAGCGAAGTTAAAGATTTTGAGAAGAAATATAAAGACTCGATCTACATTTCAAGATTAAAATATCTCTTAGGTGTTGCTTTCGTAGCTAACAGGAAGTTGGACGAAGGGAAGCTTATATTTAAGAATCTTTTAGAGGACAAACAAACGGCAGATTACATTAAGGAGTTGGTAAAGACAGAACTATCGACAATGAAAATTAAAGAAAAAACGCTATAGTATCACCCCAGGATGGGGTCTTGATGACAGGAGGTCTGATGGATACTGTAAATGTTGAATTATTCGGCAAGGATCCTAAAGTTCAAAGAGCGGTTTCGATTGCACGGAATATTTCTGTGACGAAGGCCTCTGTTCTCATTGTAGGTGAGACTGGGGTTGGGAAGAAAACTCTCGCTCAATTTATCCACCAAAATTCGAATCGAGCTTCAAAAGCTTTTGAAGTTGTCGATTGCTCTTTGGAACCACAGATGGTTGAAAATATCATCTTTGGCCATAGAGAGGAGGGACGCTTTAATCGGGGTGCCCTAGAAAGTGCGAATGGTGGAACCATTGTTTTTGAAAATATTGATTGTTTGGAGGATTCTTTTCAAAAGAAGCTTCATAAAGTGATCAATGAATTAACGGATTACGAAATTGATGTGCGCATTATTGCGACGACAAGTAAAAATCTTTCCAAATTAGTAGGCGCCGGAAGATTTTATCGTGGTCTTTTTATTCAAGTTTCATCAAACAATATTGTTATTCCACCGCTTAGAGAACGTATCTCTGATCTAGAGTCTCTTGCAAAACATTTTGTTTCAAAGTTAAGCGATGGCGAAGTCGAAGCTTCACCTGAGGCCATCGATAGAATTTTGGGGCACTACTGGAGTCAAAACGTTGATGAGCTAAAGCGTGTGATTGAAAATTCAATCGGACCTTGTGAAAGCAATATTCTTGATGACATCAATCTTAATGTTGGTGAAAAGAAAACGGCTAATCCCATTTTTGATGAAGAAAGTGAAAGCTTTAAGCTTATGTCTCTTAAAGAGGCAGAAAAACTTCTCATTAGAAAAGCGCTCGTTCACACAAGTGAAAACCGTACTCAAGCAGCAAAAATTCTTGGTGTCTCAATTAGAACGCTTAGAAATAAAATTAATGAGTATAGAACAGAAGGCGCTTCGTATTTTGTGAATCTTCGCTAGGCGGGGGGAAACATGGGTGTTGAAGATAGTACATTGCAGGCACTTCAGGCTTCACTGAATTTCAGGCAAATGCGCCAAGAACTCATTAATTCAAATATCGCTAATGCAGATACTCCTGGTTACAAAGCGAAAAAAATTGATTTTGAGGATGCATTGGCACGGGCCTTAGATGTCGATGGCAAAGAGCAACTCAAGACTGAAAATGAGAAGCATTATGATGTCGGTAGTGGCGGATTTAAAAATTTAAATCCTGAAGTTTATGAAGACCCAAACGGAGTACTGACGAAAGATGGAAATAATGTGGATAGAGATCATGAAATGGTAGCGATGGCCGAAAATAAAGTGATGTACGATGCTACTGTTCAGCTTGTGAATAAAAAATTAGGATTAATGAAGTACATTCTTGCAACTGAACAGCGTTAGTAGTGAGGTAGAAAATGGATTTACTTACCAGTTTGAAAATTAGTTCGTCGGGTTTGGCCGCCAATCGAAAAAGAATGGCGACGATTAATTCGAACATTGCAAATGCTCAAACGACAAGAACTGCTGAAGGCGGGCCTTACAGGCAAAAGGATGTTGTCTTTGGTTCAGAGCCGGCACGCGAGTCCTTTGCCGATATCCTCGAAGGGGAACTTGATGAAAAAGCACAAACAGTGCACGCCACTGAAGTGATTTCTTCAAATAAACCTCCTATTTTAAAATATGAGCCGGGACATATTGATGCTGATGAAAGTGGTCATGTTGCTTATCCGGATATTAACACTATGGAGCAAATGGCAAATTTAATTGAAGCCTCGCGAAGTTATGAGGCCAATATTACGGCGCTTAACACGACGAAGTCGATGGCGCTTAAAGATCTTGAAATCGGCAGATAAGAAGATAATTGATAATTGACGGGAAGAGGTAATTTATGGCGATTGAAACAGTAGGTGGATTTAATAAAATACTAAGCACAAATAACACCAAAGATTGGGTTAAAAGTGCGAACGTCGAAGGTGTAAATGATGAATCGTTAGGATTAAATGCTCCTGAATTCGCTAAGAATAAGTCTTTCAGTCAAATGCTTGCTGATTCAATTGGTGAAGTGAACTCATTGCAAAAAGAAGCCGACAAAGCCATGCAACGACTCGCTAGCGGTGAAACAAAAAATATTCATGAAGTCATGTTGGCCACAGAAAAGGCAGACATTGCTTTTAGAACAATGAATAGTGTGCGCTCTAAAGTAATAGAAGCTTATAAAGAAATTATGCGTATGCAGGTGTGAGTGATTTGAACTTGATAGGAGGATCCCTTGCAGGATTTTTTAGAAAAAGTTTTTAGAAATTTTAGCGAGTTTTTTAAGGATCTCGATGTTCCTCGAAGAATTGGATTAATTGCGATCGCAGCACTTATTATTGCTTCGATGGCAGGCATTATGATTTGGGCATCGAAGACTGACTATGAAGTTCTTTATACAGATCTTAATCGTGAAGATTCAAAGTCAATCGCCGTTATTCTTGAAGAAAAGAAAATTCCTTATCAAACAACTTCTGACGGAAAGACAATTAAAATCCCTAAAGATCTCGTCGAAAAATGGAGATTAGAATTGGCCACCATGGGAGTCCAATTTTCGGGAACTGTTGGTTACGAAGTTTTTGATAAGCAATCATTTGGGACAACGAGTTTTGTTCAAAAAATAAATAAACAACGCGCTTTAGAAGGCGAGTTGGTAAAAACCATTATGTACATTAAAGGTGTAAAACGCGCCCGCGTTCACCTTTCTATCCCTGAGTCATCACCTTTTGTCTCTGAAAAAAAACCTCCATCAGCTTCTGTTGTGATTGAACTTGATCAAGGGGTATCACTTACAGAACAAGAAATTAAAGGAATGGGTTCACTTGTTGCATCCTCTGTCGAGGAAATGAGACAAGAAAATGTAGTGATTATTGATAGTCGAGGGAAGCGTCTTTCTGAAAATAGTACTGATGCTATGACCGGCTATACGGCAAGCAAGATGGCCTTAGAAACTAAAATGAATCGCCAGTACGAACAGCAGATTGAAGAAATCTTGAGTAAAGTTGTTGGGGAAGGAAAGATTATTGCGAAGGTTACTGTGAATATGGATTTTACAGAATCAACTTCAACAGAAACAACTTATGACAATGAAAATAAGGCCGTAATTTCTGAAGTTGTGAACTCTCAGAAGCTAGTCGGAAGTCGTCCTTCTCCTCAAGGAATTCCCGGAGCAAGAAGTAATCTTCCAGGTGAAGAACCACAGCCTGGGGTTCCTGAAACTAAAAATAATGTCGATAAAGAACTTTCGACGCGCAATTATAATATTCCTACAAAAGTAACGAAGTCCAATCGGCCAACAGCACAAGTAAAAACAATTTCGGCCGCAGTAATGCTCGATGGAAAACGAGTTGGCATGCTTGACGAAAAAGGTGCGGCCGTTGTTGGAAAAGATGGCAAGGCCGTCATGAAATATGAAAAGTGGAGTGAAGCAGATCTCGCTAATTTTGGAGCAATTGTGGCTTCCGCTCTTGGTGTGGATGAAAAAAGAGGCGATAAAATTACGATTAAAAATATGGAATTTGCTCAAGAAGATATGAGTCAAATTGAAGCCATGATGAGAGAGAAAGAAAATCGCGCTCTCATTAATAACATTGTAAAATACTTGGCCATTGGCTTGGCGATTACGCTTTTTTTCTTTCTTGTGGTTCGACCTTTTATCCAATGGGTTACAGATAATACTGTTGAATCAGTGGAAGATTTTCTTCCTAAAACTTTAGAAGAGTTAGAAAAAATTCAAACGAACCAGAAACTTCCTGGTTTAGAAGATGCTCTTCCTCAGTTTGAAGAAAAATTAAATCCAGAAAAAATTGAAGGTAATATGCTTAAAGAAAAAATTATATCACTTGTGGAAAATGACCCTGGGAAAGCGGCACAAGTTATTCATGATATGATACACTCTACTGAAGCAACAAAGGAAATTGCGTAAGGCAAGGAGTTAGGTGATGGCGGTTGGAGAAAAAACACTTGATCCCGATGTAGAGTATTCGCTGATGTCCGGACAGGACAAAGCGGCGATGCTTTTAAGTCTACTTGGTGTTCAAACAACACAGCTTATTTTTAAACATCTTAAAGATAATGATGTTAAAAGAATGATTAATACGATGGCCAATATGAGGAAAGCTCCTATTTGGTTATCAAAACGTGTTTTAGAAGAATTTTATTCTTACTTAAACGAAGATGCGGCCTTACTTTTTTCTGAAAATAAAGGACGAGATTTTATTGTGAATGCTCTTGGTGAAGAAAGAGCAAAACAATTGTTAGGCCAGATTGTTGACATCGATCATGGAAACACTCTTGAGTCACTAGAGCTTGTCGATACAAGAACTCTTTCGAATTTTCTTATCAATGAACACCCTCAAACAATTGCACTCATTGTGGCGCATTTACCTCCTGAAAAAAAGGTGGATGTGTTAAGACGATTACCAGAAGGACTTCAAGCGGAAGTGGTTCTTCGTGTGGCGAATCTCGACTACGTATCACCAGAACTTATTGCTCAACTTGACGATGTTCTTAAAACTGAGCTTTCAACTCTTGGCTCTATTGATACCAATCAGCTTGGAGGAGTTCAACCCATCGCTGAAATGCTTAACCTTATGGATAAAACAACAGAGAAAAATATCATGTCTCGTGTTGAAGAAAAAGATCCTGAGCTTGCTGATGAAATTAGAAAACTTATGTTTGTCTTTGAAGATTTGGTTTTTGTGGATGATCGTGGAATTCAAAACCTTCTTAGAGAAGTTGATCAGGGCAAACTCGTTATTGCTCTTAAAACTTCGCCTGAAGAAGTTAGAGCAAAGATTTTCAAAAATATGTCTAACCGTGCTTCAACACTTGTTAAAGAAGAATTGGAGACTCTGGGCCCAACCAAACTTTCTGATGTTGAAAAAGCGCAAGCTGAAATTGTACAAAAATGTAAAGATTTGGAGAGTCAAGGTAAAGTCTTTATTTCTCGCGGTGGTGAAGGGGATGCTCTCGTTTAATGATTTTATTTTAAAAGAGGTTTGATAAATTATGGAAGCAAAATTGGTCAAGAAAATGTTGGAGGAAGTTGAAGAATATCACTTCCAGCAATTCACAAACGTGATCAAAGATGCTGATAAAGTCGAAAAATATACGTTTGCTCCTCTTGGCGGGGCTTTTCAAAAAAACACAGCTCAAAAAGAAAAAGAAATTTTCATTGAGCGAAAAACGGCTGCCGGTAGTGGTTTTAAAATTTCCCCCATTGTTCAAAAACATAGAGGGATTAAGGCCCAGGAAGAGCAGGAAATTGAAGATCGCATTGTTGATGAAGTAGAAAGAAGAGTGAGTTTACTTCAAGAGGAAGCCTATCAAAAAGGTTATGAAGAAGGAATACGTTTTGGCCGCGAAGAAGTTTATAATCAAACACGTGCACAAGTTGAAGAAAAGCTAGCGGCCCTAGATCAGATGATTAGCGACGTCCTTTCGACTCAGTATCAAATTTTACGTGTTCAGAAAAACCAGCTTTATCAACTGATAAACACACTTACTAAATGGATTATTTTAAGAGAGTTAAAAAATGATGGCAAATATGTAGAACGTCTTTTAGAAAAACTCATTATCGAAATGCAAACAAAAACAAATTTATTCGTGCAAGTTAAAGAAAGTGATTTTGCACAAATGCCCGATGTTTTAGAAGTCATCCAAAATAAGTTAGGGGGACTTCATAATGTGCGAACTGAAATTAATCATGAATTAGTCGGGCCTGGACTTATTCTTGAGTGTGAAAATGGAATAATAAATGGCTCTTTTGATGAGCAAATGAAAGGCCTCGACAAATTATTTGAAGGTGTATTGCTTGGTGAAGAATGAAAGAAAACGAAGCATTAGATTTAACTTCAATTTATAAGGCCTATGATTACTCTATTCCTTATCAAAAGGTTGGAAAAATACATTCAAGTAAAGGAATGCTCTTTGAAATAAATCTTCCGCGGGCCATTATCGGAAGCAATGTGGAATTTGTGACAGAGTTTGGTGATAAGTGTTTGGGGGAAGTTGTTTCGATCGCTGGAAGTCGTTGTATGGCCATGCCTTATGAAGAAATTTCTGGTATCAATTCCGAAACTCGTGTTTACCTTCGTGATTTAACAACAACATTAAAAGTCACAGAAAATTTATTAGGACGCGTGATTGATTTTCAAGGAAATCCTATTGATGGCAAAGGGCCAATTAATGGGCCTTATGAAACGCGAAGTATTTTTGGAACGCCTTTAAATCCTCTTGAGCGTCCTCCTATACGTCAACGTCTTGATACTGGTATTCATGCGATTGATGCCTTTATGACAATGGGTAAGGGGCAGCGTTTGGCCATTATGGCAGGTTCTGGGGTGGGGAAATCTGTTTTACTTGGAATGATCGCACGCCACTCGAATTCAGATATAAACGTGATTGCGCTTATTGGTGAGCGGGGACGTGAGGTTTTAGAATTTATTGAAACTGATTTAGGTGCGGAAGGATTAAAGCGTTCTGTTGTCGTCGTTGCCACCTCTGATAGTTCTGCTCTTATACGGATGAAAGCGGTTTATGTTGCATCAACTATAGCGGAGTACTTTCGTGATCAAAAAAATGATGTTCTTCTTATGATGGATTCGATCACACGTTTTGCGATGGCCAATCGTGAGATCAGTTTAAGTGCTGGAGAACCTCCTGGGCAAAAGGGTTACACACCTTCTGTTTTTGCCAGACTTCCTAAAATCATGGAACGTGCGGGAACGCGCTCGGGGTATGGAAGTATCACTGGAATTTATACTGTCCTCGTTGAAGGGAATGATATGGAAGAACCTATCGCGGACGCGATTAGAGCTATTGCCGACGGACACATCGTTCTTTCTCGTGAGATTGCTGCAAAAAACCAATTTCCTGCTATTGATATTTTAAAATCTATTTCGCGGGTTATGGGAAAAGTGGTGACAAATCAACATAGAATTATTTCAGGACATTTACGTGATTTAATTGCTTCCTACAAAGAGATGGAAGATTTGATTAATGTTGGGGCCTATGCAAAAGGTTCGAACATAAAAGTAGATAAAGCTATTGCTATACAAGATGATTTAATTAGAACATTGAAACAAGATTTGCATATGGCAGAGTATCTTCCCTATGATCAACTTTATGATCGCATGGTTGATATTGCTCGTAAGGCTGAAAATGCTGCTGAACCTCCCAAAGATGAAAAGAAAAAGTGAAGCCTAAATGGAAAAGTTTAATTTTAAGCTACAGGGCCTTTTAAGATTAAGAGAATTTAAAGAGGACCGTCTTAAAAATGAACTGGGAGAGATCGTGCGTTTACTTAATCAAACTCGAGATGATATTTCAAAATTAAATAAAGAAGTTGATGAGGCTTATCTTGCTCAAGAAAAAGTTCTCATAAAAAGTGAAACGGCACAAATGGCGCATTTTTTTAATTATTTTATTCGTGGGAAAAAAGAGCATATCAAAGATAAAGAGGCAAAGCTTTATTCGTTAGAGAGAAAATATGAAATAAAAGCAGCGGAACTTTCTCAGGCCATGGGGGAAGTAAAAGTTATCGATAATTTAAAACAAAAAAGTTTCGAAGAATACAAATATAAATTGAACAAACTTGAACAGGCCAACATTGAAGAATTTGTCATCATGAAGGCCGCCGATAAGGATAGATAGTTATGAAAAAATCATTGCTTATTTTATTTCTTTTTTCAATTGCATCTTGGGCATCAGAACATGGTGCAGGTGCGCCCAAAAAAGAAGAAGTTAAATCTGAAAAACCATCTTCGCATGGTGCTGAGGCCCCTCCTGCTCATGGTGGCGAAGCAACAGTTCCTAAAAAAACAATAGCACCAAGACCAACGCCTATTCCTACACCTGAGGTAAAAAGAAATTTTACCGATAGTGAATTTAAAAAAGCAGTAATGGAGGAAGTTGAAAAACAAATGCGGCGAGCGGGGCAAGCGAAGCTTATTGACTTATCACGCGAGCTTCTTGAAAAAGAAGATAAATTAAAAGT
>Ga0247844_1001157_pt1 | contig 51016 bp, 51 predicted proteins | sample LaCtaG_FD_192421 | JGI IMG/M metagenome (GOLD analysis project Ga0247844, IMG submission 192421) | Freshwater microbial communities from meromictic Lake La Cruz, Castile-La Mancha, Spain - LaCruzMarch201714.5m_1 | ecosystem: Environmental > Aquatic > Freshwater > Lake | place: Spain: Castile-La... | reverse complement strand
CCACCGGCTTGAGCCCTTCGCAGGCCAAGCCTGCCGCAAACGTGACGGCATGCTGCTCGGCGATGCCGACGTCAAAGTACCGCTCTGGGAAGCGGGCTTCAAATTCAACCATTCCCGAACCCTCACGCATAGCGGGCGTGATGCCCACCAAACGCGGGTCTTTCTCCGCCATGTCGCACAACCATTGGCCAAACACCTGGGTGAAGGTTTGCTTGGGCGCGTGGGTGGGTTTTTGCAAGCCCACCGCTGGATCAAATTTACCCGGGCCGTGGTAGGCCACGGGGTCGGCTTCGGCTAATTTGTAGCCCTGCCCTTTTTTCGTAACGACGTGAAGAAACTGCGGCCCCTCAAGCTGTTTAATGTTTTCAAGCGTGGGGATTAAAGAATCCAGATCGTGGCCGTCGATGGGACCGATGTAATTGAAGCCAAATTTTTCAAAAAGCGTGGCGGGAACCACCATGCCTTTGGCATGTTCTTCAATGCGCTTGGCCAACTCAAACAAAGGAGGCGCACCTTTTAGAACGCTTTTACCGACATTTTTCGCCTTCGCGTAAAACTGTCCGCTCATGAGTTGCGCCAAGTACCGGTTCAACGCGCCTACCGGAGGGCTGATGCTCATGTCGTTGTCATTGAGTATCACGAGCAAACGGCAATCGGCAATCCCGGCGTTGTTGAGGGCTTCAAACGCCATACCCGCAGTCAAAGCGCCGTCTCCAATGACTGCAACTGAGTAGCGGTCCTCCCCCTTGATTTTTGCAGCCATGGCCATGCCAAGGGCAGCGGAAATCGAGGTGCTCGAATGCGCGGTTCCAAAGGTATCAAATTCACTTTCAGCACGCTGCGGAAACCCACTGAGCCCGCCGAGCTGCCGCAAGGTTGACATCCGATCGCGCCGACCGGTCAAAATTTTATGCGGGTAAGTTTGGTGTCCTACATCCCAAACGATGCGGTCTTCGGGTGTCTGAAAAACATAGTGCAAGGCCACGCTGAGCTCAACCGTTCCCAAATTAGAGCTTAAATGCCCACCCGTTTTCGCCACACTTTCTAACAGGTAGGAACGAAGCTCGTCTGCCACAGCGCGCAGTTGCGCACGCGGCAAACGCCTCAAGTCTTGCGGCGCATTCACACTTGCAAGCAAGGGGGGCGAGAGCGTGGGGTTATGGGGCATGGAATGTGATGTCGCTATGGTTTAATTTTATGAATCGAAAAGCGTCAGTGACCGCGGTTGACCACCATACCAGCCAGCGCGCTCAGGGCTTGGGTATCGCGAAGACCGCTGCCTTCTAACGCCGACAAAGCAGAAGCAAGCAACTCTTGGGCGTAGGCTTGGCTTTTGGAAAGGCCCATTAAAGAGACGTAGGTTGGCTTGTCGTTCTGGGCGTCTTTCCCTACGGTTTTACCCAGTTTTTCAGCGTCGGCAATGACATCCAAAATATCATCAACCACCTGAAACGCCAAACCCATGGATTCGCCATAAGCTGTCAAACCACGCAAGGCCTCTGGGCTGGGCCTCGCACAAGCCGCTCCCATTAACACGCTGCCTTGAATGAGAGCACCGGTTTTAAGCTGGTGCATTTCCCTTAGTTGTTGCTCGGTTAACGCGTGACCTACGCTCGCTAAATCAATGGCTTGGCCTCCCGCCATACCGGAGCTTCCAGCGGCTCGAGAAAGCAGTGCACACAAACGCGCTTGGGTATCAGCAGCTACGGAACCGTCGCTGGGAGTCAAGATTTCAAAAGCCAAGGCCTGTAAAGCATCACCGGCCAACAACGCACTGGCCTGCCCAAACTGGACGTGTACGGTCGGTTTACCTCGCCGCAAAACATCGTTGTCCATGCAGGGCATATCGTCATGGACTAAGGAGTACGCGTGGATAAGCTCAACAGCACAGGCAGCACGCAAGGCTGCAGCTTTACCAAGGGACGGGTCACCAGAGCTTAATGCCTCAAAGCTTGCCAGCACAAGCATAGGACGCAAGCGCTTACCGCCATCTAACACTGCGTAACGCATGGCATGGACCAACGCCACCGGCGCAGCATGCGCCAGTCCCGCAGGGGTTTGGGTACTGACCCAATTGTCTAAGGCTTGTTCGACCTCCGACAAGCGTTGCGTCATCCACGATTCAAGCGAAAACGCTGGTGCCAAACTCATGGATTTTTCCAAGGTTTGAGTACGCCGCCATCAAGAACTTTCATTTGATCTTCAACCGCTTGTAGCTTATCGCGGCAAAACTGGAGTAAATGTGCACCCCTTTGGTATTGCGATAGCAATTGATCCAAAGGCAGATCGCCAGACTCCATTTGGGCCACTAAACCCTCTAACTCATCCATTGCAGCTTCGTAATGGGCAGGGGTTTGTGTGGAGTCCGGATGGTTTGGAGGGGTTTTAGCGCTGGGGGTAGATCGGGTCATAGTTTGATGCAGCAGGTCGCAATCATTGTAGGTTTTCTAAGTGGGGAGATTTTAGGCTAGGCATCTCCCTATTTGCTTATCCATACCAATGGGCAAGGGTACAATAAACCCAGTTCCGCCGCCGGCCTCTAGACCAAGTGTCAGGCCAATTTTTCTATTCCGCGCTCTAAGCGCACCCTCCCTGTGGGGAGTCTTTAGGTCAGGTCCTTATGTCTGATTTAAGTCTTCAACTGCAGCAGGCCTTGAGCCAACTACCAGTTTCAAGCTACTTTGATCCCGCGCTTTATGCGCTTGAGATGAAAAACATCTTTCAAGCGGGGCCGCGCTATGTGGGGCACGCTTTGAATGTTCCTCAGGTGGGGGATTTCTATACCCTTCCACAAGAAAATGCGGGCCGCGCCTTGGTTCGTAATGCCAACGGGATTGAATTAATTTCCAACGTCTGCCGCCATCGCCAAGCCCTGATGTTAAAAGGGCAAGGTTCTTTGCTTGCCCCCCAAGACAGCGGCCAAGCCTCTGTCAGCGCGGGGGGAAATATTGTGTGTCCTTTGCACCGCTGGACCTACAGCGGCGTTAACAGCGCCAACCCAGGAATCCAAGCCGGTACCTTAATCGGTGCGCCCCACTTTACGGCCGACCCTTGCCTGAACCTGAACAACTACCCGCTGCAAGAATGGAACGGCTTGCTGTTTGAAAACAATGGTGTCGATGTGGCGGCCCAAATGGCAGGACTGGGGCCCCGTGCAGATTTGGACTTTACGGGCTACGTCTTAGACCGGGTAGAAATGCATGAATGCAACTACAACTGGAAAACCTTTGTTGAGGTGTATTTGGAGGACTACCATGTGGGGCCCTTTCATCCGGGGCTGGGTAACTTTGTCACCTGTGATGACCTGCGCTGGGAATTCAAAGAACACTACTCGGTTCAAACCGTAGGCGTCGCCAATCGTTTAGGTAAGACTGACGCATGCGGGGGCTCACCCGTTTACGAACGCTGGCAAAGCGCCCTGCTCCAGTACCGCGACGGTGTGCCGCCGAAATTTGGTGCGATTTGGCTCACCTACTACCCCCACATCATGATCGAGTGGTACCCCCATGTGCTAACGGTCTCGACCTTGCACCCCATGGGCGTCGATAAAACCATGAATATGGTGGAGTTTTACTATCCTGAAGACATTGCAGCCTTTGAACGGGAGTTTGTCGAAGCACAACAAGCGGCTTATATGGAAACTTGTATTGAAGACGATGAGATTGCTGAGCGCATGGACGCCGGTCGCAAAGCCTTGATGCAACGCGGGGACAATGAAGTGGGACCTTACCAAAGTCCGATGGAAGATGGGATGCAACACTTTCATGAGTGGTACCGTGGGGGTATGGAACATGCTGGAAACACTGCTCGCCAAGATCCGACCTAAGGTATGCAAGCCTTATGGATGGTTTTAGGGTCGTTTTTGTTTGCCACCATGGCCGTTGGGGTCAAGTTTGCTTCCCACAGCTTTGGAACGTTTGAACTGATTTTTTACCGCGGCCTGGTGAGTGTCATTTTTATGGGCATCGTGGTACGCGCCAAAGGTGTGCCGCTCACAACTCCGGTTCCTATGATGCATCTCAGCCGCAGTGCCATCGGTGTTTTATCACTGGCGAGCTGGTTTTATGCGATCGCTGAGCTTCCTTTGGCCACCGCAATGACTTTGAACTATATGAGCGGCGTATGGGTTGCTGCTTTTGTGGTCGGTGGTGCGCTGTTGTATGGCAATCCTGCGCGGCAAGCCCCTCTGCTTGCTACCGTTGCGATGGGATTTGCGGGCGTCGTGATGGCGCTGCGTCCTACGATGGACCAAGACCAATTGTTTGCGGGTGTCGTTGGTCTGCTATCGGGGATGGGAGCCGCTTTGGCATATATGCAGGTGACCGCGCTAGGCAAGGTGGGTGAGCCGGAAGTGCGAACCGTGTTTTACTTTTCTTTGGGTACAGCCTTGGTGGGCTTAGTTGGTATTGGATTTTCGGGCATGACGCCTTGGCAAGCAGTTTCTTGGGAAGACGCGGCTTGGGTCGTTCCTATTGGCATTTTGGCCTCACTCGGTCAATGGTGTATGACACGGGCTTACCGCAAGGGCTCGACCTTGGTGGTTGCCACCATGCAATATTCCGGCATCGTGTTTGCCTGCTTCTACAGTTTGATTGTTTTTGGAGATGTGATCGCGCCCATGGGCTGGGCCGGAATCGCAGTCATTGTCGCAAGTGGTATTTTGGCTACGATTTTGCGAACCCGCGCCATGCCTAATACCCCCCCAGAGGAGCACTAACGATGTATTCCACCCTTATCTCAACATCAGAGCTCCAAGAGCTACTGCAAAGTGGCGCACCTTGCATGGTTTTTGATTGCAGTTTTGATCTTGGTCAACCCGACGCTGGGATTCAAATGTTTGAGGCGTCCCATCTGCCTGGAGCGGTCTACGCGAATTTAAATATCGACCTGAGCGCCAAAGGCGATCGCTTGCGCACAGGCGCAGAGAGCGGTGGACGCCATCCGCTTCCCTCTCGGGAAAACTTTGCCAACTGGTTAGGCCAGATAGGATTTGGAAACAACATGCAGGCTGTCGTCTACGACCGCCAAGGAGCCAGTTACTGCGGGCGACTTTGGTGGCTGCTGAAATGGTTGGGTCACGAGCGGGTTGCTGTCCTTGATGGTGGTCTACAAGCCTGGCAAGCGTCTGGTGGCGCGGTCGTCCCCGGACCAAACCAAACGCTTTCCCAGACTGTATTTTCTATCTCTGAGCCCTTGGTTGCGCTAGTCAGTGCCGAAACTGTCTTGGGCAATCTAGGGAAAACGAATCAAACGGTGATCGACGCCCGAGCGGCGCCCCGTTTTCGTGGCGAAGTCGAACCCTTGGACCCTATCGCAGGGCATATTCCTGGCGCCTTGAATCGGCCCTTTACAAACAATTTAACCGCTGAGGGTTTCTTTAAATCGAAAGACGTTTTGCGGCATGAGTTTGAAGAACTCTTAGGCGCAAGACGTCCTGAAAACACCGTGCACCATTGCGGAAGTGGTGTTACAGCTATTCCCAATATTTTGGCGATGGCTATTGCAGGGCTGGGAAACACAGCCCTTTTTGCAGGCAGTTGGAGTGAGTGGTGTAGCGATCCGAAACGACCTGTTGCCCAAGGCTAAAAAGCAGGGCGGGGGCGGGGGCGAGAGCTAGAACCCTACTTTCATTTCAGTGCGCCAAGCCACTGACCACTGTTACCAAGAAAATACCCGCCAAAAGCCACGCAATTTGCGCCGCAGTTTGTCGCAAGGCCAAGCGTTTTTGCAACTGCGGAATAAGGTCGGCTAAAGCGACGTAAATAAAGCTGCTGGAAGCAACGACCAAAAAATAGGGCAAGTAATCTTGGAGTTGCTCGACTAACCAATAGCCCAGAAAACCACCCAATGCCGTGACTGAGCCAGCCATCGACACCTTGACCAAGGCGATGCGTTTGTTGGGTGAGCCCATACGCAAAACAATTAAATCGCCCATGTGATGCGGAACCTCGTGGGCTAATACTGCCAAAGAGGCAATCACTCCCAAGCGCACATCGGCCATAAACGCGGAGGCAATCAAAACACCGTCGCCAAAACAATGCACGCTGTCGCCCGCCAAAACAGCCCATCCGCCGCCCACGGCATCAGGGCTCTTCGTGTGAGTGTGGGTGTGGGTGTGGTTATGCGCACTGTGCGGTTGATCGTGCTCTTCGTGGGAATGCATCCCATGCTCATGGCCGTGGTGCCACAACTCGGCCTTGTCTAACAAGAAGAAGAAAACCAAACCAACCAAGAGGGTGAGGAACAAGTCGTGGGCGCTGGATTGGCTCTCAAAGGCTTCAGGCAGCAAGTGCATAAACGCAGTGGCCAGCAAAGCGCCTGCAGCCATGCTGAGCATGTGTTGCGTATACCGGGCCAGCACCCCAAAACTTAAAGCCGCAGCCAGCCACACGCTGCCAATGCCGGCGCACAAGGTACCCAAAAAAATTGCCAAGAGAATCATCAAAAACCTTTTTTAATGCGCTTTGTCCCAGTTGGGACCCACGCCAATTTCCGCCAGTAGCGGGACCTTCAGTGAAGCAACCTCGGCCATGATGCGAGGAATTTCCGTGCTTACCCATGACACTTCTTCCTGGGGAACTTCAAAAACCAACTCGTCATGGACTTGCATGATCATTTTGGTACCCCGCGCTTGTGTGTCCAGCACGCTTTGAACTTTCACCATACTAAGCTTAATCAGATCCGCCGCGGTGCCTTGCATAGGCGCATTGATCGCAGCCCGCTCAGCGCCTGCTCGGCGCTGGCCATTAGGCGAGTTGATCTCGGGCAAATACAAGCGCCGGCCAAAAACGGTTTCGACATAGCCTTGAACTTTGGCTTGTTCGCGGGTGGTGTCCATGTAGCGCTTGACGCCTGCAAAACGCGCAAAGTAGCGCTCGATATAATTTTTTGCAGCGGTATTGTCAATGCCTAAATTGCGTGCAAGCCCATAAGCACTCATGCCGTAAATCAGTCCAAAGTTAATGACTTTGGCATAGCGCCTCTGCTCGTTGCTCACCTGGGAAACCTCAACGCCAAAGACCTCAGCAGCGGTAGCTCGGTGAACATCTAATCCTTGGTGAAAAGCATTGAGCAAGGCTTCGTCGGCGCTGATATGGGCCATGATCCGCAATTCAATCTGGCTGTAATCGGCACTCGCGATCACGCTTCCAGCAGGGGCGATAAAGGCCTCACGTACTCGACGGCCCTCCGCCGTGCGAATCGGAATATTTTGCAAATTAGGGTCGTTACTCGACAAGCGCCCTGTCACCGCGACGGCTTGGGCGTAATGGGTGTGGACTCGCCCCGTTCGAGGCAGCGCCAACTGCGCTAATTTGTCGGTGTAAGTGCCTTTGAGTTTGGCCAAGCCCCGGTGTTCCAAAATTTTGGCGGGTAAAGGGAAATCTTCAGCTAGTTTTTCCAACACTTCTTCATCAGTGCTAGGCGCACCGGTTGCCGTTTTTTTGACGACAGGCAAGCCCAACTTGGTAAAGAAAATTTCACCAATCTGTTTGGGGCTGCTCAGATTAAAGGGTTGGCCGGCAAGTTCATGCGCTTGGGTTTCAAGCTGCACAATGCGAGCGCCTAATTCATGGCTTTGGGCTGCAAGCGTCGCCGCGTCAATCAAGACCCCGTTGCGCTCAATACGATACAAAGATTCGCTACTGGCAATTTCAAGTTCGTATACGAACCGCAACTTTTCATTGCGTTCCAGTTGTGGCCACAGTGCCGTATGAACATCCAAGGTCATATCAGCATCCTCGCAAGCGTATTCGGACGCACGATCGACATCGACTTGGTCAATGCTAATTTGGCTGGCACCTTTACCGCAAAGATCTTCAAAACTCACACCGGAGCGCCCTAGATGGCGGTCAGCCAAACTGGCTAGGCCGTGCGGCTTATGCACTTCTAAAACATAGCTTTGCAGCATCGTGTCGTGCGCGTAGCCTTGTACTTCAATGCCGTGGTTGGCAAAAATATGGCGGTCGTATTTGATGTTTTGACCTAATTTCAAGCGCTGTGGGTTTTCTAACCAAGGCTTGAGCCGATCTAACACTTCGCTGCGCGGGAGTTGATCTGGAGCGCCGGCATAGGTATGCGCCAAGGGAATGTAAGCCGCTTCACCCACCTTGATACTGAAACTTAATCCAACGATCTCCGCTCGCATAGCGTCCAGAGAAGTCGTCTCTGTATCGAGCGCAACCAAGTCGGCCGTCTGAATGACTTGAAGCCATTTTTCAAAGTTTGCCCACGTTGAGATAGTTTCATAGTGGGTTTCAACAGGAACCAAACGCGCAATCGTCGGCTCCTGCAATTCACCAAACAAACTATCTTGGGCTGATGCCAACTTGGGCTCTGTAGAAGTCGGTTTGGGGGAGTTTGCTTTCGCCAACCCTTTAAAACCGACTCGCTCATAAAACGCAAACAAACCGCTGGTATCTTCTTCGCTGCGACGTAAATCTTCGAGCTTTGGAAGCCCAGGTAACCAAGCCAACAAATCGCAATCGGTTTTGATCGTTAGAAGTTGACGCCCTGTGGGCAGCCAGGTCAGCGCCTTTCTAAGATTCTCGCCAACAACCCCCTTGATAGATCCCGCGTTTTCAACCACGGACTGCAAACTACCGTACTCCAGCAACCACTTCACTGCCGTTTTAGGGCCCACTTTTTCTACCCCCGGGACGTTGTCAACCGTGTCACCCACCAACGTTTGGTAATCCAACATCAACCGCGCAGGGATTCCGAATTCAGCTTCTACCCCAGCCATATCACGGCGCTTTCCGTTCATGGTGTCAATAATTGTGATGCGCTCGTTCACCAGCTGCGCCAAGTCTTTGTCACCGCTACTTACGATCACTTCCATGCCTTGGGCTGCGGCCATAACCGCCAAGGTTCCGATCACGTCATCGGCCTCAACCCCTGCAACATCAAGCACTTTCATGCCGAGCAACTGCATCAGCGCATGGATGGGTTCGATCTGGGCACGCAAGTCGTCAGGCATGGGGGAGCGGTGTCCCTTGTATTGCGGGTACAAAACATCCCGAAACGTCGGCCCTTTGGCATCAAAGACACAAGCTACATAGGCTGCTGGTACTTCTTTGCGAAGCGCCTGCATCATGTTGACCATTCCGCGAATAGCGCCGGTAGGGCTGCTGCTGGGGTCGCCAGGAATGGCGCGCAAATCGGGCATGGCGTGAAAAGCGCGGTACAGGTAGCTTGATCCATCGATCAACAGAAGGGTGTTTTCGGGTTCTTGCATAGCTCTATTTTGCCTTTGATGCAGGAGCACCTCCCGGCTCTACAATACGAATCCATATTTCAGTCGTTTTATTGCGTTTTTTTCACAGGCTAGATTCATGGCGGTTTACACAGAAGTCTCGATGGACGAGGCCAGCGTTCTTTTCGATCAACTCCAACTGGGCCAATTGCAAAGCCTCGTGGGCTGCGCAGGCGGCATTGAAAACACCAACTATTTCGCTTCAACTGACCAAGGCGAATTTGTCTTGACGCTCTTCGAGCGCCTAACAGCTGAGCAACTGCCCTATTACCTTCGGTTAATGAAACACCTTGCGGTACAGGGTATCCCCGCACCGAACCCGGCAACCAACGCGAACGGTGACGTTTTGCACGCGTTGAACGGAAAGCCTGCCTCCGTCGTTAACCGACTATCCGGTAAGAGCGAATTACAGCCTGAGCCCACCCATTGCGCTCAGTTGGGTGCCATGCTCGCCAAAATGCATATAGCGGCAGAGAGTTTTTCGATGCGCCAAGACAACCTGCGGGGAATCACATGGTGGAACGAAACGGCGCCAGTGATCTTGCCTTTTTTGTCAACCGAAGAGACTGATTTACTAGAGTCCGAGCTCGCCTACCAAAACCACGTTGCCAGCGGCGCCGCCTACACGGCGCTTCCAAGAGGGCCGATCCATGCCGATTTGTTTCGAGACAACGCCTTGTTTGATGCACCCACTGTTTTGGGAGAAGCTTCTCAGTTAAGCGGTTTCTTTGACTTTTATTTCGCAGGAAACGATGCTTTGCTATTTGACATTGCCGTTTGTCTGAACGATTGGTGTGTCGATCTCGATAGCGGCGCCCTCAAACTCCCGCAGAGTCAAGCCCTGATTCAAGCCTATGCCAGCGTTCGACCTCTGCATCCCGCCGAACGCCAATTGCTCCCGGCGATGGCACGTGCTGGAGCTTTGCGGTTTTGGATTTCTCGCCTTTGGGATAAACATTTACCGCGTGAAGCCAGTATGCTGCAAGCCCATGATCCCGGACGCTTTGAACGCGTGCTTCGTCAACGTATTTCCAACCCCCTGAATGTAGAAATTTTGTTCACCAACCCTGTACACGCCCCATGACACTCAATTTATTTCCCGCACGGCAAGGTGTGGTCTGGGTCAAGTTAGGGATCAAGACGTTTTTTCGCCAGCCTTTGGCACTCTCGGGTTTATTTTTTCTATTCATGATGAGCATGTCAATTCTCAGCATGATCCCTATCATTGGCAACGTACTGGCATTGGCGTTGCTGCCAGTTGCTACTTTGGGACTGATGGCTGCAACGCGTGAAACGATCAAAGGCAACTTCCCCATGCCTATCGTTTTGATAAGTGGTTTTCGCGCAGGGCGAACTTCCATGCGATCCATGTTGATTCTTGGCGTCCTTTACGCCATCGGTTTTGTGTTTATTTTGGGCGCTTCCGCTCTCTTTGACGGAGGGAAATTTGCTACGCTGTATTTGGTTGGTGGGAGTCTCAATGCGGAGACCTTACAAGACGGAAGTTTTGAAGCGGCTGGGTTGCTGGCACTGAGTTTGTACCTCCCCTTGTCCCTGCTGTTTTGGCATGCGCCCGCCCTGGTGCTTTGGCATGGCTTGTCGCCCAGCAAAAGTTTATTTTTTAGTTTCGTCGCTTGCCTACGTAACTTTTGGGCTATGGCGGTTTACGCAGCGGCGTGGTTTTTAGTCTTTATTGTCGTCGGAACCACGATTGCACTCTTGGCAAGTTTGACCGGAAGCGAAGAGCTAGTCGCCGCCATCCTGTTCCCCACAGCCATGCTGATGGCTTCCATGTTTTTCACCTCCATCTATGTCACCTTTGTCGACTGCTTTGGTGAAAACACGGTCCACCTCGCCTAAGCGCATACCATTCGCGCTTAGGTAACTGGCGTCAGTTTGGCAACGCTTAATGCCAACCATTTGGTACCGTGGCGTGGGAAGTTAATCTGGGCTCGCGCGTCTTCACCTGTTCCTTCCAAAGTTAATATCGTCCCCTCGCCAAACTTGTTGTGAAAAACCTGCAGACCCAAGCGCAAACCATGCGAGGGATCTTCTTTTCTTGCAACCACGGGCAAAGCGCTAACGGAGCCACCAAAGTCACCAGCCGTTTGCCAAGAACCGCTTCGCATCGCTTGACGCTGGGGCGTAAGGTACTTCAACGCCTCTTCGGGAAGCTCATCAAAAAATCGACTCTTGAGGTTGTAGCGGGTTTGACCGTGGAGCATGCGTGTCTGCGAATGGCTTAAATACAAACGCTTGCGGGCCCGGGTAATGGCCACATACATGAGCCGACGCTCTTCTTCCAAACCATCGCGGTCACTCAAGGAGTTTTCATGAGGAAAGAGTCCCTCTTCCATCCCTGTAATGAAAACGCAATCAAACTCAAGACCTTTTGCCGAATGAACCGTCATGAGTTGAATCGCATCGTGCCCCGCCTGGGCCATGTTGTCGCCCGCTTCCAATGCTGCATGGGTTAAAAAAGCCACCAGCGGCGAAAGCGTTTCGCCTGTCTCTGCAAAATCAATATCCTCAGGCAAAGTTGAATCTAACGGTGTTGGCGTTGATTCCGGTGAGGCTGGCGACTCCTTGCCAAAACCTTCTAAGCGAACAAAACTCTCGGCTGCATTCACCAGTTCTTCCAAGTTTTCCAGCCGGTCTTCGCCCTCTCTATCTAAACGGTAGTGCTCCAGCAAGCCGCTCGCATCAAGCATCGTTGAGACGATATCGCGCAGGTTCATCCCTGTGGTTTGTTCCCGCAGGATATCTATTTTTGCAACAAACGCGGCGACTTTGGTCCCCGCCTTACCCGGCATGGCGCTGACCGCATCGTGCAAAGAGCAACCCATCTCTTTGGCAAAGTCTTGCAATTGTTCGACGCTGCGTGCGCCAATGCCTCGCGCGGGAAAATTAAGTACCCGCATGAAACTGGTATCGTCGTTGGGGTTTTCAAGCAAACGCAAGTACGCTAACGCGTGCTTGATTTCAGCCCTTTCAAAAAATCGCAAACCACCATAGACGCGGTAAGGAACGCCCGCATTAAACAATGCGGTTTCGATCACACGGCTTTGCGCATTAGAGCGGTACAACACGGCAATCTCGATTCGGGCTACATCATCACGCACCAATTGACGCATTTCGTCCACCATCCACTGGGCCTCCGCATAGTCCGTGGGTGATTCATAAACCCGAACCGGCTCCCCAGGGCCTTGGTCGGTTCTGAGATTTTTTCCCAAGCGCCGGCTGTTGTGGCTTATCAGTGCGTTCGCTGAATCCAAGATATTGCTGTTACTTCGGTAATTTTGTTCTAGTTTGATTTGGTGGTGAACATCAAACTCCCGGACAAAGTCCGCCATATTGCCGACCCGAGCGCCCCGAAAAGCATAAATACTTTGGTCATCATCGCCCACTGCCAAAACCGCTCCGCCCTGCCCTTTTCCACCTTGGCTGTCGATACCCGCAAGCATTTTTATCCATGCGTATTGCAGCTTGTTAGTGTCTTGAAACTCGTCAATCAAAATATGGCGGAACCGGTGTTGGTAATGCTCTCGAATGGATGCGTTGTCGCGAAGGACCTCGTAGCTGCGTAGCATCAACTCGCCAAAATCAACGACGCCTTCACGCTGGCATTGTTCTTCATAGAGCTGGTAAATATCCACTTTGCGCCGTGTATCAGAATCACGAACTTCCACCGCGTTTGCGCGCAGTCCTTCTTCTTTGCAGCTTGCAATAAACCAAACCAGTTGTTTGGGCGGAAAGCGCTCTTCATCGACGCCGATTTGCTTACACAGCCTTTTAACTGCACTCAGTTGGTCTTGCGTATCCAAAATTTGAAAAGCCTGTGGCAAATTGGCGGTTTTAAAGTGGGCGCGTAAAAACCGATTGCATAAACCATGGAAAGTCCCAATCCACATGCCGCGAACATTGACAGGAAGCATGGCGGAGAGTCGGGTCATCATTTCCTTGGCGGCCTTGTTGGTAAAGGTGACTGCCATCACCCCACCCTGAGAGACGTAACCGTTTTGCAAGAGCCAAGCAATGCGGGTTGTCAAAACACGCGTTTTCCCAGAGCCCGCACCGGCAAGAATCAAGGCATTTTCAGACGGCAATGTGACTGCTGCACGTTGTTCGTCATTGAGACTGTCAAGCAAAGGTAAAGGAGCTGGATCGCTATACAAGGAAGGAATAAACATAGGGCGATTGTAGAAAGACTGGAGTGGGTTTCTAAACTCGATAGAATCAATCACCGGGCCCAAGCAATTGCGACTCGGTTACAAAATCGATCCCAATCCAAGCGCCTTTGTCTTTCTTTACTTTGATAGATTTTTGCAGGAGCTTGGGTTATGGAAATTTTCGATTACGACAATATTTTGCTTTTGCCACGCAAATGCCGCGTGGACAGCCGCTCACAATGCGATGCCAGCGTTATCTTGGGCGCAAGAAGCTTTCGTATCCCCGTGGTTCCCGCCAACATGAAAACAGTCGTTGATACAGCGATATGCGACTGGCTTGCCCAAAACGGGTACTTTTATGTGATGCACCGCTTTGATCTGGACAACGTCCAATTTGTCAAAGACATGAAAGCCAAGGGCTTGTTCGCATCGATTTCACTCGGCGTTAAACCGCCAGACTACGCTACCGTAGACACACTTTCAACCCTCGGGCTGATCCCCGATTACGTCACTATTGATATTGCCCATGGGCACGCAGACAGTGTGCGCGACATGATTGCCTACCTCAAGTCCAAAATGCCAAGTACTTTTGTGATTGCAGGCAATGTTGCAACCCCTGAGGCCGTCATTGATCTGGAGAACTGGGGCGCGGATGCGACCAAGGTGGGTATTGGACCAGGCAAGGTGTGCATCACCAAACTGAAAACTGGATTCGGAACGGGCGGCTGGCAATTGAGCGCGCTCAAATGGTGTGCCCGAGTGGCGACAAAACCCATCATTGCCGATGGTGGAATTCGCGAACACGGCGATATCGCCAAATCGATCCGTTTTGGCGCCACCATGGTCATGATCGGTTCGATGCTGGCCGGACACGAAGAAAGTCCTGGAAAAACCGTGGAGGTTGATGGAAAACTTTACAAAGAATATTACGGCTCAGCCAGCGACTTCAATAAAGGTGAATACAAACACGTTGAAGGCAAGCGGATTTTGGAACCCGTCAAAGGTTTGCTTGCAGAAACCTTGGTAGAGATGGAACAAGACATTCAAAGCTCCATCAGCTATTCAGGCGGCAAAAAACTGATGGACATCCGCAAAGTAAATTATGTAACTCTCGGTGGCGATAACGCTGGCGAACATTTATTGATGTAGGAGCACTTTGATGCGTGTCGCTGTTTTGGGTTTAGGCCTGATGGGTTTACCGATGGCGCGTCGCTTGTGCCAAGCTGGCTTAGAGGTTCACGTTTGGAACCGAACGGCAGCCAAAGCAGAGGCGTTGTTACCTTTGGGTGCGACGGTTCACCACACCCCTGCGTTGGCGGTTGCCCAAGCGGACCTGACCATCACCATGCTCGAGCATGGTGGGATTTTGGAGTCTGTTGTTTTCGATCATGGCGTTGCGCAAGCCATGCGCAAAGACAGCCTGCTTGTTGACATGTCGTCTATCGAGCCGGCCCAGGCCAAAGACCATGCCAAACGATTGCAGGCTTTGAACATCCGCTATCTTGACGCCCCCGTTTCTGGCGGCACGATAGGCGCAGAACAAGGCACCTTGGCCATCATGGCTGGCGGTAACTTAATCGATTTTGAAACCGCGCGTCCCGTCTTGGAACATCTTGGCCGATCCACCTTGGTCGGACCCACAGGTTGCGGTCAATTGGCAAAGTTAGCCAACCAAATGATCGTGGGCATCACCATAGGCGCAGTCGCAGAGGCGCTGTTGTTGTGTGAAAAGGGAGGCGCTGATATGGCCCAAGTCAAAGCAGCGATCACAGGAGGTTTTGCAGACAGCCGCATTTTGCAAGTCCACGGGGAGCGAATGATTGCGCGTGATTTTGCACCCCGTGGTCGCATGTCCGTACAACTCAAAGACCTGCGCAACGCACTCAATACAGCCCAATCGCTCGGCTTTGAAGCGCCTGTGACGCATTTACTTGAAGACCTCTATGCACAAGGCATAAAAAACGGCATGGCCGATTTGGACCATGCCGCTTTATTCCTCGAACTGGCCCGCCGCAATGGCATGGCCTGATCAACGGATTTAGTCTGCGTTGCGCGCGGGACGTTTTTTAGCATCTCGCGGAACAAATACTTTGCCTCCATTGCCTGGTTTAGCAAAACCAGGCGGCTTGCCAAAAGCAGGTTTGCGTGCGCTGAAATCTCCGCGTGGCGCTCCAAAATCACCACGGGGTGCCTGCGAACGCGGCGCAAAATCACCACGCGGGGCGAAATCCGCACGGGGTGCAAAGTCACCACGAGGCGCGAAATCTCCGCGTGGTGCGGGTTTAGGTCCAGAGTTAAAACGGTCGTTAAAACCGCCTTTGCGCTCGTAGCTAAAGCCTTCGCTGCGTCCTGCAAATCCACCGCGCTCAGCACCACGATCACCACCACGGTCGTTGCCTCGGTTGCCGCCGCCAAATCCACCTTCACGGGGACCACCGAAATTGCGCCCTTGAGGACGGCTATCGCGTCCACCGGCGTTACGTCCACCAAAGCCCGCGCCAGGGCGTGACTCAGGCATGCGTTGCTGCGGCTCTAGCCCAGGAATCACTTCAGCTTTGATCGGCTGGCGGGTATAGGCTTCAATATCAAAAATCTTACGGCGATCGCGCATCTCAGCAAACGTAATGGCCAAGCCATCACGCCCAGCGCGACCGGTACGGCCAATGCGATGGGTGTAGTCTTCGGCTTTCATCGGCAAACCAAAGTTAAAAACGTGGGTGATCGTTGGAACGTCGATACCGCGCGCAGCCACATCCGTCGCCACCAAAATCTGAACTTGTCCTTGGCGCAAGGCCATCAAACGCCGATTGCGCAAACCTTGGCTTAATGCGCCATGCAGCGCTACGGCGTCAAAGCCATCTTGTTGCAAGTCATTGGCCAAGCCATCGCATTCAATTTGGGTACTGGCAAAGACAATCGCTTGGTTAATACCGGTATCGCGTAACCAGTGGTCTAACAATTTGCGTTTGTGCTGGGCGTTATCTGCCCAAAACAAAACTTGCTTGATGTTGACGTGCTTTTCTTGCGGATTGTCAATCGTGACACGCTGAGGCTCACGCATGACGCGGGCAGCCAATTGCTGAATGCGTGGGGCAAACGTCGCGCTAAACATCATGGTTTGTTTGCGGCCAATCGTCAGCTGGTTAATTTCAGCCAAGTCATCGGAGAAGCCCAAGTCAAGCATGCGGTCAGCCTCGTCAACCACCAAAAACTGCACTTGGTCCAGTTTGATTTGCATCGAACGTTGAAGATCAAGCAGGCGGCCTGGAGTGGCAACAACCAAGTTGGCGTTTTGCAGCTTGGCAATTTGCAGCTGGTAAGGCATACCACCCACAATATTGGCAACCCGAAGGCCACGGCAATGCTGGACCAAATCAATCGCATCATGCGCAACCTGTTGGGCCAACTCGCGGGTTGGGCAAACAATCAAAGCACCAGGCGTTGGGGCTTTGAAGTTACGCGGGTTGGTGGGGTCTTTGCGCTTGGAGCGCTTGGGAGGGGCCTCGCCTTTTGCAGCTGCATCAGCGACCGATTTTTCGTATTCAGCACGCTCATCTTCTTCCGCTTGGGCCAACTGCGCCAACAAGGTATGGAGCACAGGCAACAAAAAGGCCGCTGTTTTTCCACTTCCGGTTTGGCTTGAGACCATCAAGTCGATGTAGCTTGCCGCTTTGTCGCCTGAAGCTTTTGCGGGTAACGCCAAAGGAATGGCCTTCAATTGCACGGTCGTAGGCTGGGTATAACCCAAATCTTTAACAGCACGGACTAGTTCTGGGGCGAGGCCGAGTTCAACAAAGCCGTTCGGCGCTTCAGGCTCTTGGTTCACAGGAGCCGAATCGCTAGATTCAGGCAAAGAATGGGATTCAACAGGCGCAAATTCGCCCGTTACTTCAAAAGTATCAGTCATAGTTTTACTCACACGCGAACACCACCCGAAGAGTGGGTGTTCCGTCAATGGTTAAAAAGCATCAACCATCAAACGAAACCTGCTCTGACTCTGATAAGAGTTCTCTCAGCGCTGGGGACCTATGTCGTGAGGCCCGGTGAATGAAGGGAGATGTACAAAATTCGCTGTCGGTAGAAAAATCAATTGCATTGATCAGCGAAGTCTACGATTATGGCACGGATTCGGGTTTCTACCTAATTGCAGGATAGAAGCGATAGAAACTACAGCTTCAAAAAGTGGGTTCGGTAGTGCTCTAGCTCATCAATTGACTCATGCACATCGGCCAAAGCAGTGTGGCGTTGTTGCTTTTTAAATGAGGCGTATACCTCCGGCCGCCAACGGCGCGACAGCTCTTTAAGCGTGCTCACATCAAGATTACGGTAATGGAAAAAAGCCTCTAACTTTGGCATGTATTCAACCAAAAAACGGCGGTCTTGACCAATCGTATTTCCAGCCATCGGTGAACTCCCTGCTGGGACGTATTGGCTTAAAAAATCAAGAATAGCGGTCTGTGCTTGTTCTTCTGTGATCGTTGACGCACGAACCTTGTCAATGAGACCACTTTTCCCGTGCGTTCCTTTGTTCCACGCGTCCATCTTGTCGAGTTGCGCGTCGGACTGGTGAATCACAAAAACGGGGCCGTCTGTGCGGCACTCCAGTTGCGGGCCGGTGACCACCACTGCAATTTCAATGATCCGGTCTGTGGCGGGACTGAGACCCGTCATTTCGCAATCAAGCCAGACCAAGTTTTTATCGGATTTAGTAAGAGAAGGTGTTATTTCAGACATGGGCGGTATTGTCGCTGATCGCCTAAACTACGGGCTCATGAACGACACACTCTTCAATCCCTCAGGCGCTTTCACACTTTTATTTGCAGTCGCCCTGATTGCCAACCTGCTATTGAAATTTTGGTTGGCAAGCCGCCAGATTCGGCATGTGGCACGCCACCGTAGCGCCGTTCCTCCGGCGTTTTCTGAAAGCATTGCATTAGACGCGCATCAAAAAGCCGCTGACTACACCATCGCCAAAACCCAATTGGGCTTTTTTGAACTAGCGTGGGGTGCAGCTACCGTGCTTGGATGGACTTTGTTAGGTGGTTTGTCTGCGCTTAACCAAGGCTTACATCACTGGATAGCACCTGGCCTCATTCAGCAAGTCAGTCTCTTGGTGGCCTTTACAGTTATCAATGGGCTCATCGATTTACCCTTTGGTCTTTACGGAACCTTTGTTCTTGAGGAACGATTTGGTTTTAATAAAACCACCCCAAAGCAATGGGTCAAAGATCTATTCCAATCAACGGCCTTAGGCTTACTCATTGGCGCTCCTTTGGCTGCCCTGGTCGTCTGGATGATGGGAGCGAGCGGCCCCGCGTGGTGGATCTGGACATGGGGAATTTGGGTTGCATTCAACGCATTGGCCATGTGGGTGTCTCCCACCTGGATTGCGCCCCTGTTCAATAAATTTGACCCCCTAAAAGATGAGTCTTTAAAACTACGGGTTTCAGAGTTAATGCAGCGCTGCGGGTTCCAGGCCCAGGGGTTTTATGTGATGGACGGCAGCAAACGAAGCGCCCATGCCAACGCCTATTTCACCGGCTTTGGCTCCTCCAAACGGGTTGTTTTTTACGATACTTTGCTCGAAAGACTCAGCCCTGCTGAAATAGATGCCGTTTTAGCCCACGAAATCGGTCACTTTAAACACCGCCATATTTTGAAACGACTGGCTTCTGCATTTGTGATGAGTCTGCTGGGGTTTGCGGTTTTAGGATGGTTCAGCACCCAAGCGTGGTTTTATACCGGTTTAGGTGTGGCTCCCAATATGCTCATTGCAAACGATGCATTGGCCTTGGTGTTGTTTCTTATTGCTTTACCGCTATTCACGGGGTTTTTAGGCCCCCTGTTTGCACAAATTTCACGTCAACACGAATTTGAAGCAGACCACTACGCAATAGATAAAACCAACGCGGGTGATTTAGCGTCGGCCTTGCTGAAGCTTTACCAAGACAACGCTTCCACACTGACACCGGATCCGCTTTATGTGAAGTTTTACTACTCTCACCCGCCGGCTAGCGAACGCTTAGGTCGGATGCAAATGACCGCTGTGACCTAACGTGATGACTCGCCAAGCCTTGGGGCCCGCACAAATCATTGGAAAGCTTGCCCAGCTTGAAGGTTGGAAGCTTTTTGGTGATGGACCAACTTTCGCGATAGAAAAAACGTTTCGGTTTAAAAACTATTTGGCGACTCTATCCTTTGCCAATGCCGTAGCCTTTTTGGCTGAGCAACAAGACCACCATCCGGATATGTTGTTGGGGTATTTAAGTTGCAGTGTTCGCTGGAGAACACACGATGTTCATGGAGTGTCAGTCACTGATTTTTCATGTGCTGCGCTGACAGATGCTTTGCTACAACCCAACGAGCCAGAGGGTCAAGCGATTGGCTGAAGGCAGCAAGCTGGAAGACGGCCTGGTGATCGCCGGACACGGCAGGCATGTGTGGGTTGAAACCCCTGACGGGCGGCGTTTAATTTGCCATCCCAGAGGCAAAAAAAATCAAACCGTGGTTGGTGACCACGTACTTTGGCAGGCCACCCAAGATGAGGGAACCATCGAAAAAGTGTTGCCTCGGCGTAATTTATTTTACCGACAAGACGAAATTCGCACCAAACTTTTTGCCGCCAATATTGACCAAGTTTTGATTTTGATTGCGGCCGAACCCGAGTTTTCAGAAAGCCAACTCACGCGCGCTTTAATTGCAGCCCAAGCTGAAAAAATTCAAGCGATCATCGTTTTAAACAAACAAGATCTTTCGCAATTATTCGAGCGCGCCTGGGAGCGCCTTGGTCCTTACCGGGCCATGGGCTATACCGTGTTGCCCATGGCCTTAAAGCCACGTGCGCCAGCGATTGACGACCCGAGCGAGAAAACTACCGCACTTTTTTCAAACAAGAACCAGCCCAGCCTTGAGGAAGTACTCAAAGGAAAAACCAGTTTGATTTTGGGTCCTTCGGGCGCTGGCAAAAGTACCTTAATTAACCGCCTTGTACCCCAAGCCCAAGTGTTAACCCAAGAAATTTCTACCGCTCTGAATTCAGGCAAACACACCACCACCAGCACCACGCTTTACTGGCAAGACGCATCTAAAACAACGGCACTTATTGACTCACCGGGGTTTCAAGAGTTTGGTTTGCACCATATTGATCCGATGCACCTCGCTGGGTTGATGCCCGATATCAAAGCACACGCCGGCGAATGCAAGTTTTACAACTGCTCCCATCTGCATGAGCCGGGTTGCGGCGTCTTAGCAGCCTTGAAAAATGAAGCCTCGGAGAACTCCATTACAGCCCATCGCTATAAAATTTACTGCGATTTATTTGCCGAACTGTCTCAAAGTCGGTATTAGCCTAGCAAACGGGCGAGCGACAGCAAAGCCAAAAAAATCATCCACATCACCACCGTGCGCCAAACTAATCCAACCACTGCACGCAAATGAGCAAGCTGGGGCGTCTGGGCGCTTGAAGATTGGGTACCAAATCCCAATTGAACATTCACCGCACCAGCCGTAGCAGCCAAGACAATTCCGTCGTTATCGCGCGGTGTAGATTCTTCAAACTGTCGCCACCTAGCGATGGCATCCTCAAAACTTCCGACAAAAGCAAAGCCTAATGCGGTGATACGGGCTGGCAACCAATCAATCGACCACCACGCCTGCTCAGCACACTGTTGCACAGATGGGCTCACCATCACGTTAGATGAACTGGCAGCATGCTTAGCAATCACTCCAAAGTATTCAGCCATCCTGTAAAAAACTGCACCCGCAGGACCTAATCCCAAGGCGGAAAGCAAGGTATACCAAGCGAAAACACCGAAAACATAGCGGTGGGCACTCAGCACCGAATGCTCGATCACATGGCGAATCATTTCGCTGCGCGGAAGATCGCTGGCGTCTGAGTGCATCCATTTCGCAAGCAGTTGGCGAGCCAGAACTTCATCGCCTGCGTCTAAGGCATCGCGAATTTCTGTGAAATGGTGACTGAATTGTCTAAACCCGAGGGTGCTGTACAAAATCGCAATATTAAAAATCACTGCGGCAAGCCAGCCCAAAGTCAATAACAAGGTCCAATGCACTGCGGCAGCTAAAACGGTGGGCAAGAGCACCGCCACACCCCAAGTCAGCCAGCCGTGTTGCGGCTTGCCCGCATCAAAATGATGAAGCGTCCAACTCACCCAATTGCGAACACTTCCGTGCACAGGGTTAATAGGCTGAAGTGGCCTTGCCTGCTCCAGCAAAAGCGCGAAAAGAATAGACAAAAAGCTCATGGGAAAGATCATAACGACCCCGAGATCGTTAAGCGACCAAAAACCGGTATAAATTACGCAACATCCCTGCGGTCGCACCCCAAATAAACCGTTCTTGTGACCCTTCAACGTAGGGCATTGAAAGCCACTCCCTTTGCACTCCGTTGCGCTCATAGGCGTGGCGTCTGTGGTTGGCGGGGTTCATCAAAAATGACAATGGAACCTCAAAAATACTTGCCACCTCATTGGCATTGGCACGCAATGGCATGTCAGGACGAAGCAAAGCCACCACCGGAGAAACCAAAAAAGCACTGCCCGTCGTGTAAAGGGGTAACACTCCCAATACATCCACGCTATCAGGATCCAAACCCACCTCTTCATAGGCCTCTCGCAGCGCTGTCGCTGCAACATCTCGATCTTCGGGATCCATTTTTCCACCGGGAAAAGCCACTTGACCAGAATGGCTTGAGAGATGGTCAGTGCGCTGTGTCAGCAACACCGTTAATTCTTCGCGCATCACCAAACCGATTAACACCGAAGCAGCCACCGGAGAACGATCGGAAAAAGACAACTCCGCGAGGATCTCCGGTGTCCATTCGGGAGCTACGGCAAAGCGTTGACGCAAAGCATCCGGCGTCATGGACTCCAAGGGCACTTTCGGTAAATGCCGATCGACACCGATCACGGGGATTAACCGAGGGTCTGGAATTGAAATGCCACTCATTTAGCGTTTCCCAAAAAAGAAAACCGCCACAGGAGAACCTGGGCGGTTTGTTTCAAACAGAGATCGATTAAACCGCTGTTTTCTTAGCTGGCAACTTTTCTTTGATACGCGCAGATTTACCGCTGCGATCACGCAAGTAGTACAACTTAGCGCGGCGAACATCGCCACGGCGTTTGACTTCAATACCAGCAATCAATGGGCTGTAGGTTTGGAAAGTACGCTCAACGCCCTCGCCGCTCGAGATTTTACGAACGATAAAGCCGCTATTGAGGCCGCGATTGCGTTTAGCGATCACAACGCCTTCATACGCCTGAACCCGTTTGCGAGTTCCCTCAACCACGTTCACGCTGACAATCACGGTATCGCCTGGGGCGAATTCAGGAATGACTTTTCCTAAACGAGCAATTTCTTCTTGCTCTAAGATTTGAATGAGATTCATAGCTTCTTTCAAGATCATGCCAGCGCCAGTACCAAAAGGGTACAACTCAAATACAGCACCATTGCTGTTTCAATTTGACCGAGCAGAGGATCAGTTAGCCTTCGATTATAGCCTTGCAGCTGCCATATTCTTCAAAAACTGCTCGTCTTGGGGGCTAAGTTTGCCCAATTGGCGTGCAATTTCAATTAAATCAGGCCTATGCGCCGCAGTTAAGGCCAAGCGTTGCTCTCGGCGCCAACGCTCAATGTGTTCATGGTGTCCGGATAGGAGCACCGCAGGCACGGACTGCTCCGACCAAACTTCGGGGCGCGTGTAATGCGGGCAATCCAACAAACCATCAAGCACTGGATTAAAACTGTCAAGCTGGTGGCTTTCTTGGTCAGACAATACGCCGGGTTGAAGCCTTGCTACTGCGTCAAGCAGTAACATCGCAGGCAACTCACCACCTGACAGCACAAAATCACCCACGCTGATTTGAAGATCCACATGCCGATCGATAAAGCGCTGGTCAATGCCTTCGTAGCGTCCACAAACCAAGATGGCGCCTTGGCTGTGAGCCCACGTGTCAATATCAGCGTGGTCTAAGCGTTTGCCGATGGGCGAGAACAAGACGACCGGGGCTTGGTCTTGCCGTTGTGATTGAATCTCGACCAGGGTTTTTTCCAAGGGCTCCGACATCATGACCATGCCGGGGCCACCACCAAAGGGACGGTCATCGATGCGGCGGTAATTACCCAAAGCGACATCACGCGGATTCGAAAGGCGCACATCCACCTGGCCCGCCTCAAAGGCTCGGCGGGTAATTCCAGTCGTTAAAAACGAACCGAATAGTTCAGGAAAAAGGGTGATGACGTCAAAACGCATAGCCTTGACGCTTCAATAATCGGCTTGCCAGTCCACCGAAATACGGCGGTCCTGCAAATCTACAGAATCGACATAAACCGAGACAAATGGAATCATTCGCTCCAGTGTTTTTCCATCTTCCAAATATTCCAGAACCAAAACCGTTTGTGGTCCGGTTGACATGAGTTCGCGAACCACGCCCATGGGCTCGTTTTCACGGTTAACCACATCCAAGCCAATTAAGTCGACCCAGTAAAACTCATCGATGGCAGACGCTGGGAAATTGGAACGGGCGATAAAAATTCGTGCGCCGCGCAAAGCCTCGGCCTCGTTGCGATCCAACACGCCTGTGGCACAGGCGACCAAAGAACCCGAATGGGATTTAATTTCTTTAACGGAGAGCTGCGCCACGCCATCAAAGGTTTTTAGACCTTTTTCGGTGGGCAACATAAACCACAGTTTGGAGGTAAATAAGGCCTCAGGATCACCGCTGTAGGGCAACACCTTGAACCATCCTTTGATGCCCCATGCCTCTGCAACCCTCCCCACCTCAATCGCATCCTTAGGGAGCTCGGCGGGTTCAAGGCCAGCAATCATGCGAAACAATCGGTCAAAGGATTGTGGCGGCTTGGCCCATCAGCACGAAGGGCCAGCCTGCACACGAAATTAAGCCGCTTTTTTAGCTGCTTGATTAACTAAACGTTCAACCGTAGGCGACGCTTGCGCACCTACGCTTCTCCAGTAAGTCAGGCGGTCCTGGGCAATACGGATGCTTTCTTCATTGGCAGTTGCAATCGGGTTGTAAAAACCAATGCGTTCAATGAAGCGGCCATCGCGACGAGTGCGCTTGTCCGTAACCACGATATTAAAAAACGGGCGGGCTTTAGCACCACCACGAGCGAGTCGAATGACGACCATGATTGTTCCTTTGGGTGATTGAAATTAATTTCAACCATAGAATTCAGAGTTGAGACACGCAACTGACCACCCGGCCAGTGACACTCAGAATAGCCAACTATTATAACTTTTTCAAAGCCATGCCAACCATCCGACCTTGTACAGACGCAGATATACCTGCTGTCACCGCCATTTACCAACACCACGTACTCCACGGAACAGGCACCTTTGAAATCGAACCGCCCACTGAAACCGACATGCAAAGCCGCAAAGCTGACATTTTATCAAAGGGCCTACCCTACCTGGTCATCGAAGAAAACGCTGAAGTTCTCGGGTTTGCTTATTGCAATTGGTTTAAACCGCGTCCAGCCTACCGCTTCTCTGCGGAAAACTCCATCTACCTGAGCCCCCTGGCAACTGGCCGAGGCTGGGGACGCCTACTGCTCGCTGAATTGATGAGCCAAGCCGAACGCGCTGGGGTGCGGAAATTAATCGCTGTGATTGGCGACTCAGATAACGCGGGGTCAATAGGCGTACATCGCGCTGTGGGCTTTACCTCTGTGGGAGTTCTTGCCGATTGCGGTTGGAAGTTTGATCGCTGGCTAGACGTTGTGCTCATGGAATGCCCAATTGGGCAAGGCAGTCGCACAGCTGCGTCACAAGCGTCACAATGAGCGCTATGAAAAATAAAACAATCGCGGTTTGGCTTACTCTCGTAACAGGCCCCTTAGGATTACAACGGGTCTATCTCACCGGGAAATTTGACGCGTGGAGTTGGCTTGCCCTCGGGCCCAGTGCGGCAGGGGCTTACGGCGTCATGCGCGCGAGAATGATCGGATTAGACGACCACCTCAGTTGGTTTTTGATTCCGTTCTTGGGTTTTTGCATCGCTGCTTGCGCACTCGCTGCGATTGTTTATGGTTTAACAGACGCTCAGCGGTGGAATCAAAAATTCAATCCTTTAGTCGATGAGGCAGATGTGGCCGGTCAAACCCATTGGCTCACCGTGATGGGGCTTGCTAGCTCCCTGTTCATTGGAACCACGGCGCTCATGGCCACCTTGGCCTTTAGCTTTCAACGCTATTTTGAAATGAGCACCTAAAAAAAAGCCTCTAGGTTTTTTTACCCAGAGGCTATTAATGAGTCAGACAACTGCCTGCTTAGGCCGTCACGCCCTTAGCGATATCCACATACTCTTCAATCTGGTTGAAGTTCAAGTACTTGTAGATGGCCGCGCCGTCTTTGTTGACGACTCCCATGGCTTCGTGGTACTCGGCCACGGTGGGGATGTGGCCTAGCTTGGAGGCGATCGCTGCCAACTCGGCTGAGGCCAGGTACACATTGGTGTTCTTGCCAAGGCGGTTAGGAAAGTTTCGGGTTGATGTTGAGACCACGGTGGCGCCTTCGCGCACTTGCGCTTGGTTGCCCATGCAGAGCGAACATCCTGGCATTTCGGTTCGCGCACCGGCAGCGCCAAAATTGGCATAGTGGCCTTCTTTGATCAACTCGCTCTCATCCATTTTTGTAGGCGGTGCGACCCACAACTTGACCGGGATGTCGCGGCTGCCGCCAAGCAATTTAGCCGCTGCGCGGAAGTGTCCGATGTTGGTCATGCACGAACCGATAAAGGCTTCATCGATTTTGGTGCCAGCCACCTGAGAAAGAAACTTAGCGTCATCGGGGTCGTTGGGGCAGCAAAGAATAGGCTCTTTGATGTCGGCCAAATCGATGTCGATAACGTGTGCGTATTCGGCGTCTTTGTCAGCTTCTAAAAGGTGAGGCGCGGCCAGCCAAGCTTCTACTTTTTCGATACGACGCGCTAAGGTGCGGGCGTCGGCATAACCATCGGCAATCATGTTCTTCATCAGAACCACGTTCGACTTCAGGTATTCCTGCACTGGCTCCTTGTTGAGCTTGATCGTACAACCCGCAGCAGAGCGCTCAGCAGACGCGTCAGACAATTCAAACGCTTGTTCTACCTTGAGGTTGGGCAAGCCTTCGATTTCCAGAATGCGGCCCGAGAACTCGTTGATCTTTCCGGCCTTGGCCACGGTTAACAAACCATTCTTAATCGCGTACAAAGGAATGGCGTGCACCAAGTCGCGCAATGTCACGCCAGGTTGCATCTCGCCTTTGAAGCGCACCAAAATAGATTCGGGCATGTCCAAAGGCATCACACCTGTAGCCGCACCGAACGCCACCAAGCCAGAGCCGGCGGGGAAAGAAATACCGATAGGGAAACGCGTGTGTGAGTCACCGCCGGTGCCCACGGTGTCAGGCAACAACAAACGGTTGAGCCAGCTGTGGATCACACCGTCGCCTGGGCGCAATGCGACGCCGCCACGGTTGCTGATGAACGCTGGTAATTCGCGATGGGTTTTGACGTCCACCGACTTGGGGTAAGCCGCGGTGTGGCAGAACGATTGCATGACCATGTCGGCCGAGAAGCCCAGGCAAGCCAGGTCTTTCAACTCGTCGCGGGTCATCGGGCCGGTGGTGTCTTGTGAACCCACGGTCGTCATCTTGGGTTCGCAGTAGGTGCCGGGGCGAACGCCTTGGCCTTCTGGCAAACCGACCGCACGACCGACCATTTTTTGCGCCAACGTAAAGCCCGCTTTGGTAGCGGTCGGCGTAGAAGGTAAACGAAATAAGGTTGATGCGGGCAATCCCAAGAACTCTCGGGCCTTCGCAGTCAAGCTGCGACCAATGATCAAGTTGATACGGCCACCAGCGCGCACTTCGTCAAACAACACATCGCTTTTGAGTTTGAATTCAGTCAACACCACTGGTCCATTAGCGCCGTTCTTCACAATCTTGCCGTCATAGGGCAAGATGTCGATGACGTCGCCCATTTCGAGCTTCGTCACGTCGACTTCAATCGGCAATGCGCCCGAGTCTTCTTGAGTGTTAAAGAAGATAGGTGCAATCTTGCCGCCTAGAGTTACGCCGCCGAAACGCTTGTTAGGCACAAAGGGAATGTCTTGGCCTGTGGCCCAGATCACGCTGTTGGTGGCCGACTTGCGGCTTGAACCTGTTCCGACCACGTCGCCCACATAGGCCACCAAATGGCCTTTTTTCTTCAGGTCTTCAAAGAACTGCATGGGGCCGCGCTTGCCGTCTTCCTCGGGCTTGAACGCTGCGCCTTCACGGGTATTTTTTAACATCGCAAGGTAATGCAAAGGAATGTCGGGGCGGCTCCAAGCGTCAGGCGCTGGAGACAAGTCATCGGTGTTGGTTTCACCGGGCACCTTGAAAACGGTAACCGTGATTTTTTTCTCAACTTCAGGGCGGGTTGTAAACCATTCGCCGTCAGCCCAGCTTTGCATCACTTCTTTGGCCTTGGCGTTACCGGCCTTGGCTTTGTCGGAAACGTCATTAAAGAAGTCGAACATCAACAACGTTTTCTTCAACGCTGCAGCGGCCACGCTAGCCACTTCAGCATCGTCGAGCAATTCAATCAAGGGATGCACGTTGTAGCCGCCCACCATGGTGCCGAGCAATTCAGTGGCTTTGGACTTAGAGACCAAGCCTACTTTGATTTCGCCGTGTGCTACAGCTGCTAAAAATGAGGCTTTGACTTTGGCCGCATCGTCCACACCGGGTGGTACGCGGTGGGTCAACATATCCATTAAAAATACATCTTCGCCCGCAGGAGGCGTCTTGATGAGCTCAATCAGCTCAACGGTTTGTTTGGCATCCAAAGGCAGGGGTGGGATTCCCAATGCGGCGCGTTCAGCAACATGGTCTCGGTAAGCTTTTAACATGTGTATCTCCTCATCAATGACTAAAAAAGTGACGAATTTCGTTGGGAACGGCAACCCCAGTGTGTTGCGCACGTTCTAACAACTGCCAAAAATAACGGTAACTTGCGCGGTCATGCAAAGTCCCGTCGATGGCGATAGGGGCCCACGCTTGGACGCTGGCTTTTTCTAAAATACGGGCGGCCAAATCAACCTCTGAGGGGTCGGGTGCAAAGGCCCGAAGAATCGGTCGGATTTGGTCTGGGTGAATACTCCACATGCGGGTGAATCCCAAAGCACTAGCAGCCACGCGCGCTGCCGTTTCTAAGGCCACGGTATCACGCAGTTCGGTGACCACACAATGCGAAGGTACTTTGCCATGGGCATGGCATGCGCTGGCGATTTCTAACTTTGCTCGCACGACCAAAGGATGGTGAAACTGATCCAGGGTGTTTTTGTCCGCAATAGCACGCAATCCCATTGCCGAAGAAGGAATGGCGCCCGCATGGGCCGAGACAAAATCCATGAGCCCAAAACTCAACGATTGAACCCGGGGATGGGCGGCAATCGCAAAAGCGTGGTGCACAGCCGCCGGGGATTCGATCAAAACATGCAAGGGCAAAGTCACCGATCCGGAATGCGCATCGATGGCTTTAAGCGCAATTTCCACATCGCTTAATGACTCCACCTTAGGAACCATGACGTAGCTCAACGCTGTTGCACAAGCGCCGACAACGATGGCCACATCATCTGCAAACGCGGGATGGTTCACTGGATGGAACCGCACGCCTCGGCGCAAGAGACGTGAGTCTGAAAAATTTTGCTGGCTTGGGGTCGACTGCTTTAGCAACTCAGAAACCAAATACGCTTGTTCAATTTCACCGCCCACCGGTGCGCCATCTTCGCAATCTAGCGTGACATCAAAAACGCAAGCCCCAAACTCCTCTGCCATTTCCGCTTGCAACTGCAAACTCTTGCGCATGCGGGCTTCAACGCCGCTGTAATGATCACACACCGGCAAAGCACCCGCTTGCGCTTGTGCGCCAAGGAGGATTTCGCGGGGATGGGGCATCGCGGCGGGTTACGGATTACAGCAAATGGGCGACGCCCGCTTGCTCGTCTTGCAACTCTTTGAGTGTTTTGTTGATGCACTCTTGGCTGAATGCGTCGATAGGCAAGTCTTGCACTACCTTGTATTCACCAGCTTCGCAAGTGACCGCAAAGCCAAACATGGTGTCTTTAGGAATGCCGTATTGACCGTCCGATGCAACACCCATAGTCACCCATTTGCCGTTGGTGCCCAAGGCCCAATCGCGCATATGGTCTATCGCCGCATTAGCCGCAGACGCGGCAGACGACACACCGCGGGCGGCGATGATGGCCGCGCCACGCTTACCAACGGTTGGCAAAAAGGTGTTGGCGTTCCATTCTTGGTCGTTGATCATATCTTTCACGCTGGCGCCTTTGATCGTGGCGAAACGATAATCGGCATACATCGTTGGAGAGTGGTTGCCCCACACGGTTAATTTTTCGATATCAGCAACGGCTTTGCCGGTTTTTTCAGCAATTTGGCTGAGCGCACGGTTGTGGTCTAAGCGGAGCATGGCGGTGAAGTTTTTACGTGGCAGATCAGGCGCACTCTTCATGGCGATGTAGGCATTGGTATTGGCGGGATTGCCGACCACAAGCACTTTGACATTCCGTCCGGCAACGGCATTCAATGCCTTGCCTTGGGCTGTGAAAATCTCCGCATTGACAGCCAGCAACTCAGCGCGCTCCATTCCTGGGCCACGAGGACGAGAGCCGATCAACAAAGCGTAGTCAATGTCTTTGAATGCAGTCATCGGATCGCTGTGCGCTTCCATGCCCACGAGCAAAGGAAATGCGCAGTCTTGCAGCTCCATCATCACGCCTTGCAAAGCTTGCTGGGCCTTTTCAACAGGAACTTCCAACAAACTTAACACGACGGGCTGGTCTTTTCCAAGCATCTCACCGGAGGCGATTCGAAACAAAATGGCGTATCCGATTTGACCTGCTGCGCCAGTAACGGCAACGCGAACGGGCTTCTTTGTCATAAAAAACTCCTGGAAGTATGGTTAAAGTGGTGAAGGCTAGGGCCGCTTGATACACAATTTAGGCCTGTAGGATGGGTTAGAGTTTACCCTGAGATCTTCGCCAAAGTCAACCTGTCTTATGTCTTATATAAGATATGATTGATCCTTAATTTAAGTCTGACTTGAACCTTACTTTTCACTGCATTTTTTTATGCCCACTGAGCCCATTTCAACCAGTTCCCTCTTGAGCCAGCCGCTTGACTCGGAGACGGAAAGTCACGTTGAAATAACGCCAGCCACAGCCACTCCATCTTTTAGCCCGCTGTACCAACAAATTAAAGTACTTTTGCTACAAAGCTTGCAGTCCGGAGAATGGAAATCAGGCGCTGCCATACCAAGCGAGCAAGATTTGGCGTTGCGCTTCAAAGTAAGTCAAGGAACCGTTAGGAAAGCCATCGACGAGCTCGCTACAGAAAATTTACTGATCCGCAGGCAAGGCAAAGGGACTTTCGTGGCCACCCATGCGGAACACCATGTGCAATACCGCTTTCTCAAGCTGTTCCCCGACAACGGAGACCCCAACAGCGAAGGCCCCGCCCAGCGAAGAATCATTGACTGCAAGCGTTCCCGTGCCAGCGCAGACATCGCAAAAGGACTGGATTTGCGAAATGCCGAACCCGTTTTGCAAGTTCGGCGCGTTCTTTCCTTTGCGTCTAAACCTACTATTTTGGAGGACCTGTGGCTCCCTGCTGCGCCCTTCAAGGGCCTAACGGCCGAACGACTTGGCAACTACGATGGTCCGATGTACGCCTTGTTTGAAACTGAGTTTGGCGTACGCATGGTGCGGGCCGAAGAAAAAATACGCGCCGTGCTCCCTGATGCTGAACAGGCCGAATTACTGGGTGTCTCTCCAACCGCCCCATTGTTGAGCGTTGAACGCATTGCCTATACCTACAACGACGTCCCCATGGAAATGCGCCGTGGGCTTTACCTCACAGATACCCATTACTACCGCAATGAACTCAATTAATTCTGACCACAGTCCAAGGCTAAGTTGCAAGGCCACTGTCAGATTGGTGCAGTGCAATAGAATTTGTGCTGCTTGAATATAAAGTTACAAGCCAGTTACCTCCTAGAAAGTCTTTGCCCATGTCTTCGACCCTGCCTCCATCTCGCCCTAAACGGCCTGAATTTCGAAATATCAATGCGCTGACCGACTTACCCAGCTACCGTTTACCTGTAGCGGGAATCGTATCAATCTTGCACCGTGTCAGCGGCGCACTGATGTTTTTATTGATGCCGTTCATCATTTGGATGTTTGACACGTCAATCTCGTCCGAAATCTCTTTCGCTAAATTCAGCAGCGCCTTCACTGTGGGCTTGGGATTTGTTCCTGGTTGGTTCATGAAACTGATCGCGCTGGCGTTGATTTGGGCTTTTTTACACCACCTGATTGCTGGCTTGCGCCACCTCTGGATGGATATGCGTCACGCGGTGAGTAAAGAATTCGGGAAATCTTCGGCCATTTTTACGCTCACCTTGAGTGTGGGACTGACCCTTGTTTTGGGCGCCAAATTGTTTGGTTTGTATTGAACCAGCACATTTACTCCCTTATTTCAAAAAATAAAACATCCAAAGGATCAACGCCATGGCAGTAAATTACGGGTCTAAACGCATCGTTGTTGGCGCACATTACGGACTGCGCGACTGGCTCGCACAACGGGTCACCGCCGCATTGATGGCGGTTTTTACCCTCATTCTTTTAGCCCACCTTATTTTGTCTAAAGGCCCCATTGGTTACGACCTGTGGGCCGGTATTTTTACGACCCAGTGGATGAAGGCTTTGACTTTTGTCATCATCGTCGCCCTGCTCTACCACGTCTGGGTGGGGATGCGTGATATCTGGATGGACTACATCAAACCCGTGGGAACACGCCTCACGCTTCAAGTTTTCTCCATTATTTGGCTCGTTGGATGCGCCGGATGGTCTATCCAGGTTTTGTGGCGCGTTTAAGCGTCTCCTCATACAGGCACTCAACTCATGTCTTACTCAGTATCCAAACGTAAATTCGACGTCGTCATCGTAGGCGCTGGCGGCTCTGGAATGCGCGCTTCCCTGCAACTGGCTCGCGCAGGCCTTAATGTGGCTGTTTTGTCTAAAGTTTTCCCTACCCGTTGGCACACGGTGGCTGCCCAAGGCGGTATTGGTGCTTCGTTGGGAAACATGAACGAAGACAATTGGCATTACCACTTTTACGACACCGTTAAAGGTTCCGACTGGCTCGGCGACCAAGACGCGATTGAGTTCATGTGCCGTGAAGCGCCCAAAGTGGTTTACGACCTTGAGCACATGGGCATGCCTTTCGATCGCAACCCTGACGGCACGATTTACCAGCGCCCTTTTGGAGGTCACACCGCCAACTACGGCGAAAAAGCCGTTGAACGCGCTTGCGCTGCTGCCGATCGCACGGGCCACGCCATGCTGCACACTCTCTACCAGCAAAACGTTCAAGCCAAAACCAGTTTCTTTGTCGAGTGGTTGGCCATGGATTTGGTGCGCGATGCTGATGGCGATGTGGTCGGAGTTACCGCCATTGAAATGGAAACGGGTGACGTTCACATTTTGGAAGCCAAAACCACCTTGCTCGCAACCGGTGGCGCTGGGCGCATCTTTGCCGCATCGACCAATGCCTTCATCAACACGGGTGACGGCTTGGGTATGGCTGCTCGCGCTGGTATTCCTTTGGAAGACATGGAGTTTTGGCAATTTCACCCCACAGGGGTTGCGGGCGCGGGTGTCTTGTTAACTGAGGGTTGCCGTGGCGAAGGCGCTATTTTGCGCAATTCCAACGGCGAGCGCTTCATGGAGCGTTACGCTCCTGCCTACAAAGATTTGGCTCCCCGCGATTACGTGTCGCGCTGCATGGACCAAGAGATCAAAGAAGGCCGAGGCTGTGGTCCCAACAAAGACTACATCAACCTCGATATGACCCACCTCGGGGCCGATACGATCATGAAACGGCTACCTTCGGTGCTGGAGATTGGCCATAATTTTGCTAATGTGGATATCACCAAAGAGCCTATCCCGGTGGTTCCCACGATCCACTACCAAATGGGCGGAATCCCCACCAATATCAACGGCCAAGTGGTGATTCAAGATGCCAACAACAAGAGCCAAGTCGTCAACGGCTTGTATGCTGTGGGCGAATGCTCCTGCGTTAGCGTTCACGGAGCCAACCGACTCGGTACCAATTCACTGTTGGACTTGTTGGTCTTTGGCCGCGCTGCGGGTAACCACATTGTTGAATTCAACAAAACCAGCAAAGACCACAAAGCATTGCCAGCGAATGCCGCTGACGCGACCTTAGCCCGCTTGGCGCGTCTTGACAACAGCACCGAGGGTGAATATGCCCAAGATGTTGCCAATGACATTCGGGCTGCAATGCAGCAATACGCTGGCGTATTCAGAACCCAAGCGTCGATGGACGAAGGCGTCACCAAAATTGCTGCGTTGCGCGAGCGCGTCAAAAAGATCGGCCTCAAAGACAAATCCAAAGTCTTTAATACAGCGCGTATTGAAGCCTTGGAAGTCGAGAACTTGATTGAAGCGGCCCAGGCCACCATCGTCTCTGCAGCAGCACGCCGTGAAAGCCGCGGCGCGCATACCGTCGATGACTATGGCGATACGCCTGCCCACCCCAACGGACGCAACGACACCGATTGGCACAAACACACCCTTTGGCACAGCGCTAGCAACAGCCTGACATACAAACCCGTGCAAATGAAGCCTTTAACGGTTGAGAGCATCGAGCTCAAAACCAGAACCTTCTAACCAGAATTAAGCGAGAACACACCATGTCCATGCGCACTTTTTCGATCTACCGCTACGATCCTGACAAGGATGCAAAACCTTACATACAAACCATCGAGGTCGAACTCGACGGAACCGAGCGGATGCTGCTTGACGCACTCATGAAGCTAAAAGCGGTTGATCCCAGCATCACCTTTCGCCGCTCCTGTCGTGAAGGCGTTTGTGGTTCAGACGCGATGAATATCAACGGCAAAAATGGTTTGGCATGTCTGACCAATATGCGCACCCTGCCAGGAACGATTGTTCTTAAGCCCTTGCCAGGCCTGCCCGTAGTTCGCGACCTGATCGTTGACATGACGCAGTTTTTCAAGCAATACAACTCCATCAAACCGTATTTGATTAACGATAACGTTCCGCCGGAGAAAGAACGTTTGCAAAGCCCTGAAGAGCGCGAAGAGCTCAACGGCTTGTATGAATGCATTTTGTGCGCCAGCTGTTCCACGAGTTGCCCGAGTTTTTGGTGGAATCCCGATAAGTTTGTCGGCCCTGCTGGATTGCTCCAAGCCTACCGATTTATCGCTGATAGCCGCGATGAAGCGACTGCGGAGCGATTGGACAACTTGGAAGACCCTTACCGCCTGTTCCGTTGCCACACCATCATGAACTGCGTTGATGTGTGCCCCAAAGGTCTCAACCCCACCAAGGCCATCGGCAAGATCAAAGAGATGATGGTTTTGCGGGCGGTGTAAGCAGTGATCCAAACTGACGCTTTAGGTGACGCAAAAATTGATGAACGCGCCTTAAGCAAATTGCGCTGGCGCTGCCGGCGTGGGTTACTGGAAAATGATTTATTTATTGAGCGATTTTTTAACCGTTTTAGTGCATCGATCACTGTTCGCCAAGCCCATGCTTTAGGCCTCTTGATGGACCTCAGTGACAACGATTTGTTAGACCTGCACTTAGCCCGAAAATCGCTAACCCAAGTAGACGCCTTGCTTGACCAAGAAGACGTCCGAGAAGTTTTAAAAATGTTGACAGAAACCCGCTGAAAGGTAAAAAATGAAATTAGCCGACAACAAAGCCACCCTGTCATTTAGCAATGGCAGCCCCAACATTGATTTGCCGGTTTACAGTGGCAACATCGGCCCTGACGTGGTGGACATTCGTAAACTCTACGCCCAGAGTGGCATGTTTACGTATGACCCTGGTTTCTTGTCAACCGCCTCCTGCCAATCGGCCATTACCTACATCGACGGCGATAAAGGTGAATTGCTTTACCGCGGCTACCCGATCGAACAACTGGCAACGAATTGCGACTTTTTAGAAACCTGCCATTTACTGCTTTACGGCAACCTGCCCGAAGTTGCAGCTAAAGCAGACTTCACCAAGCGTGTGACCAACCACACCATGGTCAACGAACAAATGCAGTTTTTCTTGCGTGGCTTCCGCCGTGATGCGCACCCGATGGCGATCATGACCGGTCTCGTAGGTGCCTTGTCGGCTTTCTACCATGACAGCACCGACATTAACAACCCTGAGCACCGCGAAATTTCTGCGATCCGACTGATTGCAAAAATGCCGACCCTGGTTGCGATGGCTTACAAATATAGCGTCGGCCAGCCGTTCATGTATCCGAAAAATAACCTGAGTTACGCAGGTAATTTTTTACACATGATGTTTGCCACGCCATGCGAGGACTACAAACTCAATCCCGTGATTGAACGTGCGCTGGATCGTATTTTTGTCTTGCATGCAGACCATGAGCAAAACGCGTCTACCTCCACGGTGCGTTTATGCGGTTCCTCCGGAACCAACCCCTTTGCGGCCATCGCAGCTGGTGTCGCTTGCCTGTGGGGTCCAGCACACGGCGGCGCTAATGAAGCCTGTTTGAATATGCTGGAAGAAATTCAAGCTTCAGGCGGCATTTCCAAAGTCGGCGAATTCATGGAAAAAGTCAAAGACAAAAACTCTGGCGTTAAATTGATGGGCTTTGGACACCGCGTTTACAAAAACTACGATCCTCGCGCCAAATTGATGCAAGAAACTTGCAATGAAGTCCTTGCGGCCTTGGGTCTTGAGAACGATCCGCTTTTCAAATTAGCAAAAGCCTTGGAAAAAATCGCACTTGAAGACGACTACTTTGTTAGCCGTAAGCTTTACCCCAATGTTGATTTTTATTCAGGCATTGTTCAACGCGCCATTGGCATCCCTGTCAAACTGTTTACCGGCATTTTTGCTTTAGCGCGGACCGTGGGTTGGATCGCCCAGCTCAACGAAATGATCAGCGACCCTGAATACAAAATTGGCCGTCCACGTCAATTGTTCACAGGCTCCCCGCGCCGCGACGTCGTTGCTATAGCGAAACGATAAATCCATCACCGGCTATCAATGCCTCGCCGTGTGTGAACTTGGCGGGGCATTTTTATTCCTGCAACGCTTAAAATAGCGTGCTGAAGGAAAAAGGAAAACCCATGGGACGCACCCTTTACGACAAGATTTGGGACGAGCACGTCGTCCACACCGAAGAAGATGGCACCAGCGTGCTTTATATCGACCGTCATTTGGTCCATGAAGTGACCAGCCCCCAAGCGTTTGAGGGCATTCGCCAAGCGGGTCGCAAGATCTGGCGCGTGAGTTCCATTGTGGCGACCGCCGACCACAATACGCCTACCACCGGCTGGGAGCTGGGCTACGACGGAATCAGCGACCCCGTCAGCAAAGAACAAATCATGACACTGGATGCAAACATGAAAGAGTTCGGCTCTGCCGCGTTCTTCCCGTTCATGACTAAGCGCCAAGGCATCGTGCACGTCATCGGCCCTGAAAACGGCGCTACCCTTCCCGGCATGACCGTGGTCTGCGGCGACTCGCACACCTCCACCCACGGCGCGTTCGGCGCTTTGGCCCACGGCATTGGCACCTCCGAGGTTGAGCATGTCATGGCCACGCAAACTTTGTTGGCAAAAAAAGCCAAGAATATGCTCATTAAAGTTGACGGTGCGTTAGCCAAAGGCGTCACTGGCAAAGACGTGGTTTTGGCCATCATCGGCAAAATCGGCACCGCCGGCGGCACGGGCTACACCATTGAGTTTGCTGGCTCTGCGATTCGTTCGCTCAGCATGGAAGGCCGCATGACGGTGTGCAACATGGCCATCGAGGGCGGCGCACGTGCCGGTCTGGTGGCAGTAGACGAAAAAACGATTGACTACGTCAAAGGCCGCTTGCTCTCCCCCACCGGTGTGGAATGGGACCACGCCGTGGTGTATTGGAAAACCTTGCAATCTGACGCTGATGCCAAGTTTGACGCGGTGGTGGAGCTCAAGGCCGAGGACATCTTGCCGCAAGTCACTTGGGGCACCTCGCCCGAAATGGTGTTGGACATCAACGGCATTGTTCCTGACCCGGACAAAGAAAAAGACGCCAACAAACGCGGCGCCATCGAACGCGCCTTGACATACATGGACTTGCAGCCTGGCAAAGCGCTCAACGATTTGTTTGTGGACAAAGTGTTCATTGGCTCTTGTACTAACAGCCGCATTGAAGACATGCGCGAAGCCGCAGCGGTCGTTAAAAAGCTCGGCCAAAAAATAGCAAAGAACATCAAGCTCGCTCTGGTAGTCCCTGGCTCGGGCTTGGTCAAAGCGCAAGCCGAAGCAGAAGGCCTGCACGAGATTTTCAAAGCTGCTGGATTTGAATGGCGCGAACCCGGCTGCTCGATGTGTTTGGCCATGAACGCCGATCGCTTAGAGCCCGGCGAGCGTTGCGCATCCACCAGCAACCGCAACTTCGAAGGCCGTCAAGGCAACGGAGGCCGCACCCATTTGGTCAGTCCCGCCATGGCCGCTGCGGCAGCCATACACGGCCACTTTGTTGACGTGCGCAAGTTCGCCTAAGGGAAGGAAATAGATATGCAGAAATTTACCCTCCACAAAGGCATCGTGGCCCCCATGGACCGCGAGAACGTCGATACCGACGCCATCATCCCCAAGCAGTTTTTAAAGTCCATCCGCAAGACGGGGTTTGGTCCTAACTTGTTTGACGAATGGCGCTACCTGGACCACGGCGAACCCGGCCAAGACCCCGCCAGCCGCAAACCCAACCCCGACTTTGTGCTGAACCAGCCCCGGTACCTGCCAGGTGCGTACCGCACCGAAGGCGCATCAGTGTTGTTGGCCCGCAAGAACTTTGGCTGTGGATCATCACGCGAACACGCGCCTTGGGCGATTGACCAATATGGTTTTCGCGCTGTGATTGCGCCTAGCTTTGCCGACATCTTTTTCAACAATTGTTTTAAAAACGGCTTGCTGCCTATCGTGTTGCCCGAAGCCACGGTGGCAAAGTTGTTTGATGAAGTCTTGGCCTTTCCCGGCTACCAACTCAGCATCGATTTAGAGCGCCAAGTCATCGTTCGAGCCCAAGGCGAAGAAATTCCTTTTGAAGTTCAAGCGTTTCGAAAGTACTGCTTGATCAATGGCCTAGACGACATCGGCCTGACCTTGCGCCATGCCGAAAAAATCAAAGCCTTCGAAGCCGAGCGCTTAGCCACCAAACCCTGGCTGGCCCACACTGCCGTCAACGCATAAAAGAACTCTGGAATCCCCATGAAAATCGCAGTCCTTCCCGGTGATGGCATCGGTACCGAAATCGTCGCCGAAGCCGTCAAAGTCCTGAACGTTCTTGACCTGAAGTTCGAGATGGAAACCGCCTTGGTCGGAGGCGCAGCCTACGACGCGTTTGGTCACCCCCTGCCCGAAGCCACGCTCAAGCTTGCGATGGACTCCGACGCCGTTTTGTTTGGCGCGGTGGGCGACTGGAAATATGACAAGCTCGACCGCCCGCTGCGCCCCGAGCAGGCCATTTTGGGTTTGCGCAAGAACATGGGCCTCTTCGCCAACTTCCGCCCTGCGATTTGCTACGAGCAATTGGTGGACGCATCCAGCCTCAAGCCAGAGCTGATTTCGGGCTTGGATATTTTGATCATCCGCGAGTTGACCGGCGACATTTACTTTGGCCAACCGCGCGGCCGCCGCATCGCGACCGACGGCCACTTCCCCGGCGCCGAAGAAGCGTTTGACACCATGCGCTACTCCAAGCCCGAGATCGAACGTATTGCCCATGTGGCTTTCCAAGCCGCCCGCAAACGAAAAGCCGCAGGAAAAGAAGGCCGCGTGACCAGCGTGGACAAAGCCAACGTATTGGAAACTTTTCAATTCTGGAAAGATGTGGTGAGCGAAGTGGGCAAAGAGTACCCAGACATCGCGCTCGACCACATGTATGTCGACAACGCCGCCATGCAATTGGTGAAAGAACCCAAGCGTTTTGACGTGGTCGTTACCGGCAATATGTTTGGTGACATCTTGAGCGACGAAGCGTCCATGCTCACAGGCTCGATCGGCATGCTGCCCTCCGCTTCGTTGAATAGCAAAAACCAAGGACTGTTCGAACCCAGCCACGGTAGCGCCCCCGACATCGCGGGCAAAGGCATCGCCAACCCGCTGGCCACTATTTTGTCTGCAGCCATGATGCTGCGGTTCAGCTTGAACCAAGAAGCCGCCGCCCAGCGCATCGAAGCATCCGTACAAAAAGTGCTGGCCCAAGGCCTGCGCACCGGTGACATCTACAGCACAGGAACCACCAAGGTCAGTACCCGCGAAATGGGTGATGCGGTGGTCAAGGCGCTGGTCTAGTCAGGCGAAGATTTCCTGCAAAGTTGCCAGCACTTTACGATGTGTGCTGGCTGGCAAACTACCCAGCTTTTTAACTAGGCGGGCTTTGTCTACGGCGCGAACTTGATCTACCAAAATGCGCCCTTGCGTCCCTTGGAAAGTCAGTTGGGGGCGAAATGGGGAATCGAAGCCCTTGGATGTCATAGGAGCAACGATCACGGTGCGTAAGTTTTCATTGAGTTCATTGGGGGACACCACCACACACGGCCGTGTTTTTTTGATCTCACTGCCTAAGGTCGGATCTAGGTTGATTAACCAAACTTCACCCTGCTTCACCATTGCCAATCCTCGTCATTCGTCAACGATTGATCGCCCAGCGCCAGGGTGTCTTCCCCTGCCGCAGCAATAGCTTGTGCGGCCGCCGCCCAACCCGTTCGAACGCTGGGCTGTGGCTTACTTAAAATCAAAGTGCCGTTTTGCACTTTAATATCTACCAAATCAACCAAGCCGACTTGCGCCAACAAAGGCTTGGGAATAATGACCCCGCGTGAATTGCCAAATGGCCGAATGGTGACTTGCATGTCAGTGCTCCAAGGATTAATCAAATAACACACATGTTATTTCAATGTAATAACAGTGTCAATTAAATCTTTTCCCAATAACTAACAGCGTGCCGCAGAGACAAAAAATATAAGGGCCGGTGACGATCAATTACAATTTGGGTTATGTCTCACACCCCACTGTTCTCCCTGAACTCTGCAAATACCGACTCGGTAGCTGCTGGTGTGTGTGCAATTTCCACAAAAACCACGACCATTAAGGGCTGATCCAGCCTGGTTCGTCGTGTGCCCCCCCCCGGCCAGACGAGCCGGGCAAACAGTCAGGTCAAACACTGTTTAAAAAACTGAAAGGGCGTTGAAATGAGCAAGTTAGTAGGTTTAGTCGGCTGGCGCGGCATGGTCGGTTCAGTCTTGATGGACCGCATGGCGCAAGAAAAAGATTTCGACCTGATCGAGCCGTTGTTCTTTTCTACATCCAACGCAGGCGGCAAAGCTCCTGCGATGGCCAAGAACGAAACCACGCTGCAAGACGCCTTCAATATTGAGCAACTCAAGCGCTGCGACATCATCGTCACCGCCCAAGGCGGCGATTACACCTCCGAAGTCTTCCCTTTGCTGCGTGCAGCGGGCTGGAACGGCCACTGGATCGACGCCGCTTCAACCCTGCGCATGGAAAAAGACGCCGTGATCATCCTCGATCCGGTCAACATGCCTGTGATCAAAAACGCATTGGCCCACGGTGGTAATAACTGGGTGGGTGGCAACTGCACGGTGTCGTGTATGTTGATGGGCGTGGGCGCATTGTTCAAAGCCGGGTTGGTCGAATGGATGAGCACCCAGACTTACCAAGCGGCATCGGGCGGCGGCGCGCAACACATGCGCGAACTGTTAACCCAATACGGCACCCTGAATGCCGAAGTCAAAACTTTGCTGGATGACCCGAAAAGCGCGATTTTGGAAATCGACCGTTTGGTGGTCGCCAAGCAACGCGCCCTAACATCCGCCGAGACCGCCAACTTTGGTGTGCCTTTGGGCGGCTCACTCATTCCCTGGATCGACAAAGATTTGGGCATTGGTAAATCCCGCGACGAGGTCGGCTGGGGCACATCCAAAGAAGAGTGGAAAGGCATGGCCGAGACCAATAAAATTTTGGGAATTGGCGAAGAATTCAGTTCTGCCGCTATTCCCGTGGACGGTTTTTGTGTGCGCGTTGGCGCGATGCGCTGCCACAGCCAAGCATTGACTTTCAAGCTGAAGAAGCAAGTTCCTGTGGCCGACATTGAAGCCATGATCGCTGCCGATAACGCGTGGGTCAAAGTGGTTCCCAACAACCGCGAAGCCACCATCAAAGACTTAACGCCCGTAGCCGTCACTGGCACGATGACCATTCCCGTAGGTCGCATTCGGACCCTTGCGATGGGGCCCGAGTACATTGGCGCATTTACCATCGGCGACCAATTGCTGTGGGGCGCGGCTGAACCGTTGCGCCGTATGCTGCGTATTTTATTAGACGCTTAAAAAGTAATATGACGCAAGATGAGAAAGAGAGCGGCTCTGTGACATTGAAATCTTTTGGTTGGCAACGTTGGCTAGGGCAAGCGGCTCTCGTTCTCTTTTTTCTAGGAAGCCAGTGCGCTTTCGCCCTCACGCTCGGCCGTATTCATGTTCAATCGGCGCAGGGGCAAGCGCTTCGCGCCGAATTGGATATTGCCAATATGAGCGCCGAAGAGTCTGCGTCGGTCAAGGCCAGCATCGCGCCTGAAACGTCATTTGCAGCGATGGGCTTGGAATACAAGCCTCTCTTTGCAGATATTCAAATCACGCTTGAGCGGCGCAGCGACGGAAGCCAGTTTTTTAAATTCTTAAGTCTGTCTAGCGTTAACGATAAGTACTTGGATATGGTGCTTGAGGTGCGATGGACTGCTGGGCGCATTGTTCGTAACTTCACCCTGCTTCTTGACCCGCCCAAGTCATCAGAGGCCGCCAAGGCAGCTGAAACGCTGGCTGCGCCTGCCTTGGTAGACGAGCCCAAAACCTCAGACAAAGCAACGCCCCAAAAGCCAACGCCCCACACCGTTGTGGTGGTGGCGGGAGATACCGCCGGCGCCATCGCAAACCAGACGAAACCCAACGGCACGTCTGTGGAACAAATGCTGATTGCGTTACAGCAATCCAACCCGAGTGCGTTTATCAACGGCAACATCAACCAGATTCGCGCGGGCGCGGTCCTCACAATTCCAGACCAAGCGGACATTCAAAAGATCAACGCCCAAGACGCGGCCGAGGCGGTTAAAACACAAGCCCAAACCTTCAATGACCGTCGCAATGCGGCTGCGCAAGCGGCAGCGGCCAAGTCCGCAACGGGCGATCAGCTCACCCTCTCCAAGGGCGCGTCTCTTGAACAAGCTGAATTAGCCAAGATCGCTAAAGATCGCAGCCAAAAAGACGAAGCTGCTCAGACCGCAGAATTGGCCAAGAATATTGCCGACCTCAACCAACTCGCTCAAGCTGCAGTGGCGTTATCAGCACCACCAGCTGCCCCTGCATCTTCCCCCGCCCTCGCTGCTTCAGCACCCGCCATTGAAAAATCCATCCCTTCGCCTGTTTCTAAAGACTACACCACCGAGGGCTTAGTCGGCGGCGCTTTGGTTCTTTTTGGGGCGCTGTGGTGGTACCGAAACAAACAAACGCCAAGCGCGTGGACGCCAGAGCCGGAGCTGACGCAGCCCGCTAAAACAGAGCCTCAAGAAATGGATTCCGTTCAAACAGCCGCAAAAGCCATGGGCTTTGACCTCTCAGAGTTGTCGCTTGATTTAGAACCGCCAAAGTCTGGGCCTCAACAAAAGTGAGCGAAGTGAGCAAAGTAAGAATAGCGCTCGGTATCAGTTACAACGGACAAGCCTACCAAGGCTGGCAAAGCCAAAGTTCTGGGCTGACCGTTCAAGACAAACTCGAAGCGGCGTTACAACAATTCACCAACCACAAAGTTTCTACCCTGTGCGCGGGAAGAACCGACGCAGGGGTTCACGCGCTGATGCAAGTGGTGCACTTTGATACCCCCCTTGAACGCAACACAAATGCGTGGCTGCGCGGAACGAATGCGGGGTTGCCCCACGATATCGCGGTTGAATGGGCACAAGAAGTTCCTGCGAAGTTTCATTGCCGCGCCAGTGCCAGCACCAGACGCTATGCCTATATTCTTAAAGAATCGGCGGTTCGACCTTCGGTTGAAGGGGGACGCGTGGGTTGGGCGTTCAGACCCCTCGACGGAACTGCCATGCGCGAAGCGGCGAAAATCTTGGTAGGAGAACACGATTTCACATCCTTTCGGGCTTCACAGTGCCAAGCCCTGTCGCCGATCAAAAATTTAGCGTCTATTTCCATCACCCAACGCGGGGCCTATTGGCGCATGGAGTTTGAAGCCAATGCTTTTTTACACCACATGATTCGTAACATCATGGGCTGCTTGGTACAAATTGGCTTTGGGAAGCAACCGGTATCGTGGATACAAGAAGTGATAGATGCCCGCGACCGTGACTTTGCAGCCCCGACCTTTCCTCCCGATGGGCTGTATTTCTTGGGTCCGCGCTATCCTGCCCACTTTGCAATTCCCGAGCGTACGTCTGCGTATGATTGGCTGCCATGAAACCCTCAAGCTCCACTCCCGCTCTAACGCCCATTCGAACGCGAATCAAAATCTGCGGCCTCAATCGCGAAGAAGATGTCGACGCGGCAGTGGCTGGTGGAGCCGATGCGATTGGGTTTGTGCTTTACGCTGCCAGCGCGAGGGCGGTGAGTGTGGATCGAGCCGCCCAACTCGCCAAGCGCTTACCCCCTTTTGTGAGTCCAGTTTTACTTTTTGTGAACCACGACGCTACTTTCGTGGCCCAGGCGCTAGCCGCCGTGCCCCATGCTTACGCCCAGTTTCATGGGGATGAAAGCCCCGAGCAATGTCTGAGCCTGTCGCAAAATGGCGTCCGGCCCTACCTTCGGGCCGCCAGAATCCCCCTTGGCGACGCAGGTCAGGGCTTTGATCTCGTAAAATACGCCCATGTTTATTCTCACGCCCAAGCCCTGCTGCTCGACGCCCACGTTGACGGTTTTGGCGGCAGCGGCAAGGCATTCAATTGGTCACTTCTTCCTCTAAACGTCAACGCTCACCTCGTCTTGAGTGGTGGACTCACTGCTGCAAACGTGGCCGACGGCATTGCACAGGTTCGACCGCGCTGTAAAACGCTGGCCGTCGATGTGAGCTCCGGCGTCGAAGCCGATGGCCCTGCAGGTTCAACCCTCAAAGGCATCAAAGACGCCGAAAAAATCAACCAGTTTGTCGCCGCCGTTCGGGCCGCTGACCAACACCTTGCAGGATTGTGATACCTATGTTTTCTTACCAACAACCCGACGTCAAAGGGCACTTTGGAAATTACGGTGGAAGCTTTGTCTCCGAAACACTGACACACGCCATCAACGAACTCAAAGCTGCCTACGCGAAGTACCAAAACGATCCCGCGTTTGTCGCGGAATTTAAATCCGAATTAGCTCATTTTGTGGGCCGTCCCTCCCCTATTTATCATGCAGACCGGATGAGCCGCGAAATGGGCGGGGCGCAAATCTACTTAAAGCGCGAAGACCTCAACCACACCGGCGCACACAAAATCAACAACACCATTGGCCAAGCCATGCTTGCCAAACGCATGGGTAAACCGCGCGTGATTGCTGAAACGGGCGCTGGGCAGCACGGCGTTGCGACAGCCACCATTTGTGCACGTTACGGCTTGGAGTGCGTGGTGTACATGGGCAGTGAAGACGTGAAGCGCCAAAGCCCCAACGTCTACCGCATGAAGCTTTTAGGTGCGACCGTGATTCCCGTTGAAAGCGGTAGCCGAACCCTCAAAGACGCTTTAAATGAAGCCATGCGCGATTGGGTTGCCAATGTGGACAATACGTTCTACATCATTGGCACCGTTGCAGGTCCACACCCTTACCCGATGATGGTTCGGGACTTCCAAAGCGTGATCGGAACCGAATGCATCGCTCAAATGCCCGGTATGCTGGCCAAGCTCAATGCAGTCAACCAACAACCCGACGCAGTCATTGCCTGTGTGGGCGGTGGAAGTAACGCGATGGGTATTTTTTACCCCTACATTCCCTTTGAAAATACCCGCCTCATTGGCGTTGAGGCTGCTGGCGAAGGCATGGATAGCGGCAAACACTCAGCCTCGATTCAACGCGGCAGCCCGGGCGTTTTACACGGCAACAGAACCTACGTTCTTCAAGACGACAACGGCCAAGTGACGGAGACCCACAGCATCAGCGCAGGCTTAGACTACCCTGGCGTCGGCCCAGAACATGCGTTTTTAAACGACATCGGGCGGGCCCAGTACGTCGGTGTGACAGACAAAGATGCGCTTGCGGCTTTCCATTACCTGTGCCGTACCGAAGGCATTATTCCGGCCCTTGAATCAAGCCACGCCATCTCCTATGCCATGCAACTGGCAAAAACGATGCGCCCTGACCAATCCATTTTGGTGAACCTTTCCGGCCGTGGAGACAAAGACATTGGAACCGTTGCTGATCTCAGCAATGGAGACTTTTATTGCCGCCCCAGCTGCAAAGGCCAAAGCGTTAAAGGCGGCGAGCAGCCAGTTCATTTGCATAAAGTAGGAATTGCCGCATGAGCCGGATCAACGCAAGCTTCGCCGCGCTCAAAAGCCAAGGCCGCAAAGCGCTGATTCCCTTTGTCACGGCGGGTTTCCCGTTTGCCGATGTAACGCCTGAGTTGATGCATGCCATGGTGGCCGGCGGCGCCGACGTCATTGAACTCGGCGTTCCTTTTTCTGACCCTAGCGCCGACGGCCCCGTGATTCAAAAAGCCGGCGACAAGGCTTTGGCTTTTGGGATTGGTTTAAGCCTGGTTTTGCAAATGGTGCGGGACTTTCGACAAACCAACCAAACCACGCCCGTGGTTCTCATGGGGTATGCCAACCCCGTTGAACGCTACGACCAAAAACATCCCCTCCCCGGCGTTTCTAGCCCGTTTGTGAAGCATGCCGCAGAGGCCGGAGTAGACGGCGTCCTGATCGTGGACTACCCCCCAGAAGAGTGCGAAGCTTTCGCAGAAGACTTGCGAGCGCACGGACTAGATTTGATTTTTCTGCTCGCCCCCACCAGTACCGACGAGCGGATGGCCCAGGTCGCAAAAATTGCAAGTGGTTATGTGTACTACGTCTCGCTCAAAGGCGTCACCGGGGCTGGAACGCTCGATACCGATGCGGTAGAAGCCATGCTCCCACGGATCAGAAAGCATATTCACACCCCAGTCGGTGTAGGATTTGGGATTCGCGACGCAGAAACGGCCAAGACCATTGCCAAAGTCGCTGACGCTGTGGTCATTGGTAGCAAAATCATTCAACTCATTGAACATCAATCCCGATCGCAAGTGGCCATCACAGCGCGGAATTTCCTCCAAGAAATTCGACACGCCATGGATGCGTAAACCCCATCGAAACCCAAGAAGCAAAGGCGCCCTATGAGCTGGCTTGAGAAACTCCTCCCCCCCACGATCACCCAAACCGATCCGGCTGACAGGCGCAGTGTTCCTGAAGGGCTTTGGATTAAATGCCCAAGCTGCGAGACCGTGCTTTACAAGACCGACTTAGAGCAAAACCAAAATGTCTGCCCTAACTGCAGCCACCACCACCGCATCGGTGGGCGGGCTCGTCTCAACGTTTTTTTAGACAACGAAGGCCGCTTTGAAATTGGCCAAGAAGTTCTCCCTGTGGATGCGCTCAAATTCAAAGACAGCCGCAAATACCCCGAGCGCTTGAAAGAGGCCCTTGAAAATACGGGTGAGACGGATGCGCTCATTGTGATGGGGGGCTCTGTCCACGGCGTGAGCTTGATCGCAGCGTGTTTTGAGTTCGAATTCATGGGTGGCAGCATGGGCTCCGTTGTCGGCGAGCGTTTTGCCCGGGGCGTAGAGGCCGCGATAGAACAAAAAGTGCCATTTTTGTGCTTCACAGCGACGGGCGGGGCGCGGATGCAAGAAGGATTGTTGAGTCTGATGCAAATGGCCAAGACCAACGCCTGCCTGACCCGACTAGCGAAAAAAGGTTTGCCTTATATCAGCGTATTGACCGACCCCACCATGGGCGGAGTCAGCGCTGGTTTTGCCTTTTTGGGTGACGTGGTGATCGCGGAACCCAAAGCCTTGATCGGCTTTGCCGGCCCTAGGGTAATTGAATCTACCGTTCGCGTCACGTTGCCCGAAGGCTTTCAACGCGCGGAATTTTTACAAACCAAAGGCGCAGTTGACTTGATATGCGACCGCCGTGAACTTCGTAAAACTATTGCCGACACCCTAGCGATGTTGACTCGCCAATCCAGCGACGCGGTGGTTTAACGAGGCCCTGCGTTAGGCCGCAACAGCCATCACCGCAAAGCCTTGCAGTGCGTTAAGGATTAAGGCAGCGACCTGTAAAGCCAGCAAGAGCGCTAACGGAGATAGGTCGATCCCGCCAAACAGGGGCAGAACTCGGCGTACCGGGGCCAAGAACGGCGCAACCAACCGGTCTAACCACTCCGCCAAGCTCGAGCGCGTTTGCACCCAAGACAACAGCGCTGATATTAAGACCAAGCCCGTGAGCGTTGACAGCCCAATGCGAACCACTCCAAACACAGCCAAAACCAGCACCACGCCCATGTTTTGCACAGCCCCTTGTAACAGCCACAAAATCGAAAACTGAGCCAACTCCAGTAGAAACGCAGCAACCAAGCTCGCTGTGTCCACAGGCCCCATGGTCGGCATCACTTTTCGCAGTGGTAAAACAATCCAATCGGTCAACGAGAAAATAAAAGGCCCCAAGGGATTGCCTGCCCGCGCAGACATCGGAATTCTTTGAAACTGCATATACAGGCGCAGCAAACATGCGCCGCTGACCAAACCAACGGCCACATCAAGCAGCAAAGAAATAATTTGATAAAGCATGGTGTTTGAAGCCTCAAAAGTGAGCAGTGGATCATAGTCGCTGCAAGCCTCTTAGAATCTAGGGTTACAACCCGACTGCCATAGAGAAAAATACATGTCTGACGCCTCCCTCGCTGCCCCCGCTCCCCAAGACGAAAACCAACTGATTCTTGAGCGCCGGGAAAAACTCAACGCCATCCGCCAAGATCAAGCCGCTGGCAAAGGCGTGGCGTTCCCCAATGATTTTTCACCCAGCCACAAGGCAGCGGAGTTGTTCGAAGCGTTTGATGAAAAGACCCCAGAAGCACTCGCTGAATTAGCCGTCAAGGCCAAAGTCGCGGGCCGCATGATGCTCAAACGCGTCATGGGTAAAGCCAGTTTTTGCACACTCCAAGACGCATCCTTTGGAAGCAGCGGCGGTCGCATTCAGATCTACGTCAAAGGCGAAGAAATTGGAGAAGACCTGTACGCCTCTTTTAAACACTGGGACCTCGGCGATATCGTGGCCGCCGAAGGCACGGTTTTTAAAACCAAAACGGGGGAACTTTCGCTCCATGCGACCAAGGTTCGCTTGTTAACCAAAAGCCTGCGCCCCATGCCCGATAAGTTTCACGGTATCAGCGACCAGGAAGTCAAATACCGCCAGCGCTATATCGATTTAATGACCGATGAAGACACGCGCAAACGTTTTGTGGCAAGAAGCAAAGCCGTCAGCGGACTCCGGGACTTCATGGTGCAACACGGCTTCTTGGAAGTCGAAACGCCCATGCTCCACCCAATCCCCGGCGGAGCCAACGCCAAACCATTTACCACCCACCACAACGCGTTAGACCAACAAATGTTTTTGCGGATTGCGCCTGAGCTATACCTCAAGCGTCTTATCGTTGGGGGGTTTGACCGGGTGTTCGAGATCAACCGCAATTTTCGCAATGAAGGTATCTCGGTGCGCCACAACCCCGAATTCACCATGATGGAGTTCTACGCGGCCTACTGGAACTACCAAGACCTGATGGTCTTTACCGAGGAATTGGTTCGGGACGCGGCCCTCAAAGCCACCGGCTCGCTACAAATGAGTTACGGCGGCAAACCGGTGGATTTGGCCCAGCCCTTTGAACGCCTCACTATTGTGCAGGCCATCCAAAAATTTACCGAAGCCGGCGAGAATGTTTTTGATAGCGCATGGTTAACACAAGCATTGCGCAAGCTCGGTTTAACAGACGCCAAAAATCAACTCTCAACGCGAAGCCTCGCGAGTCTGCAGGTTTTGTACTTTGAAGAAACCGTAGAAGACAAACTCTGGCAGCCCACGTTTATTTGCGAACACCCGGTTGAAATTTCTCCCTTAGCCCGCGCCAGTGACACCCACCCCGAGGTCACCGAGCGGTTCGAGCTCTACATCACAGGGCGCGAGTTTGGTAACGGCTTTAGCGAGCTCAACGACGCCCAAGACCAAGCGACCCGTTTTCACGCCCAAGTTGCCGCAAAAGACAGTGGCGATGATGAAGCCATGTTCTTTGACCACGACTTTGTCCGCGCTTTGGAATACGGAATGCCCCCGACCGGCGGCTGCGGTATCGGCATTGACCGTTTGATGATGCTACTTACCGACAGCGCCAGTATTCGCGACGTGATCTTGTTCCCTGCCCTGCGGCGCGAACTCTAGACGCCATGGCCCTCGCGCCAGCTGCAGTTTCTCTGCGCTACTTGCAAGGCTACCCGCAGGATACGCAAGACCAAGTTCTGGAAATGTTCGCGGCCCAGCGGGCAAGCGACTGGCTGTTGGCGAAATACCCAAAGAGCCACGGCTTACGCACCGACCGGGCGCTTTACACCTACGCGCAAGACCTCAAACAAAGCGCCTTGCGCAGCACCGAGCCCATCAGCAAGGTCGCGTATGACAGCAAATTGCATGTCATTCAAAACGCCCTCGGAACACACACCACCATCTCCCGCGTACAAGGTTCGCGCCTGAAAAGCAAACGCGAGTTGCGTATCGCCAGTTTGTTTAAAGACACCCCCATCGAGTTTCTCAAAATGATCGTCGTCCATGAACTCGCCCACCTGCGTGAACGCGGCCACGACAAAGCCTTCTACCAACTTTGCACTCACATGGAGCCGGCCTACCACCAGCTCGAATTTGAGGTGCGGGTTTACCTGACCCATTTGGAAGCTTCTGGGCAACGCTTGTGGGCGGGGGAAGTCAGCTAGTCATCGCAGCTAAAAAGTGGCGAAAATTACAAATCCGAGTTTGAAATTTCGATTTGTAAAAGTTGACAGAGAAAATGTCACCGCAAAGGTCGTTTGATGGGTTCAGTTGACTGCGCGATGCGCCATTCCTAAACCGATCGGTTCTGGCGTTCGCAGCGTGATTCTTGTGAACAGTCGGTCGTAGATCGGATCGCGTGGGATAGACATGGACAAAGGATCGTTGTTGAGTGAAAAAGCCGCGTTCAGCGTTGCCCAGTCGCTCTCCGATAAAACTCGCAATGCTTCAGGAATGATGATAGTTTTTTCTAAGTGCATATGCTCCATGTAGAAACCAAAATACGCTTCAAACTCGGTCTCAAAAATTTGTCGGCGTGAATCACCGAGTATTTCCCATGCCAATAGCAAGTGTTGGAGCTCTCTGACTTTTGCTTCACCATTGGCAT